>Ga0206973_1022_pt1:27500-43806 | contig 43806 bp, 38 predicted proteins | sample Alteio_BWOrgHeat_83_FD_152927 | JGI IMG/M metagenome (GOLD analysis project Ga0206973, IMG submission 152927) | Enriched cells from forest soil in Barre Woods Harvard Forest LTER site, Petersham, Massachusetts, United States -... | ecosystem: Environmental > Terrestrial > Soil >...
GGTAAATGGTGCTGTAGGGTTACGTTTGCGTTGCGTCTTATTTATTTTATCAACAACAAGCTTACCTTGCGCATATGCCGTTAAAGTCTGTTCAATTTCATTAGCTTGTGCTGCATTAGTAATGCTAAACTGTTTCAGTTTTTCGTTATTATATTCCACCAATCTGGCAACAAAAGCTTTTTGCTTCGCTGCTACATCAGCTTCAATACTCCAATACTCTTCAGCATTAAAGGCTTCAATTTCGAGCTCGCGCTCTACTATCATACGCAACGCAGGGCTTTGCACACGACCAGCGGACAAGCCGCGACGCACTTTTTTCCATAATAAAGGCGACAGATTAAATCCAACTAAGAAGTCCAGAGCACGTCGTGCTTGTTGCGCATGTACTAACGCCATGCTTAATTCACGTGGGTTGGCTACTGCACCCTGTACTGCAGTTTTAGTAATTTCATAAAATGCCACGCGATGCACTTCTTTACCTTTTAAAGCGCCACGCTGTTGTAATAATTCATATAAATGCCATGAAATGGCCTCGCCTTCACGATCAGGGTCCGTTGCGAGATAAAGTGTCGCGGCACCTTTTAATGCCGCACAGATAGCATCAACATGCCGCGCATTTTTTTCGATAATCTGATAGCGCATCGCAAAATCATTAGTAGGATCAACCGCGCCCTCTTTCGGGACTAAGTCACGGACATGACCATACGAAGCCAAGATTGCAAAATCTTTACCCAAATATTTATTTAATGTCTTGGCCTTGGCCGGAGACTCCACCACAACTAAATTTAATGCCATTTGCTTAGCTCAACTTTCGTGCGTACCCACCAGGCACTGCGGTTATAAGACTTTGTAATTCCAACTCTAACAATACTGCCCCAACTATATTAGTGGCTAACCCGGTACGAGCCACTATTGCATCAACGCATGTTGAATCATAGTCGATAAAATTTAAAAGCTGTTGCTGTTGCGAATTCAAAGCGACTTGCGACGGTGGCACCATACCACCGCAGAAACTTTTATCACGAATACCACAGTTCAACAAGGCTGCCAACTCCTCAAGTACATCTTGCGCTGTTTCTACCAATTTAGCACCCTGACGTATTAAATGGTGACAGCCCTTAACTTTGGGGCTATCAATCGGCCCCGGTATCGCAAAAACCTCTCGGCCTTGTTCTATGGCGTAACGAGCCGTAATCAATGACCCACTATTTAATGCCGCCTCAACAACTAACACCCCCAAACTCAAACCACTTATAATACGATTGCGCCGCGGAAAATATCCAGGCAAAGCTACAGTACCAATCGGAAATTCCGATAGTAAACAACCACGTGTAGCTATTTGTGCGGCTAAATCTTTATGTCGCTGTGGATAAGTCGTGTCCACCCCATTAGCCAATACCGCTATTGTTGTTGCATTTGCTACTGACAACGCACCACGATGGCTGGCGCCATCAATCCCGATGGCTAAACCGCTAGTTATTTGCAATCCAAGCGTGGTTAACTGGCTTGCAAATGAAAATGCATGTTCAACCCCAACGTTACTGGGATGTCGACTTCCCACCATCGCAAGTTGCGGCCTATTTAAACATGTTATCTCGCCCACAACATACAGCACCGGAGGCGGATTTTCTATATTGCGTAATGCTATGGGATAACGAGAATCCTGCAGGGTAAGTATGTGATGATTAGGATCCCGCTGCATCCATGTAAGATCACGTCGCACTGCATGCCAATCTGGACGCGCATTGACAGGCAATGTGCTTATAGATGGGTCTAGTGCCAACCAACGGTGAAAGGCCGTCTCTCCAATACCTGGGCTATGATATAGTGCTAGCCAATTTTCAAGGCCAGCAGTACTGCACATCATATCAATAATCCTGTGACAAAACTCTGACAACATCATTAGGTGAAACTATATGCGAAGCATACGTGACAATCCCCAAACTTATGCGGTCATCTACTTTATAAACTAACACCTCACCATATTTGTCTGGGGGTAAAGCTACGCTATTTAATGTATTAACATCCTTAACTTTGCGCTGCCCGTCAATTAAATCTAAAACATGGCCTTGTTTCAAGCCATCTTTTTTAGTCAGGCTCAACATCACCACAGAAAACTCGCCACCGCCAGCTTGATTAAGTGACACGGCCAAGACATAGCCGCACATAGATTTATCTGGGTATCTAGCGTCAATAACTGCAGGCAAATCAATACCGACACTGGGTATTAGTTTAGTGCCAAGCTCGATACTCGTTAATGCAGACTTAATCATAATGGTTTGCGGGTCACCAAACTGTTGCACCTCTGCGGTACCTGAGACTAAAGCCTGAAAACCAACAATAGCTTCTGTACCCGGATTAGTAAATGTTTTACCAGGAATTAAAAGTGAATATGACGATATATCACCCCTAGTATTTAAGCCACGCGTATAAGCAATATCACCGGAACCAGCAATATGATTATCTTGATCAAAGCCCACTACATATGGAAGCTCATCGAATTGCTCTTTAGAATCAAATATTACAAAGTTTCTTAAATATATTATGAGTTTTTCCGTAGCAACTGAATACAACGTTGCAGTTAATGGCGCCGCTTGCATTTGTGGTTTTAGATCCACAACTCGCGTATCAGGCAGATACTGAAATTGTTCGGCGTGTCCCACTCCTAAAGCTACAAGCATGCAACCAAGCGTAAGAAGTCGTAGAACTTTTTTAATTTGCAACATATTTATACACACCCATTAAGCGTACCTTAGGTTTAACATAAGCCTCATATATAGAATATAGTTATTTTTTGGTATATCATTTCGCTAAGGTTAATAACTAGGGTTTATACGTGGCTTTACTTTCAATTTTACAGTATCCTGATCCCAGGCTAAAGTTGGTTGCCAAACCTGTTAGTGAATTTGATGCAGCCCTGCAAAGTTTTTGTGATGACATGTTAGAAACTATGTATAAATCAAATGGCATAGGTTTAGCTGCGACGCAAGTCAATGTGCAACAACGCATATTCACACTAGATATTTCTACCACATTAAAGCAGCCAAAATGCATAATTAATCCCAAGATTTTAGATCGTATTGGCACTATAGTTTGGGAAGAGGGTTGTTTATCTTTCCCTGGTGTATATGCTAAAGTCACACGTAGTGCCGCATTAACTTTAGAATATTATAATATTCAAGGCACACCACAGATCCTGCAAGCTGACGGGCTACTAGCAATCTGCATTCAGCACGAGCTTGATCACTTAGATGGCATTACGTTTTTTGATCATTTATCATCCTTAAAAAAACGAATGTTACGTAACAAATTAGAAAAACTACGCGAAAGGGCAACGTGAGAATTATTTTTGCTGGTACGCCAGAAATTTCTGCAGCAGTATTACGAACTTTGCTAGATGCAAAATTAGATGTTGTAGCATGTTTAACGCAACCCGATCGTCCACAAGGACGCGGTTTAAAACTAACAGCGAGCCCTGTTAAAAAGGTTGCGGCTGAATTTAATATTCCAATATTACAACCTAGCAGTTTAAAGATCGAGATAGCACAACAAGAATTACTTAAATTAAAACCTGATCTGATGATTGTGCTAGCTTATGGTTTAATTTTACCGCAAGCAGTATTAGATATACCAAGACACGGTTGCATCAATATTCACGGTTCAATATTACCACGCTGGCGCGGTGCAGCGCCTATTCAACATGCAATTTTGGCTGGCGACACCGAAACCGGTATAACCACTATGCAAATGGACGCTGGGCTGGATACAGGAGATATCTTAAAAATATATCCATGTGCGATACTGCCAACCGATACAACTGGTGAATTATTTTTACGTTTAACTACGTTATCGCAAACAGCAATCCTAGATACTTTATCAGAATTAACGGCAGGGAAAATAATCGCCACGCCACAAAACAACGCATTGGCAACTTATGCTCATAAAATTGAAAAGCAAGACGCAACAATCGATTGGCAGTTACCAGCACTAGAAATTGATCGTCGCATTCGTGCCTACAATCCCTGGCCAGTAGCTTTTACAAGTTTTATGGATCATACCATCAGAATTTGGCAAGCAGAACTTTGTAACCAAACTACCCATAAATCTCCTGGTACTATAGTTGCAATGGACTCGCAAGGCATAGAGGTTGCAACTGGTTGCGGGATTATTAGAATTCTGCAATTACAATTTCCTGGTAAAAAAATTCTTACCGCAGCAGAGGCATGTCATGCGCATCATGAATTAAGCATTAATAATAAGTTTGTATAAATGTTTTGACTGAAATGGTAAAAACAAAATTTTTTTGATAGAATTTTTGAATGGAGATTTTTAATGCCACATGATAAACTAACTTTTGTTAGAGCCGCTTTTGCAGGAGATGTAGAATCTCTCATAAATATCGATTTAGATCCAAATACTACTGTAGCTCTCAGAGATCCCCTCATATTAAACACCGTACACGACAAAATATATCACAAAGTATAAAAGCTATGCCTGCAGATTAGGTTTCGAAAATGGTTATTATTTGAATTGGTATATATCCTATGAAAGTTATATACAAAACTATTGGGTCAAGATCTATAAATACTTATTGTTGAGCGGTTGATTGTAGCTTTTTGTGTCCCATATAATTTAAAATCCTTCGGTAGCAATACCATGCCGGTTCGATTCCGGCCCCTGGCACCATTCTAAGCACTCTTATAACTTACAGCCCTTTACATTTCAGTCTTCTTCAACGTATGAAAATGGTTATGGCCATACTTCTAATCAGAAACCATGGGGTGTATTTAATGGTATACGTATAGGAAAGGTAACTGGAAATAACCATACATTTTTACCTAGCGAAGGCGAGGTAACTATAACTGAAAACAATGGAAAAAAAACAGTGACGTATACAACAAAGGCAAAAAAGAACCCTGGTACTTAATTGACCGAAATTACTGCCACATGAGCCGGTACAATACCCAGCAAGGAATTTTAAACTAATAAAAATGGCAACCTAAGTCCAATATCATCATATCCCGAACCAGGGCCATTCAGCGAGCAGTTAATGGCCCCCAAAAAATGCACTATGCACTAATATGCCCAGTATGGGGTCAGCAAAGGTATTGGCAGCAGAAAAAACTGCCAACTGCAAATACTATTAAAAATCCCAAAGCTATTAATAAACCATCTCTGGCCATATATCCAACGCCAAAGAGAATTATTGGTAAAGCTAATAGTGTAGGCAATAATGGAATAAAACCTGTCACTACAATTACTGCGGCAAGTATTATACATGTAATTGAAGTAATGATTTCACTAATCCTATTGAATAAAAATAACCAACGCATTTTTAGCATGGGATGTATTTTTTTACTGACTGGTTTTATAAACTGTATGCCATGCTCTATTTTACTTTTATCCATTTTTAAATTCATTATTCGTTTAGGCAACCATGGGTATTTTTTGCCTATAAGCATTTGTAAATTTAAAAAAATAATAACCAAACTCACCAACGATGGCACGAGTGGAATAGCTCCAATAACGATGACAAAAAATCCCAATATGGCAAGCAATGGACCAAAACCACGGTTGTTCAGATGATCGAGGATTTCTGCTATGGAAATAGTAGAGTGATCGTTTTTTGAAACAATATCTTCTAGAATTTGAGTCAAACTATTTACTTGGGGTGCTTTTTTATTCATTTTATGTTGGTGCCAATAATTACAATGTTCATCTTTAGCTTAGCTAAAGTATAGTTGTTAAATAAAAAATAAATGTCTGTTTCGCTAGATTTCAAAGGCGACAACTTTTCTGATACCTGCGGATCAGGAAAACATAATCCCTAATCTGGTGTTATACGCGATGCCCGCTTTGGCAAACGCGCCACCCCCAAACTATTTCCGATTGCTTGTTTCGCTCTAAATAATAAAGTACTGCATTTTTTATTTACGGGCTCTGGATTATAGTCTGGCATGTCTTGTAAAATAATTAGGTTTAATCTTAACAAATGTTTAACTCTAAAATTAAGATCGCGTAAATTCCGCTCGTCACCAGGATAAAAATCCATAAGAATACGGTAATCTAAATCATTCATACGCTTTTCTATATAATCAAGAATTTCCAAATAATTTAAGATTTTTAACGCAAGATCTGCAGGTGCATGCCCCTTCTTCTCTATCGCATGTAGTTTTTTATAAGCATTTTTGAGTAATTGATAATTGACTTTCCTATATATAAATTCACAGCTTCGTTTCCAGAATCCAGTTATATTTAATTTATTTTGCTCTGCCTTAAGCTCTTGCCATAATTCGTGTAAATTATTAATACTAAAAGGTCTGGAGCGAATTTCATTTATTTTATCTATGTTATTGAAGGAGTTTAAGGCTTCTACATATGGCAAGACCTCCAGATCAATCAAACCATCAATCGGCAACATATAGATCGCCATTGTCATACACCTGCTCTCTGGTGAAATATATTCTGCATCACCAGTAGTATTAAAAATGCTTAATCTTACATCGACTATATTTATTTTAATATATTTACGTAAATTAATTATTAATTCATTAGCGAAATCAATATCTATGCTTCCATAGCCCGCTTCATAATTACTTCGAACAGCCGTATATATAAGATTTAAATCACTACGGCCAAGGCTATTCAAGTCGAACTTAGATAGATCTAATCCTGCAAAATTCATAATTGCACCTGTCAAAAAACATATACTTGCTCTTCGACAGTACAGCTATAATAAAGTTCCAGCTTGGTCGCTATATATTAATACAGCATTTAACCACTGATCATCTCAGTCAATACTTCTGGCTTAATTCGCAAATTTGGGTTTGAAAAATCCCCCGCCAGCGCTTCAATTCGCACTTGTTGCGCTTCAGAAACATCCCATTTAATAGTATCTAAAATTTGTAATAGACTCTGGCGCGATTGCTTGGTGGCAATAACCATATCGCAACCAGCATGTAAAGCGCGTTCAATGCCAGACGTAATGTTTGCGGCAAAACCGGATCCAGTCATGGATAAACAATCGCTGATTATGGCACCTTTAAATCCTAATTGTTGCCGCAAGACTTGTTGTAACCAAAATTTTGAAAATCCAGCTGGTTCCGGATCTACGGAAGAATACACGACATGTGCTGGCATGATGCCAGTTAAAATATTATTCAAACGAGCAAATGGCATAATATCAATAGCTTCAATTTCTGCAAACGAACGCGTATCAATTGCAGAAGTAAAATGTGAGTCCATCACACAGCCACCATGGCCAGGGAAATGTTTACCAACCGATCCCATACCTTGCGAATTTAAACCACTAATAAATGCTCTTGCGCAATTAGCAACAATCAAAGGATCATCACTATACGAACGATCTCCGATCACCGTACTAATACCACAATCCACATCCAATACTGGGGCAAATGTTAAATCAACACCACAGTTTAATAATTCATGTGCTACGATTTGCCCAGCAGCCTTAAGATATTCTAAAGCTCGGTCCGGATCCTGTTTGTACAACACACCATAGTTTTGTGGTGCCTCAGGTTTATGAAATCCTTCGTAAAAACGCCATTTTCTACCGCCTTCATGATCTACCGAAATTAAAATAGGTTTGCCGGCTTTGGCCCGGATATCTTGCACTAGCGCCTTTAATTGCGGGATACTAGTAAAATTATTTGCAAAAAACAACACACCGCCCGTCATTGGGTGCTGTAGCAATGGGATCTCCGACTCTAAAAGTTCTGTACCATCTATATCGATCCAAACTGGCCCGTAATTCATTTATTTATTCCTCTAAATTAATTTGTGAAATACCCGATGTATTTTCCTGACTTATCGCGCTATAATGCCCCACATGGTTTTTTCTAAAAGATTGGCGACTACTATGCACGATGTTACAACATTTCAGGGTCTAATTGCAGCACTAGAAAGCTTTTGGCAGCAACAAGGTTGCGTTATTTTACAACCATTTGATATGGAAGTAGGTGCAGGCACATTTCACCCCGATACTTTTTTGCGTGCGATTGGCCCAGAGCCTTGGCGTGCCGCACACGTGCAGGCCTCACGTCGCCCCGCAGATGGTCGTTATGGTGAACATCCAAACCGCGGACAACACTTTTTCCAATACCAAGTCGTGATCAAGCCATCACCAGAGAATTTTCAACAATTATATTTGGACTCACTCCAAGCTATTGGCATCGATCCTAAAAAGCATGATATTCGCTTTGTAGAGGACAACTGGGAGGGGCCAACCTTAGGTGCCTGGGGTCTAGGTTGGGAAGTTTGGCTCGACGGCATGGAAATTACTCAGTTCACGTATTTTCAACAAGTTGGCGGTCTGGAATGTAAGCCCACTATGGGTGAGTTAGCTTATGGCATTGAGCGAATATCATTATATCTGCAAAATAAACAACGTACCCAAGATTTAGTCTGGGCGCAAGGTCCGTATGGGGTAGTTACATACGGTGATATTTACCAACAAAATGAAGTTGAAATGTCAAAGTATAACTTCGAGGCAGCAGACACCAAAATGTTATTCCAACATTTTGATGCATGGGAAACCGAAAGCAATCGTATGATTGCAGCCGGATTACCGCTCCCAGCTTATGAAATGGTATTAAAAGCTTCGCATATTTTTAATCTGTTAGATGCACGTAACGCAATTTCTGTAACCGAACGCCAACAATATATTTTAAGAGTGCGTAATCTAGCTCGTCAGGTTGCTGAACAATATTATGCAAGCCGTGAAAAATTAGGATTCCCGCTATGTCAAAAGTAGAAGATTTTTTAGTAGAAATTGGTATTGAAGAGTTACCACCGCAACAAATAGAAACTTTAGTTGCAGCATTTTCGCAATATTTACAATCTTATCTTATTGCTGAGGGGATAGCATTTAATGTGGATGGCGTTAAAATTTTTGGTTCGCCACGTCGCATTGCCGTACTAATACCTGCTGTCACAACACAACAACAAGAGCGTTTAATTGAAAAACGCGGCCCAGCAATTACTGCAGCATATGCTGCTGATGGTACGCCCTCTAAAGCAGCATTAGGTTTTGCTGAATCTTGCGGCGTTGCTATTAAATCATTAACCGAATTAAAAACCGACAAAGGCTCCTGGTTATATTTTTCGCAGCAAGTTGCAGGTCAAAAAACTATTGATTTGTTACCAAGCTTAGTACAAAAAGCGCTGGCTGAACTACCGATTAAAAAACCCATGCGCTGGGGTAATGGCGAGTTTGCTTTTATACGTCCAGTACATTGGATTTTGATGTTGCTTGGAAAGGAGATCGTCAAAGCAAATATTTTTGGTATTGACGCAAACAATGTTAGCTATGGGCATCGGATTCATGCACCACAAGCAATTAAAATTTCCAGCCCGAGCAGTTATGCAAAACAATTGGCAGCAGCCAACGTTATTGCAGATTTTTCGCAACGACGTGCCTATATAGAACAGCAAATTAATTTATTAGCTACACAACAACAGGGTCAAGCCGTAATGGTACCAGAACTATTAAATATGGTAACAGGCTTAGTAGAACATCCAGTCATGCTATTAGCAACATTTGATGCCGCTTTTTTACGAGTTCCCAAAGAATGCTTAATATCTGCGATGCAAGATCATCAAAAATGTTTTGCTTTATTGGACAAAAATGGCCAATTAATGCCTAAATTTATTTTGGTGAGCAATCTTGACAGTACAGATCCCAAGACAGTAATTCGCGGTAACGAATTAGTAATGCATGCACGCTTAGCAGATGCAGCGTTTTACTATGATAAAGACCAGCAAAACACTCTAGAAAGTCGCGTTGAGCAATTAAAAACCGTAGTTTATCAGAAAAAACTTGGGAGCTTATACGATAAAATAATTCGCATTCAAAAATTAGCTGCGTTTATTGCAGAAAAAATTAATGCCGATGTTAAGTTAACAGAACGTGCCGCATATTTGTGTAAAGCGGACTTATTAACCAATATGGTTTATGAATTCCCTGAGTTACAAGGAACCATGGGTAAATACTATGCACAACATGATGGTGAAAATAAGGTGATTGCCGAGGCACTTGAAGGCTACTACAAGCCGCGTTTTGCAACTGATGCTGTACCGGATCAGCTTATTGATATCGCTTTAGCCCTTGCAGATCGTATCGATACTTTAGTGGGATTTTTTGGAATTGGTTTAGTACCCACTGGCGAAAAAGATCCATATGCTTTACGCCGCCAGGCAATAGCGATTTTGCGAATCCTGGTCGATGGACAAATTAATTTAGATCTAACTAAATTATTTGTTGAAGCTCTTAACAATTACAACTCTAACATTCAAGATAAAAACGTTGAATTAGTCAATTTTTGCTTAGAGCGTTTAAAGCCATTATATTGCAACAATAACACGGAACTTTTTGCTTCCATAGCAACGTTAAACATAACTAATCCATACGATTTTGTTGAGCGCTGTCGCGCAGTAGAAGACTTTAAAAGTTTACCAACAGCACCAAATTTAGCGGCAGCAAACAAGCGCGTGCAAAATTTGTTACAAAAAAATCCTGCCAATGGTGCAAATATTAACAAACAGTTAATCTTAGAACCAGCAGAACAGGAGTTACTGGAAGCCCTACAGTCAAAACAACAAGAAATTACACCATTATTAACAAATTCAAACTACATTGAAGTTTTGCAATCTCTAGCATCACTACAACAACCCATAGACAATTTTTTTACCAACGTAATGGTAATGGTTGATGATGAAAAAGTACGCAATAATCGCTTAAATCTATTACAACATTTACGTAATTTATTTTTACAAGTGGCGGATATCTCTTTATTATGAAATTAATTATTTTAGATCGCGACGGTGTAATTAACAAAGAATCTAGAGACTACATAAAAACTCCAGACGAATGGCATCCCATACCAGGCAGTTTAGAAGCAATCGCAAGATTTTATAAGGCTGGTTATACCGTAGTTGTAGCAACCAATCAATCCGGTGTGGCGCGTGGTTATTTTACGTTAAAAAATCTAGAAGATATTCACAATAAACTGCATACGGAACTTGCAAAATTAGACGGCAAAATTCATAAAATTTATTTTTGTCCGCATGGCCCTAACGATGGTTGTGAGTGCCGCAAACCTAAACCTGGAATGTGCCAACAAATTGCGCATGACTTTAATATAGATCTGCATGCGTTACAGCCTATATTTGTAGGTGATTCTATGCGTGATTACCAAATCGCTAGCAGCTCTGGTTGTAAGTTTTATTTAGTAACAGGAGCATATGGCGATGGCAGAGAAACTTTGCAGCAATTAACAGCGGAACAAAAAATGCTTGTGACTGTAGTAGAGGATTTAGCTGCTGTTGCTAACCACATATTATGAATAAATTAATTTGGGCCTTACGCTTATTTGTGTTTTATCTAGGGATAATCCCTGCAACCATAATTATTGCAACCTCTGGCTGGCTATGTGCGCCGCTACCTGCGTCATGGCGTTATAAAATAATTACTAGTTGGTCCAGGTTTTTTATTTGGTGGGCAAAAATAATCTGCGATTTACAGTATAAAGTTATAGGCGCTCAAAACCTGCCCAGGGCACCTTTTATTGTATTATGTAATCATCAATCGATGTGGGAAACGATTTTTATGCAGGTTTTGTTACCACCGCAAAGCTGGGTGTTAAAACGTGAATTATTGTGGATCCCGTTTTTTGGATGGGGGTTGGCATTAATAAAACCAATCGCAGTAAGCCGCAGTAAACTATCCGATATTAAAGTTATCTTAAATAAGGGTGTGCAACGCATAAATGAAGGTTTATGTGTTGTTTTTTATCCGGAAGGAACACGTATGGCTCCAGGTAAAAAACGGCGTTATAGCCGCACTGGGGCTGCGTTAGCTATCGCTGCTAAAGTTCCTGTAGTACCAATTGCCCACAATGCTGGTAATTTTTGGCCACGTGGACCGTGGATTAAACACGGCGGTGTTATTACCGTGCGAATAGGAAAGCCAATGAGTTCAAGTGATCAAAGTACAGCAAGCCTAACTGCGGATGCAGAAACTTGGATAAATGAAAAAAGGGAACTAATGCTACCAAAAGGCTAACTAATATACGGTAAGACCTAGACGAGTTAGCAAATGTTTAGCGAGTAATACTCTATCACTATTTTGTCGCAATAAATCTGCTTTTATAGCTGCAAGCTGCAGCGGTGTATCTGCTAATGATTGTGGATCCCATTCAAAATGTAAGCCACTCAAAATTGCTGTGCCTTTGCCATATTTACATTCTATAATTGCCACCGGATCTGCTGCTTGACTTGGTGTATCTAGATTATAACGAGCCAAAACAGTGATTTGTGGGTATTCTTCTGCAGCAACAAAATGGCCACCGCCATTATAGTAAGCCACAAATTTTTTGTTAACAGCAAAAGGTTGATCCGCCTGCCAGGAAATCATTGCAGCACGCATACCATTGATATTTTGCGGAGCTACATAATCAAAGCCATCATAAGTGGGCCCTTCTACCAAGCCAGGATAAAATTTTAACTCACGCGCTGCAATAACCTCTAAACGCGGATCATCTTTAGCAAATTCAATTCTATCTGCAGCATAATAGGCTCCAGCACAGATCCCTAAATATTTGCCACCATTTTGAACATAGTCGCGTATATTCTGGTTGCCAATACCAGTTAATTTTTCCATATACGGCGCATCTGCCCCGCCTGGCATAACTAATAATGCTGTGTCATTTAACCACTCTGTGCCGATAATGGTATCAGAGTCAACCGTTTTGATAGTGTATGGATCTGCCACCAATGATTGCAGTAGCGCCACGGTATTTGCTAGAGATTTGGGGCCAACGCCTGGCCCCGCATAGACAAGTATATTTTTGTGCGCCCAATCAAAAATACTATGGCTTATTAGCAACACCAACGACGCTAAGTATTTTTTACTTATACCGTATAATTTCCTTAGTTGCATGCTATATATCTAAATTCTCCACTTGCAACGCATTTGTTTCAATAAAATCACGCCGGCTCTCCACATTATCCCCCATTAAGGTAGTAAATATAGCATCAGCCGCCACCGCATCTTCAACCTTAACACGTAACATCCGTCTAACGGCTGGATCCATAGTAGTTTCCCAAAGCTGTTCGGGATTCATTTCTCCAAGACCTTTGTAGCGCTGGATCATTTGTCCTTTTTTAGCCTCAGCCATCAACCACTCTAGAGCTTGCCTGAACTCCGTTATAGATTGCTTCCGTTCCCCTCTACCAATATATGCACCAGCCTCCAATAAACCATCCAACGTTACACCCAGAGCAACTAAACCCTGGTATTCAGAGCTAGAAAAGAAATCTATGGAAAAATTATAATAAGATTCCACACCATGCGCGATCACCGTAACAATTGGCAAGAATATATCACGCTCTTTGTGTGCTTCAAGCGAAACTTTGTAAACAACCCCCTCGATTTGGTATCTATTTTCGACGATCTTCTGTAAACTCTGCACCCATTCTTGCATTATGCTTTCATGATGCAGTTGATCATTGTTTATTGATGGGGCATAAATCAAAGCTTCAAGGATTGTGCGGGGATAACGTCGCGATAATCGGTGAATTGTCGACATTTCGAGGCGATATTGATCGACAATATGTGATAATTTTAGGCCGGTAATGGCCGGTGCCTGCGGGTTTACATGAAGCGCTGCATCTTCCAGAGCTATTTGTGTCAAATAATCTTCTAGAGCCTTATCATCCTTAGCATAACTAACCTGTTTACCCTTTTGAATTCTATATAACGGTGGCTGTGCAATATATAAGTAGCCACGCTCGATTAATTCCGGCATCTGGCGATAAAAAAAGGTTAATAACAAAGTCCGTATATGCGAACCGTCAACGTCCGCATCAGTCATGATAATTATATGATGGTAACGCACTTTATCTGGGGCATATTCATCACGACCGATGCTAGTGCCCAGCGCCGTAATTAATGTTCCAACCTCAATACTTTGCAGCATTTTATCAAAACGTGCTTTTTCGACGTTTAAAATCTTACCCTTCAATGGCAAAATTGCCTGAGTACGGCGATCGCGTGCTTGTTTGGCAGAACCACCCGCAGAATCACCCTCAACTAAAAATAATTCCGAAAAAGCAGGGTCTTTCTCCTGACAATCGGCCAACTTACCTGGCAAGCCAGCAATATCTAGTGCGCTTTTACGCCTGGTCATTTCACGTGCTTTACGCGCCGCCTCTCTGGCACGTGCGGCATCAACTATTTTCGCGGCGATTGCCTTTGCACACGCAGGCTTTTCTAATAAATAAGCCTGTAAATGCTCCGCTACTAACGCTTCTACCACTGGCTTAACGTCAGAAGATACTAATTTATCTTTTGTTTGTGACGAGAACTTAGGATCCTGTACTTTTACAGATAATACAGCTGTTAAACCTTCACGCGCATCATCCCCACTGATAGTTACCTTCGATTTTTTAGCAAGACCTTCCTGATCTATGTAAGCATTCAACGAACGGGTTAACGCGCCCCTAAAACCAGCTAAGTGCGAACCACCCTCACGCTGTGGGATATTATTAGTATAACAGAACATGTTTTCTTGATAACTGTCATTCCATTGCATCGCCAATTCTACAACCGTATTGTTTTGTTCGCCTATAAAGTAGAAAATCTGGTCGTTAACCACCTCTTTATTTTTATTTAAATGTTTTACAAACTCTCTTAAACCGCCCTCGTATTGAAAAACATCTTCTTTACCGCCGGTACGTTCATCATATAGAGTAATTCTTACCCCGGAGTTCAAGAATGACAGCTCGCGCAAACGCTTGGCTAATATATCGTAGCTAAATGTTGTCAGAGTAAATATAGTTGCACATGGTTTAAAGTTAATTTCAGTACCACGTGCATCAGTTTTGCCGGTTTCCTTAAGCGGCGCTAATGGATCTCCTAGCGCATAATCTTGCTCATAGACTTTACCACCACGTCGGATCGTCAAATGTAGCTTTTCTGACAGCGCATTTACTACAGAAACGCCCACCCCATGTAAACCACCAGATACCTTATAAGAATTAGCATCAAATTTACCACCGGCATGCAAAATAGTCATAATTACTTCTGCGGCAGAACGCCCTTCCTCAGCGTGCATATCGACCGGAATACCGCGACCGTTGTCTTTAACCGTGACACTACCATTAGCATGTAATATTACGTCAATCTGCGTACAATATCCGGCTAAAGATTCGTCTATTGCGTTATCTACGACTTCAAACACCATATGATGCAAGCCGGTACCATCATCTGTGTCACCAATATACATACCAGGGCGTTTTCGCACCGCATCAAGGCCCTTTAGTACCTTAATACTCGTAGAATCGTATGTATTTTCTGTGTTTAAGTTCATATTCGTCTCGCTCATTTAGATAGCCTGTTCCCTTATCATTCCATGTTCCACGTGGAACATGCGAATCGCACAATCATGTAATCGTTCTAGCAATGGAGCTCCATCTATACCAGTTATAAAAACCTGACACCCCATAGCCTTTATTGCCCCTATAAATAAACCACAACTGTTTTTATCCAGCTCAGCATGTAAATCATCGATTAAAAATACGCTTGATCGCGCATTTTGTAATAACTTGGCTCGTGCCAAGAGCATAATGCATACAAATATTTTAGTTTGACCGCGAGATAGCACCTCTTTTGCTGGCTTCCCACCCAAATTAATCTCTAAATCTGCCCGTTGCGGCCCACGGTGAGTATATCCATGCGCCATATCTACAAAGCGACTATCTTCTAATGCCATATGGAGCTCTTGGGTTTGAGACCAACCGCGTTTATAATGCAATTCCACAGTAGTTAAATCCAACATATCCTTCAGCAGTGACAAAAAAATCTTACTAAAGCGTTGAATATATTCATTACGGGCGAGATCCACCAACATGGCATATTTAACAAAGGCTTCATCCCAAGCTGCTACGGGCGTTTGACGTTGCTTAAGAGCCATATTACGCTGCTCTAGGGCACGCCGCATTAGGCGCCAATGCTGTAAAAAATTATGTTCCACGTGGAACACACCCCAATCTATAAACTGGCGTCTGTTATTAGGGCCGCCCTCCAGTAATAAATGGCTGTTTACTTCAATTAATTGCACCGGCAGCGCTTTTGTTAGTTCCGAAGCTGACCTCTCAAGCTGTCCGCCAATTTTATATTGACAGTCTCCAGTTAGCGTCCTCTCGACAGCGAGCCAAATACCGCTTTGATCATTTTCACCTTGAGCTCCTACCTTAGCTCTAATTAGGCACTGTTCCTTGCCAAACG
>Ga0206973_1023_pt1 | contig 43481 bp, 37 predicted proteins | sample Alteio_BWOrgHeat_83_FD_152927 | JGI IMG/M metagenome (GOLD analysis project Ga0206973, IMG submission 152927) | Enriched cells from forest soil in Barre Woods Harvard Forest LTER site, Petersham, Massachusetts, United States -... | ecosystem: Environmental > Terrestrial > Soil > Temperate forest >...
GCTTTATTAAAAGGACTGGAGAATCACAACATAGTTGTTTATTTAAAAGAACCTGTCATCGTAACAAAAATATTCGGAATAAAGAAGTACACAGATACTGTTTTGTTTTTTGTTGACAAGCCCAAAGATTTTTTAACCTCTATAAATAATTTGCTGTCATAACAAATTATTCTGCCTTATTATTCTCTACCAACAAGGAGCTTCATATACGAAATCATTTCCTTACCCAAACTGTTGCAGGTATCGCTTGCAGCGCAGCATGCTTTATTCTTCAGCAATTTCTTTTCAGCAAAGCCCCGGTTATAATTATGATGATCAACTTTATAGCTTTTCGTTACAATATTTTCATTACTTAATACCTTCATCATTGCGAATAATATTCAAAAATGAAAACTCAATCTTTTTCAATAAAGGTTTCAGACACGATAGGTGAAATTTCTGCAGAGTGTATTAAGCCTGAAAAAAGCAATTGTATCATGACGCTTGCACATGGCGCAGGAGCCGGCATGCATCATTCTTTTATGGTAACACTTGCAAATTCTCTTGCAGAAGCAAATATTGCTACGCTTCGTTTTAATTTCCCTTTTGTTGAAAATAAAAAAGGAAGGCCTGATACACCTGTTGTTGCACATCAAACAATTGAAGCTGCGATTTTAAAAGCACGGGAGTTATTTCCGAAACTTCCACTTTTTGTATCAGGAAAATCTTTCGGTGGCAGAATGAGTTCTCAGTATTTGTCAGCACATCCTGATACAAAAGTGAAAGGAATTATTTTTTATGGCTTTCCATTGCATCCTCAGGGCAAGCCCGCTACAGAAAGAGCGGAACATCTGAAAGATGTAAAAATACCAATGTTGTTTTTGCAGGGAACAAGGGATGAATTGGCTACATGGAATTTGATAGAATCAGTATGCGCATCACTTCCACTTGCAGAACTTATCAAAATAGAAGGAGCAGATCATGCATTTAAAGCAGGAAAGCAGAACGTTATTCAAATACTTACAGGCAAAACAAAAGAATGGATAGAAAAAATAATTAAGGAATAATAGCAGAGCAAAATCAATATAGTTTCTGTCTTATCAGGGTCTTAATCATAGCCTGTTCGTAGGATGCAATCCGGCATTGTAATCAATATGCTTAATTTAGCAAATGCCTGTTACAATGCTGTAAAATGCAGCACTTCGCCTGCATTGTCATCATCGCTTAAATATATCTGGCTGTCAGAAATAACATCTATCTCCCAGCTTTTATTCAGTTCATTTAAAGGCGCATCGTTAAAACTTATGGTAAGTTTTGCAGCTTCGCCCTCGTGCGATGGTTTTTCTGTATATGTACCCTGCGTGGTAACACCGTTTTTTACACCGGCAATATTCCCATTAGCACTGAATGTAAAAACATAGCCGCTAAAATTTGCAGCATTATCTTCATCGGGGTTACTGTTACTAAATTTCGTAATAGTGAAATCGCCTGTTACAATAGTTGAATTGGTGGTGTTGTAATCATCCGGTGTGTTTGAACTTTTTGTGCAGGATGCGATCAAAACTGCGGTGAGTATTAAAAGACTTACGATTTTTTTCATGATATAAATTCATTATTTACTATCAGTATAACCTAAATGAAAAAATGTAATTACATTTTAGTTCTGTTTTTTGCCCGGGCTCTCCCTGGAATGTTTAATTGTTTGAAACTTTGACTAACCATACATTCGCGCATAACTTAGTTATTATGGTAGTTATAAAAAGTCATGCAGAATTTGAATCTCACTTAGGCAAAGAGATTGGCGTATCCTCCTGGCATCAAATAACCCAGGAGCAAATCAACAGGTTCGCCAATGCCACGCTTGACTTTCAGTGGATACATACCGATATAGAAAAAGCGAAAAAAGAAAGCCCCTTTAAAACTACTATTGCACACGGGTACCTTACACTCTCGCTGATACCTTATTTCTGGAAACAGATTGTTGACGTGCAAAACCTGAAGATGGAAGTAAATTACGGTATAGAGCAACTCAGGTTCGGGCAGGCAGTACTTGTAAACAATGAAGTGCGTTGCAGGGTCTGGCTCAAATCGATCATTAATCTCCGTGGCACAACCAAAACCACACTCTTTATTCAACTTGAAATAAAAGACCAGCCAAAACCCGCTTTTACTGCAGATGTTTTATTTCTGTACCATTTTATATAAACGAACTCATATAGAGATTTATAGTGTATTTTACAGTTATAAAAATTCTGCTTTGGTTCCCTGCCTGAAATTATAAAAACCACGAATAAAGACTCAAATCTGCCCTGACCTTATAGAGACCTTACAGAGACAATATAGAGACCTTATAGAGACCTTATAGAGACCATACTTGCTGTTAAAGCGCATGTACATTGCAGGTTAAAGGCTGGTCAAAGGCAATGTTACACTCTGCCCTTATTGTGAAGTTTAAGATTATGTGTCATAAGTTTGAAGATTGGGCATAACCTGCCGCAGGAAGCACCAAAATCTTTTGCAGATGCCGTTATTGAAGTTGATAGCTATTCGTAATTAAATTACTTCAGCTAAGCCTATAACTTCTTTCAGCATTCATGGAATTCTTATTGCAAACAATGGCGCTTCGTCTTTCACATAAATATTATCAAGGTATAGCAGGTTTTCTCTACCGCAGGTATTTACAAATTCAATCAGTATATTATTATATTGTTTGAAAGCAGCTAATGGAATAGTATCAGTATGCCAGTCAGATTTTGTATCAGGCGAAAGATAAGCACGTTCAGGAGGCGTTTTTGTAACAAGCTCATGGCCGCCTTTATAATAAATGCGCTGCCAGTTATTGCCGCAATCTGCAGACACTAAAATTTCAAGTGTATCACTTACAGGCCTGCCTGCTTTATACAGTTGAAACGCATGATCAAATATCAATACAGGATTACTGCTCGCAGAAAGATCAAGCGGCGGTGTAATTAAATAATCTTTCCGGTTTATAAATGGAGATTCTATATTATCCATCATAATGCTTGGCGCATAACCGCTTCGTTGTGCTCCACTGGTGGGCGTCCATGTAAATAAGTTATCGGGGTTTAAAACAGACCAGCCTTTTGGCGGAAATGGCTCATTAAAGTTTTCAGCTAACGGTAATGGCAATCCTTCTTCATTATTCTCATTTATTATTATTGATGCGCTATTGTTCACAAACTGCGAATCAATTGTATTATCAGGTTGCGATGTAGCTGCATAAAATTCAAAGCTGCCTTTGGAAATAAAACTAAAGCTGTTCAGTACAATTGTGTCTGTTGTTAAAGATAAAAGATGCAGGTTTTTTAATTGCATTGTCTGCGCTGCTTCACCTTTAATACCATAATTAATTTTAACGGAGTTTAAAATCTTCTTACCATAATTTCTCAATACAACTACCGGTTTTATTGTATTGCTGCAGGTATAGCTGTTGTTTTTTGGGTTAAGGATTTTTGATATGCCTGCATCTGTATTAAAAGTTTGCGGTGTTTGTAATGCTTTTGAAAATTTAAGATCAGGTGTCATTATAAAATAAGCGGCGATCATTCTTTGTACCTGCCCTTTTGAAAATAGGTTCATACATCCATCATCTACATAATCCATATAACTCATAAACATATCGCTGTAATTACCACATGATGATTTTGGGAATGAAGGGCAATAATAATTCGCTTTGCTTTGCGGCGGCGTGTCTTCTACATGGTCATCATCGCCGCAAAAAGGAACAAGGGTTACATCTGTTGGGCCCCATACATGATCAAGATTAAAATAATGCCCCATTTCATGTGTAAGTGTTCTGCCGAGATTATAAGGTGGTTGTGTAATACCGCCCGTACCCACATAATGATAATCACATTGAATGCCGTCTCTTGCAAAGCTGCCGCCGGGAAAATAAGTTGCAGCAAATGTGCCGGAAGCATTTTGCATATTACATATCCAGATGTTTACATAATAATGCGGATTCCATGCATCATCGCCGCCTAATACAGATGAACATACAGCGCCATCAAGACTAAACCCATCTTTATTTGAAGTGTACTTACGTGTAATGCCATTGGTACTTACACCATCAGGGTCTTGTTTAACAAGCTGAAAATAGAAATGAGTTTTACCTCTTAAAGGCTTAAAATAAGCCGGTGTGTTTATGGTATCGGCGTTCAATGCGTTAAAATCGTTGTTGAAAATGTTTACCTGTGAAATTATTTGTTCCTCACTAATATTTTCAATGGCTTTATGCCACAGCACATGAAAAACAACCGGAATAAAAATGGTATCAGGCAATCTTTTTTTTCCTGTTGCTACATCGTCATTAAATGATAGTTGCTGCTGCTCAAAACCTGCTTTTTGTTTTCTTATTGATGGATTGATGGCTTCTGCTTTTTGCAGGCACTGGTAAAATCCGCAACTGCGTTGTGCAAAATTTTCAGTATGAAAAAGAAATAATAAACCCATAACCACAACTAATCTTGCCATAGCAGTTGTTTTATTTTTTCAAATTAAAAAAATTATACGATTTGATATACTATTTTCCGGCCATCATTTTACATCACACAAATCAATGGCAAAACAACCTGAACAATTAACTTCGGTAAAACAAAATCAATTTTAATATCTCTTACTGAAAATGTAAAACCATTGAATGGTTCATCATTTCACTTACATAAATACCTGTTTATGAAAAAATCATTATTTCTTTTTGCAGCATTGCTTTCGCTGGCAGCATGCAACAACACTAAGGATAAAAGTATTACTGACACACAGGATATACAAGGCATCGATTCTTCTATTAGACCAGGAGATAATTTTTTCATGTATGTAAATCATAAATGGTATGATACTGCACAAATACCGCCATCACAAACAGGCGTTGGTGCATATATGTTTATGAACTATCCACAGCGTTTACGTTTGCAGGGCATATTAGATAGTGTTTCTAAAGCCAATAATACTGCAGGAAGCATTGAACAAAAGCTTGGTGATTTTTATGCATCAGGCATGGATACAATTACTATCAACCAACGTGGTTATGATCCAATCAAACCCATACTTATGCGCGTTGACAGCATCAATGATGTTGCTTCTTTAATGAAGTTTGTTTCCAATGAAGCAAAGACAAATAATAATTCAATTTTAGGTTTTAGTATAGGGCCTGATAATAAAAACAGTAACCTTAATATTGCACACATTTCCCAGTCGGGCATTGGTTTACCTGAGAGGGATTATTATTTCAAAACAGATCCGTCAAGCATTGGCATTCAGCAAGCGTATAAAGTATACCTCGCTTCATTATTTAAACTTACAGGCACCGATTCTGCAACAGCAACAAAAAATGCTGATGTGGTTTATAACATCGATAAACAACTTGCTTCATCACATAAAACGAATATCGAATTACGCGATGTAAATGCGAATTATAATAAGATGCCCGTTGCAGATCTTGCAAAGCGGCAACCCAATATTGGCTGGTTGAATGTATTGAATGACCTGGGCGCAAAAACAGATTCTATTGATGTATCGCAACCTGCTTATTATGATAAACTCAATGCAGTTTTAAAATCCGTTCCAATAAATGATTGGAAAATTTATTTGAAAGCATATTCCATCAATACATATGCAGATGTGCTGAGCAAACCTTTTGTTGATGCAGCATTTGAGTTCAACAAAGTATTGTCGGGACAAGCTGTTCAAAAAACGCGCGGTGAAATAATGGCAAGTACAATTGATGAATCGCTGGGTGAAGCGCTTGGACAATTATACGTGAAAAAATATTTTACAGAAGATGCTAAAAAACGTGCATTGGACCTGGTGAATAATTTACAGAAAGCATTTTCAGCAAGAATAGATAAACTGGATTGGATGAGCGACAGCACAAAACAAAAAGCGAAAGAAAAACTATTTGCTATAACTAAGAAGATCGGCTATCCTGACAAGTGGAGAGATTACAGCAATGTAACTATTGCAAAAGATAAATATTTTGAGAATGTAGTATCTGCTGCTTCCAACAATTATCAATATCAATTGGCAAAATTGAATAAGCCTGTAGATAGAGCGGAATGGTTTACAACACCATCAACAGTTACTGCTTATTATAATCCTTTTGCAAATGAAATTGTTTTTCCTGCGGCTATTTTACAACCTCCTTATTTTGATAACAATGCAGATGATGCGCTTAACTATGGCGGCATTGGCATGGTGATCGGTCATGAAATGACGCATGCTTTTGATGACCAGGGCGCACAGTTTGATAAGAATGGCAACGTACAAAACTGGTGGACGAAAGATGATTATACAAAGTTCAAAGCAAAAACACAACAGGTAATTGACCTGTACAACACTTTCACTGTATTGGATACGGTACACATTAAAGGCGCAATGACACTTGGTGAAAATACAGCAGATATAGGCGGTGTTGCCATTGCGTACGATGCTTTTAAAATGACCAAAGAAGGACAAGACACAACAAAGGTTGGTGGCTTTACTCCTGACCAACGCTTCTATATTTCTGTTGCGCGGATATGGCGTGTAAAGATGAAAGATGAATTCATGCGTCTGTGGGTGAATAACAATCCGCATTCTCTTCCTATGTGGCGCGTAAATGGCCCGCTGATGAATGCTCCACATTTTTATGATGCATTCAATGTACAGCCCGGCGATAAAATGTATTTGCCTGAAAAGAACAGGATACAGATCTGGTAAAACTATACTTGTCAATTTAAAAATATCTTCCGAACAGTAAAGTACCAAACACTAACTAAATTCTTTTTTCGTTTGGTAAGTATGGTGAAACTAACAGCATGCTTTTTCGTTTTTGCGTGTCTGCTGTTGGCTGAATTTATTGAAGCACAGGATCCACATTTTGGCGGGCTGCAGGATATGAATCTCTGGTATAACCCGGCATTAAAAATCGATAAATTTCCGCTTGCTCACTTTAATATGCGTAATGTTTCATACCCGAATATTATTTCTTATAGCAGTAAAGCAATCACTTTTGACTTACCTTTTGTTGGTAAGAATGAAACTGATTATAATAATATTCCTTTCGTTAACTTATCGGTTGGCATTAGTACAGATAAAGCAAGTGAGCAATTTATGACTACATCAACGGCAATGATGTCGCTATCTTATGCTTTGCCACTAAATAATCATAACACTTACCTGGCTTTAGGGTTGCAGGGAAATTATTCGTTCAACCGGGTTGGTAACGGCGCAACTTATGTTTTCCCTGATCATTTTGATAAATATGGAGCTCTTGGCTGGTCGATAACGATTGATCCTTATTTGTCTGACTTAAACTATGAATATTTTACTGCCGGCATTGGTGCCGCTATCTTTCAAAGTACAGAACGAAAACAATGGTATGCCGGAGGATCGGTTCGCTATTTCAACCATCCATACACAGAGTGGAGTCATACAATCCAGTTGCCTTCAGAAAATGGAATTCAGGCTGGCTACACAGCGCCTGTAAGTTTTCTAAATTACATCAGCGCCTATGGCAATTTTACCTGGCAGGCAGGTATAAATGAACAATTTATTGCTATGCGATATACTCATCATTTCAACGATACTACTACTAATGCATTATCGTTTGGCCTTGGTTATCGCGCGGGTGACGCGCTTGTACCAGATGTAGCACTTGAGATTGGAAGAAGCCGTGCAGTTTTTTATTATGAGATCAATGTGTTTGGTAATAATTACCATCGCAAAGCTTTTGGGTTTTCTTACAGGCTTAATTTTTTTAAAGGATAAAGCCCTGTTCAGTGCAGAACCAAACCTGTTTGTTTATTTGGGATAGCCTAAAACTAAATCGCTACTTATTATATAGTTCCTGCTTACATCAACATTGAAAATTATCGCTGGCTGAATGTTCTGCCTTTTCTTTTGCTCATTGAACGGAATGGCATCATTGCCTGTGGTTGCGTAGAAACATCTAACTGTTCCATCCGGAAAGGATGATCTTTTATAACAGGAATTGGTTTTGCAATAAGTTTATGAATATCGCGCAGTAACATTTTTTCTTCCATCCCACAAAATGAAATGGCTTTTCCGCTAACACCTGCACGACCAGTGCGGCCAATGCGATGCACATATGTTTCCGGAATATTAGGCAGCTCAAAATTGATCACATAAGGCAGGCTTTCAATATCTATGCCCCGCGATGCAATATCTGTTGCTATAAGTACATCAATATGCTTATTCTTAAAATTGTTTAATGCTTTTTGCCTTTCCGCCTGTGTTTTATCGCCATGAATAGCCTGTACTTTTATGTTCTCTCTTCGCAAGGCTGCACATAATTTATCTGCGCCAAATTTTGTTTCTGTAAAAACAAGCGCTGAATCAATACTGCTATTTTTCAGGAGATGAATAAGTAACGATCTTTTATCGCTCTTCTCAACAAAATAAACTTCCTGGTCAACAGTTTCTGCTGTTGTTGCTATTGGAGTAATTTCTATCTTTTCAGGATTATTTAAAATGCTCTGTGATAAATGAATGATGTCAGGTGGCATGGTTGCAGAAAAAAACAAGGTCTGTTTCTTTTGGGGCAACCTGGCTAATATTTTTCTTACATCGTTTATAAAACCCATGTCGAGCATGCGGTCAGCTTCATCCAACACAAGCGTTTTTATATGCTGCAGTGAAATGTAACGCTGCACTACAAGATCGAGCAGGCGGCCCGGTGTTGCAATCAAAATATCAACACCCTGCTGTAATTTTTTTACCTGGTGATATTGGCTTACACCACCATAAACAGCGAGGCATTGTAAACCTGTATAAATGCCATAGCTTTTAAAGCTTTCTTCAACCTGTATGGCAAGTTCCCTTGTAGGTGTAAGAATTAAAGCCTTTGTATGCTTTGATGTGTTACCACTGTTTTTATCGTTGAAAAGCAATTGCAAAACAGGTAATGCGAATGCGGCTGTTTTACCCGTTCCTGTTTGTGCACAGGCCAATAAATCTTTGTTTGCTAATGCTATTGGTATGGCTTGCTGCTGAATAGAAGTAGGTTGCTTGTAGTCTTGTTGTTGCAAAGCCTTTAGCAAGGGCGCAACTAATTTTAAATCTTTAAATTCCAAAATCTGGTTATTTATTTTTAATAATGCTGTTGTTTAATTAACACAACAGCACTGTGTGAACTTATTCACCGGAAACAGTTTCCTGTGTATCCGAAGTGATTGCCTCTTTCTGTTTGAGGCTGATTTTTATTTGCAATTGGTATTTGCTGTTGAATGAAAATGTATAGTTATTCTGATTGAGATATTCTTTTATCGTTTCATCTTCGGCTAATACAGTTATAAAAGCCTGTGCAATGTCGTTGTTGCTATGTAGTAATTCTGACCTGCCATTAATATAATTTATTGAAAACCTGTAACCTGATTTTTTAATACCGGCATTCCGTTCAATGTCAGACTGGTTGATACCAATTACCTGTTCAGCAGTAACTGCTTTTTTTATCAGTATACGTATTGCGGGCAAATATCTTCTCCATACACCTGCAAACGCCATTTGTTTATTGTTCATGCAATTATTTTAAAAGAAACGTTAGTTATTAGAACGGGAAACCATAATAATTTTAGCAGAAGCAACACTTCCATCCTGTAAAAATAAATCTTTAAGGTTTATTTCACCGGCATTAAAAATTAAAATGGAGCCATCCATATTCATAAAACCAATTTTAATAATACTTGAAAGAAGTAGAAACAAATTGAGAAAAGGATAAAATTTACTTTGGTAGAGTAAAAAATACAACTGTCTTAGGTATGCTTTTACAGCTCAATTACAATAAAGGTAATCTTTTTGATATGAATCTTCGGGATATAATTTGTTAAAGCACAGGTTATAAGGTATATAGCTGATAAATTTATTGCAAACATTTACATAATAATAGCCATTGATAAAAATCATTATAAAGATTTAGAATAATAAAAAACCTGTTAGCGAAGTTTTGTTGGTATGGTTTCATGAAAGCTAAACGAAGGTAAAAATTGAAAGGCATTTTTTTACCAACGGCCTATAAGAAATGGCAGGTATATACCTGCAGACTATATTGATTCTTTTATTAATCACTAATCTCATATACTTACCTGGTAGCTTATTTTTACGATATAATGTCGATATAACTTCGATATTTCTTCGATTCAATAGATCGAAGTTATATCGAAATTATATCGAAGAAATATCGAAGTTATATCGAAGAAATAAGTTTGCAGGTATAAATAAGTGAACCTTGTCTTATCTCTTATAAAAAACTCCGTTAATCAGTTAATAAAAATATCTTCGAAAAATGAGCGCCATTGAATTGATATGAAACTTTTTAAAACTCTTCGCCAACCTGTAGATAACAGTCCGCTTATCATTTTCAGAATTGCATTTGGCCTGCTTTTGATGTACCTGTTTTCATATGATATTTTAAGCGGCTACGTTTATACAGACTTTATAAAGCCGCCTTTTACTTTTTCATTTATAGGTTTTGAGTTTCTGCAGCCATTGCCCGGAAACGGCATGTATTACTACTTTGGTGCAATGGCATTGCTGTCGTTAATGATAGCCCTCGGCGCATGGTATCGCTTATCCATAGTTTGCCTTTCAATATTATGGACAATAATCTACCTGATGCAGAAATCAGGTTACAATAATCACTATTACCTTGTTGTTTTATTATGCTGGTTAATGGCTTTTTTGCCGGCAAACCGTTATTGTTCCGTAGATGTAAAAAGAAAGGCTGTTACTGAAACAGGTAAATGCAGCAGGTATTGTTTATTTATTTTTATTGTACAGGCTGCAATAATTTATTTTTTTGCCGCGATCAGCAAACTTACCTCTGATTGGTTTTCAGGAAAATTTATTGCCATTGCATTTTCATCGCTTAGCCGCCGGCCCATAAGCGGATTAATTTATGGGCAACACTGGTTTCAATTATTTATCTGTTATGGCGGCTTCTTTTTCGATCTTTTAATTGTGCCTTTGTTGTTATGGAAAAGAACCAGGAAATATGCATTTATAATCTATTGCCTTTTTCATCTTTTTAATTCTTTTACTTTCAACATCAGCATTTTTCCTTACTTGTCAATTGCGCTTGGCATATTTTTTTTTGATGGAAATAAAATACGCCGTATCTTCTTTGCCCATCGTCTTCCGCCAACCAGCAACTCCATGCCTGCAAATGCATTTAAAGAAAAAATTCTTATATACTGCTTAGGCGTTTATTTTTTATTCCAGTTAATTATACCAATGAGATCATGGTTTTATCCGGGCAATGTTTTTTGGAATGAAGAAGGTTATCGCATGAGTTGGAAAATGATGTTACGCGCCAAAAACGGAACTATATATTTTAAAGTGATAGACCCGGTTTCTGATAAGTGCTGGAAAATAGATCCATCAAAAATGTTTACATCATCACAGGTAACATCGCTTGCCACATCGCCGGATATTATGTGGCAATACAGTCAAAGAATAAAAGCAGATTTTGAAAAGAAAAATATTCCCGGTGTTAAGGTGTATGCTATCGGGCAGGTAAGTCTTAACAGGAGCACGCCAATGCCGCTTGTTGATACAACTGTAGACCTTGCATCTGTAAAATGGTATGCATTCAGGCATTCTGAATGGATAACAAAAGGGCCTGAAAAATAGCAGGCAATTTTATTGCTGCTCAAACCTGCAACTAGCTCTCACACGTTCTGCGAAGTTGCAGCTCCGCTTAATATCAGATCATATCATAACAAAGCAATACAATATTGTTACTGCATACATTTAATTTAGCGTATTTGAAATTGTATAATTAACCTACATGTTATCACTGAAAAAAGTTAGCGCTGTTTTGTTATTTGTAATGGTTTGTGTAAATTTTTTAAAGGCACAATCTTTAGAAAATAATGTTCACATTATACATCCTGTAAATCTTAAAGATGTTGTTATTGAAGATTCATTCTGGAGTCCAAAGTTTAGAGTTTGGGATACAAAAACGGTATATGATGTGTTTGATAAACTGGAAGGAAAGTATGAGCCAGACAGGCAGGATCTGATCAACGAAAAAGAAAAATGGGGCAGAACACGTGATGCGTTTTTAAATTTCGATCTTGTTGCACAGGGAAAAAAAGATATCAATACGCATGATGGCCCGCCATGGTATGATGGACTTGTATATGAAACTATACGCGGCGCATCAGATTTGCTGATACAACATCCGGATGCAAACCTTGAACAAAAGATCGATGGTTATATTGATCGCATAGCAGCAGCGCAGGCAGTTGATCCCGATGGATATTTAAACACGTATACAACACTAACAAGATCTGATAAAAGATGGGGTACTAATGGCGGTGATGATAAATGGCAACACGACATTTATAACTCCGGCATGTTGGTAGAAGCTGCAATTCATTATTATAATGCAACAAGAAAAACAAAGCTTTTGAACGTTGCAGTAAAGCTTAGTAATTATATCTATACACAAATTGGACCTGCGCCAAAACTGAATGTAATCCCGGGCCATGGCGGACCTGAAGAATGCATGTTGAAATTGTATGAACTCTTCAAACAACATCCTGAATTAAAAAACAAAATGAGTGTACCCGTTGATGAAAATAATTATTACAGCCTGGCAAAATTCTGGGTCGAAGAACGAGGCAATTATGGTGAAGCAAATGGAAGCCATGCAAGAAAAAGTGATAGTTCCTATAACCAGGATCACATGCCTGTGCTTCAGCAACAAACAATAGAAGGCCATGCCGTGCGCGCAACGTTGCTGGCAACAGGCGTTACTGAAGTTGCGATTGACAGTAAAGACCCGCGTTATGTAAATACAGCAAACAATTACTGGAACAATATGATCGGCAAGCGTATGTTTATTACCGGTGGCGAAGGTGCCATTGCAGATGGTGAACGTTTTGGTGCCGATTATTATTTGCCGGAATCTGCATACCTGGAAACCTGTGCTTCTATTGGTGCAGGGTTTTTTAGTGAAAGGATGAATGAACTGGAAGCTGATGGAAAATATATGGATGAATTTGAAAGAGTGATATACAATAATCTTTTGTCAGGTGTGTCGTTAAGTGGCGATCATTATTTTTATGAGAATCCATTGACCGCAACCGATCATACAAGATGGGCGTGGCATGATTGCCCTTGTTGTCCGCCAATGATATTAAAAATGATCGGTGCACTTCCGCAGTATATTTATGCTTACGATAGTAATGCTGTATATGTAAATCTTTTTATTGGCAGCAAAGCAAATATTTCGATCAACAAAAACACAACTGTTGCATTAAAACAAACAACACAATATCCATGGAAAGGAAAAATAGTTATTGAAGTTGATCCATCATCAGCAAAAACATTTACGGTAAATGTGCGTATTCCGGGTTGGTCGCAAAACAAAGAAAATCCATTCGGTTTATACTACTCACGTGTAACAGAATCTCCATCACTAAGTGTTAATGGTGAAACAATACATGTTACACCAGTTAAAGGTTATGTGGCAATTACAAGAAGCTGGAAAAAGGGCGATAAGATCGAATTGAATTTGCCAATGCAGCCAAGATTGATATCACCAAATGATTCTGTTGAAACAATAAAAGGCAAGATCGCCATTGCATCAGGACCTGTTATATATGGCTTTGAAGGCGTTGATAATCCTGGCTTGAATAATTACACAATTAAAGATAACAGCACTTTACAAATTTCTTATAAGCCACGCTTATTGGATGGAGTTAATGTGATCGCAGGTAAAACATCAAACACTGACAATGATCAAACAAACTTTACAGCCATTCCATTTTATTCAATTGGTAACCGCGGCCAGGTTTCGCCATATAAAGTTTGGATACCTGAAAAATAAATATCCAACACGCTAACTATTTTAAGCAAAAGCTTGTGCTTTTTTTGAAGCAATACTTTCTGCAATCACTTTCGCTTCAATGCCTATTTCACGTAACATGCCGTTGGGCGATATATAATATCCGCAGAAATACAAGCCATCTTTTCCAAAATATTTTTGGTGATGGATATCGTTTTTTAAGTCTTCGAAACGATCGGGGCTTGTTGCAACAAAACTTCCAAGATTATTAGAATAACCTGTAGCAAATATGATTGCATCAAAATTATCCTGCTTATTATTTTCAAAATAAACAGTGTTGCCTTCTATTCTTTCAATATCACCAAACACTTGTATGTGGCCTTGTTTTATCAGTTTAATTGTACCGATATCTAACAGCGGGATGCGTTTTTGTTTTTCGATCTGTTCCAGCGGCCCATATTTGGATTTCTTCAAACCCATTTTATTTATATCCCCAATAAGCAAACGCATCAACGGAGCATTGATAGCATCTACAAGTTTAGGCGGAAGTTTACGGAGAGAAAGGCCTAACTGCAATATAGAAATGCCGAATACATCACGCGGCAAAACATTCACTGCAGAACGCACCGATAATGCTGGCAACGCACCATGTTCATGTAAACAAATTGCCTGTTCGCACCCGGAATTACCAAAGCCAACTACAAGCACTTTTTTACCGGTGAACGGCGCTCCGTTTTTATATTGAGCGCTATGCATCACTTCACCTTTAAAAGTATTTAGTCCATTGAATGAGGGCATTTTCGGTTTATTGGTTGATCCCGCAGCCACAACAACATAAGCAGATTTATAAGTTTCATTATTTGCTTTGGTTATCCAGTATTCACCTTCTTTTTCTACGGAAAGCACTTCGCAATTGAAAACAGGATGAATATCCATTTTGCGCGCATATGTTTCCAGATATTCTACAACATCTTCTCTTGCAGGATAAGTGGGAAGTTGTTTATCGAATGGCATAAACGGAAGGCTGGAGTTTTTTTTATTGGTATGCAGATGCAGCCTGTCGTAATGATGCCGCCATGCATAGGCAACATTCGAATGTTTTTCGAGAATAATAAATTCAATTCCTTTTTTCTTAAGGCAGGCTGCATTGGCAAGGCCTGCTGCGCTGGCGCCGATAATCAGAGTATTTGTTTGTATCATATCATCCAAGCATTATGGTTGAAAATAAATTTAAAAGCAACAGTAAAGTTGTTTGTTTGAAAAAGTCAGTTAATTGGTTGTATTGTTATTGACGGGCTGAAAGTATTTAAAATTGTCTATTCATTTTAAACTATGGGAATTAAAATTTCTTTAAGGATAATTTTGGCGATAATATTAAAGACCATCTTTCGCTATCACACTCCAGTCATCATTGCCATGACCTTTTGCTATCCATTGATCCATCACATCAGCAATAGCCGGTATGATAGCTAAATTTGTGTTGCCTTCTTTGGCTGCGGACAACATTAATCCGGCATCTTTTCGCGCCATATCCAATTCCCATGATGGTTCATTAAACTTAGCTTCTGCAATTTTCTTTAAGCGAGCAGGAACCATTGCACCCGGGTTCCAGTTATTGAAAAGATGGAGCAGTTCTGATGGTTGCACGCCATTCACTTTAGCCAATGCTAGTGCATCTGCAATACCTGCTGTAAGACTTAACAGGAAAAGATTTCCGGATAGTTTGATAGCGGCTGCTTTACCTTCTTCTTCACCAAAGTTTAAAAGCTTTCCTGTCATTTTAGATAACTCTGGTTCATATTTTTCAATGATAGACTGATCTCCTGAAACAAGCATAAAACCTGTGCTTTCCAATGCATTTTGCGGACCCATAAAAACAGGCGCATGCTGATAAATAAATCCTTTGCTTTTCCAATAAGCCGTTCTTTGTTTAGCGCCTTTAACCGAAGTGGTTGTATGATCAATAATAACAGCTTCCTGCTTCAAACCTTTCGCTGCAGCTTCAAGCACTTCATGAACAGTATCATCTTCTTTCAATGTAACATGAATTATATCCGCATCATGTACTGCATCTTCAACCTTATCAAAAGCTTTCGCACCATATTGTTCCAATACTTTTGCTTTTGCTGCAGTACGATTCCAAACCTGCACATTATCACCTTTCTGCAGCATAGCCCTAACGAAATTTGAGCCTAATAATCCCATCCCTAAAAATGCTTTCATCATACAAATGTTTTTGTAAAGTTACTGAACAGCAATTTTTCTTTTGTTTGCTGTTGAATACAAATAAAAAAGAAAAATAAAATTCAAAGTCGTTGCTGGCGCTAGAGTTATATTTTCGTAACAATCATTTATTCATCTTCAATTTTAATTATGGAACATGATATTTTTGATGAAGACCGCAAGCAATTTCAATTAGAACGGCTTATTTTATTTAGTGATGCTGTGTTTGCAATTGCCATTACATTACTTGCGCTGGATATAAGAGTTCCGCAATCTGACTGGACAAAACAAATTCCTGCGCAACAATTAAGTGAATATATCATCAAGATAATTCCAAACATCTTTGGTTACATTTTCAGCTTTTTTATTATTGGGTTTTACTGGACGATCCATCATCGCATATTTGGTTTTGTAAAAAATTATGATGGAATAGTTATTTGGATGAATATGTTGATGTTATGTTTTATTGCATTGCTTCCTTTTACCACAACACTTACCGCAGAGTACGGTTATTTAAGTGAATCATTTATTTTTTATTGGCTGAATGTTGGATTGATTGGCATATTAAGTTACCTGATCCAATTATACATAAGTAACCCAAAAAAGAATTTATCGCTGCGATTTAAAAATGACCGGCATCGAAGGTATTCATTGGCAAGAGCTTTATTTACAGCATTAGTGTTTTTCCTGGGTGCCGGGTTAGCCATGACCAATGTAACAGCATTGCAATACTTTTCGAAGTATATATATGTTTTAATTTTCCCGGGCTTATTCATACTGAAAAAAATATATGGAGAAAAAAAGTCATCTCCGGCTCACCACAAAGCGTGAAAGCGGTTTCAATTTGAATTGACTAATATCAGTAAACTAAAAGATCGATCTCAACTGCGCTTTTAAACTGAGGTAATTTTTATGCGCTATATACAATGCAGGTAAATAAACTATAGTTTAATTCTTCTTCTCTGCTATACTTTGCATACAGATATTGCAGAGAAGAAGGAATATTAACGATGATCGTTTTAATATCTTCTATTAAAATTATTTCCGGGCCTGCTGTTCCCTGGTCTTTCTTCTGCCTTCTGTACAGATATTTGTTTACCCTTAATTCTTGTACCGTTCAAGATTCCAATTGTTTCCATGGCTTCTGTATTGTCGGGCATTTCAATAAAGCCAAATCCTTTACTCTTTCCTGTAGCCCTGTCTGTAACAAATTTAGCAGACGAAACAACGCCATATAATTCAAACATATCTTTAAGATCCACATCATCAAAATCATTTGGGAATCCTGCAACAAATAACTTCATATATAATATTTCAACAAAAATAGTATATGCAGAGTTCTAATTCCTCTCATTTGCCCAGAATATGAAATGTTTAAGTATTTATATGCTGTTTAATAACTATCGCATGTTGGCTTTAAGCCTTTCAAAAACATATTTTTTAATTACGTTTTTCTTTAATAATTCATGGAATTCTTTCAGACACATTAAACCAATTCCACTCCCAGGTTTTCCCGTTATCCGCTGAAAAAGCCTGGCTCCAAACAGGTTTATCTTTATTGCGTATATCCCACCTGAACACAAAAATAATTGGCTTACCGTTAAAAGTATCTTTTGCAAAAAAATGGCCTATATTATTTTCAAATGAACCAACTACCGGTGGATCTAAAACACCTTTGTTACTCGCCACCCAATATAAACTCCACAATTTTGTTGCAGGATCAAAAAGCCGCAAAGTTGCACCTTCAAAAAGTTTTCCTTCCATGCCTGGCATTTCAGTTGTTCGGTAAATATCCATATCTGCTGCTCCGCTTAATATGCTATAATTTGAATCGGTGGATTCAAATTCAGTCCAGTCTTTGCAATTTTCTAGTCGTTTGTTTAGTCTTCTGTGATCCATCTTCCATTTGCCGATTAAAAAATTAAAATCGCTGTTTGAAGATGTTGAGGAAGCGGTGATAATTAATTGACCTTCTGCATCAAAGTTTACTTTAGGTATAGGTATTGAAGTGTCTGCCGTTAATACTATTTGTTGCGATTGTGCAAGATTGCATAATAAAAAAAATAAAATAACAAGATGGTATTTCATATGGAAAATTTAAAGCAAGCTAAACGCAGTATAAAGTAAAGTTATTGAGCGTATTTACTGAATAGATATTTGAATAATGCTATATAATCTTATTTGAATGGCAGTAAACCTATTTTAAATATTCCGGCTTTTCAGCAACTCCAGATGATGTTCATTATGATGAATTGTGAAATAAAGCATTTCCCTCAGCGTAACTTTTCCCAATAAAGGATGCGGAAGAACGTATTTGTCAAGATCAGCTTCAGATTGCTTTTTAATTTTTGCTACCAGTTTTTGCTTTTGCACGTCATATTTTTTTATAAGCACATCTTTTTTTTCAAAACCAATTACCGGTGGAACAAATGCTCTGCCTGCTTTGCCGCCTGCTTCAAGTTTCGCTTTATATTTTATCATAAGTTCATCATATGTTCCTGAAGGCCGGTTGGATTTTCCAAATAAAATGGCAAGTGTAAATTTTGGCAATGCATAAGCCATCTGCAATGGTTTTATTGAACGAATAAGATGATCAAGATTTTGTCCTGCACTCCATTTTCCATCTGGTGAAAGTTCAAACTGTTTTTTGTTCAACAATGAAATGTAATTGTTGAATGCATCAACTTTTTCATTTAATGCAGTGACGATCTGCGGTTTATCATGTATTTGCATGGTTAAATTTTTCAATTCAGTCTTTTTGTAATAAAAAACTTCACGCTGATGGAGTCGGCAACTTTATCATATCTATAATTAAATTTCTAAGCCATTCCTCAATGCCATATCACAGATAAAGTAAATCACTTTCAGGCAATTCACAGATTAATAATTTCAACCGATTGCATTAAATATTATTTTTACTTCGCTTATTAAAAATTTCTCTGGAGCAAAAGCTTTTTACTTAAAGACATAAATTGATTAACTACTTATTAAAAAGTATTGTATGAAATATTTCGCCATTATTATGCTTACAATAATATGCGTTGCCGGTAACGCGCAACATTATAACAATTTTAAAGTAGCTGTCTATTGCCGTGCGTATGAAGTAAGACAAATGGGTGATACAAATAATTATTTAAAGCCGCTATGGAATGAGATATCAAGACAGTTGAAAGTAGATAAAGTTTACCTTGAAACACATCGTGATCTCATCATTGTTAACCAGGATACACTAAATATTGCGAAGAAGTTTTTTAGAGACCGAGGCATTGAAGTGGCGGGCGGCATTACACTAACCATAAGTGAACCTAACCGGTTTCAAACATTTTGCTACAGCAATCCTGATGATAGAAAAAAGGTTAAAGCATTAAGCGAATACACCGCAAAAAACTTTGATGAGTTTATTCTTGATGATTTCTTTTTTACCAACTGCAAAGATGATGGCGCAATAAAAGATAAAGGCGATAAAAGCTGGACACAATACCGTTTAGACCTGATGGCTGATGCTGCAAAAACACTGATCGTTGATCCGGCAAAAGCTGTAAATCCTAAAGTAAAAGTAGTGGTAAAATATCCAAACTGGTATGAGCATTTCCAGGGTATGGGTTTTAATCTTGAGAAAGAGCCAAAAATATTTGATGGCATTTATACAGGTACAGAAACAAGAGATGCTGTAATATTTGCACAACATTTACAACCTTATCTTGGTTATAATATTATCCGTTATTATGAAAATATTGCTCCGGGCAGAAATGGTGGCGGATGGGTTGATCCGTTTGCAAGTAATTATTCTGATCGTTATGCAGAACAGCTTTGGATCACATTATTTGCAAAAGCGCGTGAGCAAACACTTTTTGATTTCCGCAGTTTAAGCAGGCCAATATATGCTACCGATCGTGCAGCGTGGCAGGGCCAGCATACAAGCTTTGATTATGATGAAATGATGCAACCTCAAAATTATAATGGTGGCGCGCCAACAAAACCGACCACCATTGCAAGAGTTGCAGGTTATACATTTGAAAAATTAGATGGTTTTTTAGGAAAGCTGGGTAATCCTATTGGTATAAAAAGTTATAAACCTTACCATTCCCTGGGTGAAGATTTTTTACAGAATTATTTAGGCATGATTGGTTTGCCAATGAATATGGAACCGGAATTTCCTTATGAAGACAGCGTAGTTCTGCTGACAGAGGAAGCAAAGTTTGATGATAAAATCGTCGATAAAATAAAGAAGCAGCTAACCGATGGAAAAACAGTTGTTATCACATCAGGTTTACTGAGTGCGATTCAGGACAAGCTGAATGATATTGTTGAATTACGTTACACAGATAGAAAAGCAATCGTACAGGATTATACTGCCGGAGGTTTTCAATTGATACATACAGATAAGCCAATACTTATTCCGCAAATACAATATCTTACCAACGATTCGTGGGAAATTGTCTCAGGTATCAGTGGTGCAGATGGCTGGCCTATTTTGCATGAAGCTGATTATTCAAAAGGGCATTTGTATGTATTAACCATTCCTGACAATTTCTCTGACTTATATAATTTACCGGTTGAAGTATTAAACAAGATAAGACAGGTTTTATGCGGGCAGCTGAGTGTGCAGATTGAAGGGCCTTCAAAAATAAGCCTGTATGTGTATGACAATAATACGTTCATCGTTGAATCGTTTTTGGATACGGAAACAATGGTAAAGGTTGTAACGCCAAATTCATTCAATGTTATTACTGATATAAATACAAACCAGGTTATAAATGGCGAATTAAGAAAACCCGGCTTTAGTTATATAGAGAAAAATACTGGTTCAAAAAATGTTTACACATTTACAGTAAAGCCACATTCATTCAGGGTATTTAAGATGCAGTAGTTTTAATATGCAACGGATATTAAGAGTTGCAGCAGCTAAGTTTTGATATCGGGCTTTAAAACGGATTCATTTTTTGAAGCCACGTAACTGTTCGCTGTAAAAAACCTGGTGGATTAAAACGTGTGCCCGCATAAACCTGTACACCGTAAGAATATTTTGAGAATCTTTCGTCTTGTTGCTGATGCCCATAGTTTCTTGCAAAAGCATCCATACCGGCAAAAAACCTGTTTCCGGTATAACCAATACTTCCTCTTAAATAATAACCGGTTGATATTTTTGTTCCTGACGTAATAAGCGCTCTGCCGTTTTCATCATAACCATTGGCTTTAAAAAAATCTACTCCAACAATTGGCCCTGCAAAAGCAGCTGCATAAAAATCCTTTGCAAAAACAATATTTACAGACGCAGGCAACAATAAATTAACATCATTATTAAGCGTATAATCATTGGTTGATGTTTGCATGCTGTCAACTGTTTCATCTTTTATTTTAACGCTCCAGTAAGCAAGTATCGGGAAAAAAGTAAATGCCGTTTTTACTTGTTTTTCTTTGCCCGATGTAAGACTTGATACAGAAAATTTTTTATCGAAATTATACCCAACCTGCAAGCCTGTCTGAATGGTGCGCAGGTCCGGAAATTGTATATACGCATCTCCTTTTTTCCAATCAGCAATAAATTCGTTTGTGTTACGCAGGTAGTAACCTTTTATGTTTTGATAATCGAAATTAATGTACCATCGCCCAAATGAAAAACCTGTACCGAATGTAGAGCGCCTGGAGTTGCCTTTAATGGTGTCTGCATTATTAAGGTTAAATATTTGTGGCGTGAATGAATAATATGCGTAGAGAAATGAATAATCAAGGCTAACAAAAAACTGATCTGTTTCCTTCGGGCTAAGTATAAATCTTGTATGGTATTGCGGATACGAAATAATGTACTGCGTATTCCTGGTATTCCATCCAACAGTAAGGTTCAAATAATTATCGTAGTATTTTATATGAAAAGAATCTTTTGGCAGCGTTGCAGTGTCGTTAATTGTTTGCGCAAGAACCGGCAATTGAAATAAACATAAACATATAAAAATTGCCGATGCTTTCCCTTTCATAGAATTTTGCTGAAGTATAGATCAAACTTAAATTGTTTCTTTTTATTGATTTGAAAAAATTCTATAATCTAATAACGATAATTCATGCAATTATAACAATACAACACGTAAAAATTCATAAGCATAGATTGTGAGTTAGCCGGTATTTTATTTACAGATAAAACACACGGTGGCAAAAAATAAAAACGATATGTTATCTTAGGCGAAAATTTAATTATGTCTACTGTTAATTTAATAATAAAGGGAAAAGTACAAGGAGTATACTATCGCGTTGCTGCAAAAGAAGAAGCAGAAAAATTGGGTATAACCGGCTGGGTGCAATATATTAATGAGGGGAGAGTTGAGATAATGGCATCAGGCACACAAGAACATCTTGAACAATTTATTGAATGGTGCAATAAAGGGCCTGAAAAAGCAGAAGTTGCCAACGTTATTGTTACGCCGCTTTCTGAAGAAACTTTTGATGAGTTTTCAGTGCTGCAGGAAACATATCCGCACGATATATAAAGGCGTAAAAAATCATTCCTGCAATGAATGATTTTGCTTTATCATTAATGGTGATATAAGCTGCGAAAAATAATTCTGAATACTTTTAAAATCGACTGTTTATACTATTGATTATCGCGCAATAAATAACAACATGCAATCCTGTAATAACCTGCGCAAACCATCTTTATTCTGCACATCACTTTACTTCAATGCTGCATTAAGTTTATAACTTACGGTTTAAATTTTATTAACTGACTATTAAAGCTTATCTCAAAGCAAATACTTTTATAGAATGAAAATTGAAAGATATAATACAACAAACGAAGCAGGTAAGGCAGCAGCAACAAACGCAGCATGTTTATTACGCAACAGCATTAAAGCAAACGGAGCTGCAAGTATTATTCTTGCAACAGGAACAAGCCAGTTTGAAACATTAAATCAGCTTATAACTGAAGATATAAACTGGAATAAAGTAATCATGTTTCATTTGGATGAATATATTGGATTGACTGCAACACATGCCGCAAGTTTTAGAAAATATTTGCAGGAAAGATTCATATCAAAAGTGTGTTTGAAAGAAGTGAATTTAATTAACGGCGAAACAGATCCGGTGCAGGAATGTGAAAGGGTTGGAACATTGATCGAACAACACTCTATAGATGTTGCATTGGTTGGTATTGGTGAGAATGGCCATCTTGCATTTAATGATCCGCCCGCTGATTTTGAAACAGAACAACCTTTTATTATTGTTGAATTGGATGAAGCATGCAGGCAACAACAACTGAATGAGGGGTGGTTTAATTCATTGAATGATGTTCCGCGAAAAGCAATCAGCATGTCAGTAAAACAAATCATGAAATCAAAAAATATTATTTGCTCTGTGCCGGGAAAAAGAAAAGCAGCTGCAATAAAAAATTGTTTGGAGCATTCAATAACCAATCTTTATCCTGCAAGTATTTTACAGTCGCATAACAATTGTATTATTTATCTTGATAAAGATGCTGCATCACTGTTAAGTCATTAATAATTTGTGCTGATGCATCCTGAAAAAATAAAAATATCTAATGGTAAAATAATAACGCCTTTCAAAATTGTTGAAGGTGCTTGCATATTGATTTCAGGCGATACAATAACTGAAGTAAGCGAAAAAAATATTGAGGTTGATGAAGCAATAGAAATAGACGCTAAAGGAAAATATGTAGCGCCTGGTTTTATTGATATACATGTTCATGGCGGCGGCGGATATGATTTTATGGATGCCACCGAAACTGCATTTCTTACCATTGCCGAAACACATGCGCGCTATGGAACAACTGCAATGTTGCCAACCACATTAACATCTACAAAAGAATTATTATTACAAACACTGGACACCTTTGAGCAGGCAAATAAAAAGAATGAAAACGGTGCACAGTTACTCGGTATGCATCTTGAAGGTCCATACATTTCGATGAATCAAATCGGTGCACAAGATGCACGTTTTATAAGAGAACCAAATCCGGATGAATACAAAGAAATTCTTTCAAACTATTCATGTATCAAACGCTGGAGCGCAGCACCTGAACTGAAAGGAGCAATTGAATTTGGGCGTTATCTCAAATCAAAAAATATTTTACCTGCTATTGCACATACAGATGCCATTTATGAAGAAGTGCTTGCGGCTTTTAATAGTGGTTATACGTTGATCACGCATTTATATTCTGCCATGTCTGGTGTTACACGAAGAAATGCTTATCGCTATGCAGGTGTGATTGAAAGCGCTTTCATCATTGATGAAATGGATGTTGAAATAATAGCAGACGGTATTCATGTTCCGCCACCTTTATTAAAGCTGGTATATAAAATAAAAGGTGCGGACAGAATTACATTGATTACCGATGCTATGCGTGCTGCCGGAAAAGATGATAGAGAAAGTATTTTAGGTAGCATTGAAAATGGTTTGAAAGTAATAATAGAAGATGACGTAGCTAAATTGCCTGACAGGAGTGCATTTGCAGGAAGTGTTGCCACAACAGACCGGCTCGTTAGAACGATGATATCAATGGCGGATATTCCCCTTATCGATGCAATAAAAATGATCACTTACACACCTGCAAGAATTTTAAATATTGAAGATAGAAAAGGTTCGATAGAACCAGGTAAAGATGCAGACATTGTGATCTTTGATGAAAATATTAATGTTGAAACAACAATCATTAAAGGAAGAATTTGCTTTTCCAATCACAACTCATCGTAAATAATTTTCTTATATTCACACAAGACTACTTTTTACAAAAAAATTTATGACAGCACAGGAATATCTAACTGATCGCCTGAATGACCAGATAGCATGGTATGATAAAAAAAGCGCTTACAATCAAAAAAGATTTAAGTCTATCCGCATTTTAAATATTACTCTTTCCGTTTCCATTCCTTTTTTAACCACGTTAATGAAAGATGGTAGCAGCAATGAGTATCTTAAAATTCTTATAGGATTTATAGGCGCTTCAATAGCCGTTCTGGAAGCTGTTTTAAATTTATATAAATACCATGAGAACTGGATACAATACCGTAGCACAGCAGAAAGTTTAAAACATCATAAATATTTGTTTGAAACGCAAACAGGTATATATGCGAACGAAAAAACAGCGTTCGCTGTTTTGGTTGATAACGTTGAGAATTTAATTTCAAAAGAAATTACAACCTGGACAGGAAATAACCAGGCAAGTAAAACTCAGCAACACGCTTCATGATGTATGCTAAATAGCAAAGTCAACTGTTAAGCTGAAAACTTAATTTATTATCGCAGTTTTGTACCAGGAAGTATTTGCCGATTAATGTTGCTCATCTATACATCAAATATTACCAATCGCATAAAGTATATCATGCAATATATTTTTGAAGAAAGGTTAGGTATTGATTATTCAATTACTGATGATGATCAGGTCTACAATAGTGCAACCATTTCTTTAAAGGTTACATATGCAAATGAGTTTTCTAATGAGGGATTATATTTTTATGCAACATCATTGTTATTTGAAAAAGACATAAAAAAAATTGAGTTGCATGAAAAATTTATTAACGATACAGCAGTTTTGTTTGCACATGATAAAACATCAGCTTTATCATTCGATGTGTTTGCAGCTATATTTTATTTGCTAAGTCGCTATGAAGAATATTTGAACGATCCACGTGATAAGCATGGCAACTATGATTTTGCCAATAGTATTTTATACAAACTAAATGTTTCGAATACTCCGTTGGTTGAACAATGGATAGAATTGTTGAAAGCTGTTATCAAAAAAGAATTTCCGTCAATCCGGTTTAAACAACATAGAGCGAAATTTGGTTTAAGCTTTGACGTTGATGTTGCTTATGCATATAAAAACAGGAATGCTTTCATACTTGCAGGCGGTTTAATAAAAAAAATGCTTTCGCTGAATTTTTCTGATGTAAAAGATCAGTTGCTTACTTTATTAAACAAAAGAGAAGATAGGTATGATACTTATGATTACATTTTCTCTTCCATAAAAAGTACAAAGTCTCTTTTCTTTTTTGATATGGGCCGTTACGGAAAATTTGATAAAAACCCTTCATACAAAAACAAAAAATTCAGAAAGCTTATACAATCAATTTCAGGGAAAGCGTTTGTAGGTGTTCATCCCTCATATGCATCTAATACAAATGACAAATTGGTTGGAATTGAAAAAAAACAGCTTGCGCAAATAACAGGAAAACCTGTTACGGCAAGCCGTCAGCATTATTTAAAATTGAAATTACCTTCAACATATAATCTTCTTATAAGCAATAATATTACAGAAGATTTTACGATGGGTTACTCAGGATATTATGGCTTCAGGGCAGGCACATGCAATTCGTTTTTGTTTTTTGATCTTGTAAATGATCAGCAAACACACTTGCGCTTATATCCTTTTGCATACATGGAAGTAACACTTAATAATTACTTAAACCTTAGTATTGATGAATCAAAAAAAATAATTTCGAAACTTGTTCAAACAATAAAAAAATATAATGGAACATTTATTCCACTTTGGCACAATTCTACCTTATGCAATTGTAAAGAATGGAAGGGCTGGCGCGAAGTTTTTGAACATACATTGCAGGAAATAATCAATAACAACTTAGAAAACATTTTTTAAATAGTTATTTGGAAAAGCATCTTCATATCATTTGCCTAAATATTCCCTACCCCGTTGATTATGGTGGCATGTATGATCTTTTTTACAAGTTGAATGCATTGTATAATGAAGGTGTAAAAATTCATTTGCATTGCTTTTATAAAGACCGTAGCGAACAAGTTGTGTTAAATAACTATTGTGAAGAAGTCTTTTACTATCCGCGCAATACAGGCAGCAAAAACTTATTATCAGGATTACCATATATTGTTGCAAGCAGGAACGACGAAACCCTTACTGCAAGGCTGTTACAGGATGATCATCCTATTTTAATGGAAGGCACTCACTGCACTTACATTATAAATGATGAACGTTTTAAGAACAGGAAAATGTTTGTGCGCGTTCATAATATTGAAAGCGAATATTATCAACAGTTATATAAGTTTTCGCATGAGCTGAAGAAAAAAATGTATTACCTGCTGGAGGCAAAACGTTTGCATGCATATGAAAGAAAATTAAATAAAGCAGTTACTGCATTCTGGGCGGTATCGAGAAAAGATGTAAGCTATTATCACACTGAATTTAATTGTGATACCATAGAATATTTACCATTGTTTATTCCCGAATGGAAAATGAGAGCACCGGAAGCAATGGGTGCTTATTGTTTATATCATGCTAATCTTGAAATTGAAGAAAATGAATTTGCAGTTTTGTGGTTGCTTGATCATGTTTTTAAAAAACTTGCAATTCCATTAACTGTCGCAGGAAAAAATCCATCAAAGAAATTAACAGCAACCATTCGAAAACATAAAAATTGCAAACTGATAGCAAACCCCGGCGAAAAACAAATGCAGGATATAATCTCAAAAGCACACATTCATGTGTTGCCTTCATTCAATAATACCGGTATAAAAATAAAATTATTGAATGCTTTGTATAATGGAAGACATTGTGTTGTGAATGATGCAATGATCGCAGATACATCTTTCAGCTCCATTTGCCATATAGTTAACAGTGCGGAAGAATTTAAAGAACGCATACAGCTTCTGTATCATCAACCATTTTCAAAGGATGAAAAAAAATTCAGAGAAGATGTGTTGCAAAAAGAATTTTCTAATGAAACAAATGCAAAGCAAATTGTAAAATGGGTTTGGGAAAGCTGGTATTCAATATCTAATTAAGTTGCATCAAACTTCGGCAACTGCGCTGTCAAACACTTTACCTCTTTCTGTTTTCAACATGCGCGACGGGTATTTACTGATTACAATAAAATCGTGTGTTGCCATAATAATACAAGTACCGTAATCTTTACTGATATTAAAAAGCAATTGCATTATTTCATCACTTGTTTCGGGATCAAGATTGCCTGTAGGTTCATCAGCCAGGATAAGTTTTGGCGAATTCAATAAAGCCCTTGCAATATCCACGCGTTGCTGTTCACCACCACTCAGTTCATAAGTCATTTTAAAACCTTTGCTTTTCAGGCCGACTTTATCCAGCACATCGGCAATTTTTTCTTCAACCAACTTATCATCTTTCCATCCGGTTGCCTTCAAAACAAAACGCAGGTTCTCATTCACATTTCTATCGGTAAGCAATTGAAAATCCTGGAACACAACACCAAGATTCCTGCGCAGAAAAGGTACTTTCTTCCACGTCATCTCGCGCAGGTTGTAACCAGCAACAGAAGCATCGCCTTCTTTCAGTTCAAGCTCGCCATATAACGTTTTTAAAAGACTGCTTTTACCGGTTCCGGTTTTACCAACAAGGTATACAAACTCACCACGTTCAATAGTAAAATTCACATCGCTTAAAATAAGATTACCACCCTGGTATATATTAGCGTTCCTTACCGTAACTACTGGCTCAAACATGCATAATTAATTTAAAAGTTACTGCCTGCAGGCAGGCGGCAAAAGTAAAAATAAAACTGTAAGTCCTTAATTCAATTATTTATTTGGTTACCGGCAAATGAACAGATGGCATCGTCCCTGCAGCCTGTCACGCACCTGATGCGGGATCGCAATACTTGTACTATATATTATTGTGCATCTTTGGCTCCAAATTCATAGTATACAACTGAATTTCTGCAATCTCACAAGGCAAGCGGAATCTTAAAACTTACAAAGAGAATTCATCATTATAGAAATATTAACTAAAAACATAGTTGTATAACTAAAAATATAGTTTTAAGTTTGACTAAATTTTTAGTTATGCCGGTAAAAACATTAACCAAAGCAGAAGAGCAGGTGATGCAAACTCTATGGAAAATTGAAAAAGGGTTTTTAAAAGATATCGTTGAAGCAATGCCCAATCCCAGGCCTCATTCAAACACAGTTGCCACACTTTTAAAAATTCTCATCGATAAAGATTTCGTGGCAACAGAAACTTATGGAAGAATGAATGAATATTCTCCCATAATCAGCAAACAGGCTTATTCAAAAAATACAATGAATAATTTGGTTAAAAGTTATTTCGGCGGTTCATTCAGCAAAGCCGTTTCATTTCTTGTAGAAGAAAATAAGCTTAGTATACAGGAACTTGAACTTTTACTTCAACAACTAAAAAAGAAATAATATGCTTCAGCAAATAAGTATATATATCTTAAAAGTTACCTGTATCAGCGGGTTGCTCTTTCTGTATTATTACATAGCATTGCGCAATAAAAAATTTCATTACTACAACAGGTTTTACCTGCTTATGACCGTTGCAGTCAGCATTATTTTACCGCTGTTGCAATTACAATGGTTTACATTCTTCAGCAACTCATCACAAACAATTCATCTGTATAAAATAATTTATGGCAGCGGTAAAGAAGAGGCAATAGTAAATGGAAATTCAGCATTAAGCTTTGAACAAATTGCAATTTTTTTATTATCATTTATCAGCATCTCACTAATTGCAATTTTATCCGGGAGAATATATAATATCTACAGGCTTAAAAAGAAATATCCATTACAACAACTATCCGAATTTGATTTTGTGAACACAGATATTTCTTCTGCGCCTTTCTCGTTTCTTAAAAATATTTTCTGGCGCAATGATATAAGCCTTGACGAAGAAACAGGCAAACAAATATTGCAGCATGAGATCATTCATATCAAACAAAAACATAGCTGGGATAAATTATTTATGCAGCTCGCGCTTTGTTTTTACTGGATGAATCCATTCTATTATTTATTAAAAAAAGAATTGTATTTAATACACGAATTCATTGCAGATGAAAAAGCTGTAAAACACTCTGATGCCGATGCTTTTGCCAAAATGTTATTAACGGCACAGTTTGGCAAATTCAACTTTTTACCCGGTCAATCCATTTTCTATTCATCAATAAAAAGAAGATTAATTATGCTTACCACATCCAAAAAACCTCAGTTCAGTTATTTACGCCGCCTTATGGTGTTGCCATTGATTGTATCAGTTGTATGTCTGTTTGCTTTCACTGTTCAAACAAAAACAGAAAAGAATGCTGTACAGAAAATAAAAGCGGCAAAACCATTTGTGCTGGTTGTTGATGCAGGTCACGGTGGAAAAGACGATGGCGCAATTGGTAATGGGTTGTATGAAAAAAATGTTGCGCTGAAAATTTCACAGGAAATAAAAACGCTTTCATCTCAATATGGAATTGATGTTGTGCTTACAAGAGATAATGATGTTTACATGTCGCCACAGGAAAAATCAAATTTTGCAAACGCACAACACGCAGATGCGTTTATTTCAATTCATATAAATGCAGGTGATGAAGATCATCCTGATCAAAATCAATCCGGAGTTGAAGTAACGTTATCACCTAATAATGAAAAATTTGCTACGCAAAACCAGGTGTTAGGTTCTGCAATACTTCAAAACATGAGTAAAGATTTTAGTGCTGCTTCAACATTAGAGCAAAGCAAAACTGGTATATGGGTATTAAAGAACAGTAACATTCCTGCAGCATTAATTGAATGTGGTTACATTACAAATGCAAATGATGCAGGCAATTTGAAAGATGCAGCAAAGATTGAATTGATGGCAAAAAATATTTTACAGGGCGTTGCTATGTATGCAAATAATTCTTTTGATAAATCAAAACTGTACGAAATAAAAAGCAGCGCTTTAAAAGATACCAACAATCCTGTACAATTAAAGCTTGAAGCAGCTACTCAGCCACTGTATGTTTTAGATGGAAAAACTATTTCTGCTGTTGAAATGAAAAAAATTGATCCTAACACAATCGAAAGTATAAATGTTTTTAAAGATAAAGATGCTACAGATAAATATGGTGATAAAGGGAAGAATGGAGTCGTTGAAATAAAGAGCAAAGTTGTAAACAATACTGATAACAACCCTGTGCAGGTAAAATTGCAGGCTGTTAATCAGCCACTACTTGTAGTGAATGAAAAAATTGTTCCAATGCAGGAAATGAAAGAGATTAGTCCTGACATAATTGAAAGTGTAACTGTTTTAAAGGATAAAACTGCAACAGACAAATATGGCGTTAAAGGAAAGAATGGAGTTGTTGAAATAAAACTGAAGAAGGACAAACCAATTCAGGCTTTGCCACCACTTCCTGCTACTCCTGCGCCACCGGTTCCTGCGGTAGAGCTACAGTAATAGTCCTTATCAAAAATTATTATTAAAAAAGGTGTTATAAATCTATAACGCCTTTATTTTTTATATCACTTACTTATATTCTTTAATCATTCAATAAACTACCATTCATATAAAAGAAACAACAAGTTTATATGCCAATCATAGTTTATGAATAATTTCATCAATCAATTTTAAAAGGCTACATATGAAATACTGCTTCGTTCTGCTTTTTTCTGTAATCACATATACGTCCAATGCGCAAAATGACTCAACGCCAACATTAAAATCAATTTTGCTTGAGCAACTTAAAACAACACACAATGTAGAAGACTGGTTTGTGCCCCCAACCGTTGCAGTTGCAGGGCTTACCGCTGAACAGGCTAATTGGAAAGATAGTTCTGAGAATCATTCTATCGCGCAGCTAACAACACATCTTATTTTCTGGGATAAACAGATACTCGACAAGTTTACCGGCGTTAAGCCAGATGCTTTCAGTGGTAATAACAAAGAAACCTTCTCTCCGGTTACGCCTGAATCATGGGCTGCCACCGTTAAAACTTTAGACAGCGTACTTACTGCATTGGAAGATGTAGTTAAAAATGCAGATGATAAAAAGCTTGCTTCAATTGCTTCAACTGTTGCACATATTGGAACACACAATGCATATCATACCGGGCAAATCATTTACATAAGAAAAATGAAAGGCTGGTGGGATGATAACAACGGCGTGAAATAAACTTTCCTGTTATAGTTTTAATGTGCCTGGTCATCTTCACCCTGTTCGTATGGCAGTTCTTTATCATTATCAACAACGAGAGTAAGAATATCCTCATTGTCAGCATTAACAGTGATCTTATCACCTAATGTTTCCGCATTGCTTTCAGATAACGGTTCTACTTTTTCATTTTTGCCTGGATGATTGCTCTTATCTTCATCATATTCTTCTTTTGTTTGAAGGCGATTATCATCATCGGTGAAGAAACCATTGTCCACTCCTTCTTCAGAGTTTGAAGATTGATCAGCAGATGCCGGACCTTCATCACCATTTTCTTTAGCTAAAAAATTAATGTGCTTATCACGGTTGGCTTCGCCCGGAGCTTCCGGGTGACGGTCTTTCTGTTCATTCATAATATTGGATTTTATACCAGAAAGATCACCAACATTATGCCATTAACTAGCAGTTAGAATTGACTGCTGAAAATTTGGATTGAAAAGAGGTAGATCAGATTTTATCAAGAAGTAAAGCAAGGTAAACTATAGGCAAATAAATATAGCTGCTGAACATTACCCTTCTTGCTGCAGTTGCATTCAACTCAATAAAAAGCCGGACACATTGAATAACTAAAAAAAAGTTTGCTGCCAATACTATCCATAAACTTAAAGAGCCTGTTATATGAAAGAAATATGGCAACATTCCAACAGGTATCATTGCAACACTATATAAAACACTTTGCAAGGCAGTAAACCTTGTCGGCCCTTCATTTGAAGGAAGCAATTTAAACCCGGCCTTTGCGTAATCATTAAAAGCCAGCCAGGCAATAGCCCAGAAATGCGGAAACTGCCAAAGAAATTGTATGCCGAATAAAGCCCATCCTGCAGCGTTAGAAAAACTCTGGCCTTCAACATTAATCACTCCAAAAGGACTAATAATTCCCGTTGCAGCAACCCAGCCAATAAGACAAGGCAAAGCACCAGGAAAAGCACCGACTAAAACTGCAACAGAGCTTTTCTTTTTTAGGGGAGTATAAATAAATGCGTACAGAAAAATACTGAAAGCAGATAGCAATGCTGAAGCCGGGTTAAAAAAAACATACATCATTATAATACCCGAGAAGCCGGCAACACCGGCAAATGTATAAGCTTCATTTGCACTCATCCGTCCGCTGGCAACAGGCCGTTTTGATGTGCGCTTCATCAATGCATCTGTATCTTTTTCGGTTGCCTGGTTTAAAGCATTGGCACTTCCTGTTATTAATATTCCGGCAATAAACAAAAGAATAATATAAAGCCAGTTGTATTCAATAATATTGGGTGCAGTCAAATAACACAATACACACGTAAATACAACGGTGAAGCTTAAGGTAAACTTCATCAGCTGAAAGTAATCCTTGATCTTTAAAGCAAGACTGTAAGAAGATGGTGAGATTTCAGATTTCACGCCGCAAATGTCAATTAAAAAAAATGTCCCGGAACATCTCCGGGACATAATATAAATATTTTATGAATACTAATGAACCGATTCATCGCTTCCAACAGGAACATTCTGTGGTATAAATTCTCTCCCGTCTTTACCATAATCATAAGGCCAGCGATGTACTTCAGGAATTTCACCAACCCAGTTCCCATGTCCCGGGCGGATCGGGGTAGTCCATTCAAGCGTATTTGAACCCCATGGATTTTGTGTAGTTACTTTTCTTCCTTTAAAAACAGAATAGAAAAAATTGCAGATGAATAATAATTGCACAGCAAATACAATCATCGCTACAGTACTTATAAAGCGGTTAAGATCTCCGAATTGATTAAAACTTACCCAGGTTGAATAATCATAATAACGCCTGGGCATACCTGCAAGCCCTTCATAATGCATTGGCCAGAAAATTAAATAAGCTCCAATGATTGTTATCCAGAAATGGATATAACCGAGTGTGTTATTCAAATACCTTCCGAACATTTTCGGAAACCAATGATAAATACCTGCAAACATTCCAAACATTGACGCCACACCCATTACTATATGAAAGTGTGCAATAACAAAATAAGTATCGTGCAGGTGAATATCAAGTGCTGAATTACCCAGCCATATGCCCGTTAAACCACCGGAAATAAACAAGCTCACAAAGCCAATCGCAAATAGCATTGCCGGCGTAAATCTTATGTTACCGCGCCATAAAGTAGTTAACCAGTTAAATACTTTAATAGCAGATGGTACAGCAATAAGCAATGTAAGCAATACGAATATTGAACCGAGGAAAGGATTTAAACCGCTTACGAACATATGATGCGCCCATACCAGGAAAGAAAGAATAGCAATGGCGAATAGAGAAGCAACCATTGCCATATATCCGAAGATAGGCTTTCTGGCATTGGTTGATATTATTTCCGACACCATACCTAATGCAGGCAACAGGATAATATAAACTTCCGGATGGCCAAGGAACCAGAACAAGTGCTGGAATAGAATTGCGTTACCGCCCTCATTCGGCAAAGCTGTATTGGTAGTGGCGACATAAATATCAGAAAGGTAGAAGCTTGTTCCGAAATTACGGTCAAATATCAGCAGTATAAACCCTGATAAAAGAACCGGGAATGAAAGCACACCTAATACTGCAGTAAAGAAAAGCGCCCAGATAGTGAGCGGCAAACGCGTCATACTCATTCCTTTGGTGCGCATATTCAATATGGTTACAATATAATTAAGGCCGCCTAATAATGATGAAACAACGAATACCGCCATTGCTATCAGCCATAAATCCATACCGTGTTGAGAACCTGGTGATGCATCATGCAAAGCACTAAGTGGCGGGTATGCAGTCCATCCTCCGCTAAATGGGCCTGTTGAAACAAATATGCTTGAAAGCATAATTACACTTGCTAAAAAGAAAAACCAGTAGCTAAGCATATTCAAAAAAGGAGAAGCCATATCTCTTGCACCAACCTGAAGCGGAATAAGAAGATTGGCAAATGTTCCGCTTAATCCTGCAGTCAATACAAAAAACACGAGTACCGTTCCATGTGTCGTTACAAGAGCATAATAAGCTTGTGCTGTAAGATGCCCGTTTTCAAACCACCATTTACCCAGCAAATCCTGGAGAAAAGGAAAAGATGTATCAGGATAACCCAATTGAAGACGAAATATTACAGACATCAGACCGCCTAAAACACCCCAAACCATACCTGTAATAACAAATTGTTTGGCGATCATTTTATGATCCTGGCTAAACACATATTTTGTAATAAAGCTTTCATGATGGTGGTGGTGAACATGCTCTTCATGATGATGCACCTCTACCGGAACACTAATGCTTGTATCTGCGTGCATGGATGCTTCGTTACTCATAAAAATTCGTTTGACAATTTATAATAAAACGCTTTGCAGCGCCTGTCTGTTTTACATTTTTGATTTTACAGAATCTTTCGTAGCTGCTGATGCAGTAGTTTTTGTACTGTCGGCAGTCATAGGTGATTTTTGATTGGAAGGATCTTTATCAGGAAAAGCTGCATAATAATTTGGCTTTTGCTGAGCCATCCAAACATCGAATTCTTCCTGCGATACTACCTTGATTATTCCTTTCATAGAATAATGGCCATTACCACACATTTGGTCGCAGCTTATTTCATAATCAAAATCAGGGTTGCTTAATTTGTCCTTCATTTCTTTGGTAGTGTACTTGGGAGTAAACCATAAGGATGTTGGCGTACCTGGTACAGCATCCTGCTTTAAACGGAACTCACTTAACCCAACATCGTGGATAACATCTCTTGAAAAAATTCTAAGGTTTACAGGCTTGTTTACAACACAATACATAGTTGCCTGTGTAACAACATCATCAAAATTTTTACTGTCAGTCCAATCCTGTCCCAGTGAATTGCTGCTGGCATCATCAATAAGTTTATAATATTTTTTTCCAAAGGTCTGGTCTGCACCCGGATACCGGAATATCCATCCGAATTGTTTCCCCGTAATTTCAATCTGCATAGCATTTTCAGGTGCGGGCCCTGTAAATGAATACCAGTTTTTTAATCCGAAAACAACCAATGCTGTCATTGCTATAGCAGGCACGGCTGTCCATAACAATTCAAGTTTATTGTTGTGCGTGAAGTAATAAGATTTACGTTTATCACTCTCCTGGTATTTAAAGTTGAACCAAAACAAAACAATCTGAGTGATAAAGAAAACGGTTCCTGTAATTGCAATGGTGAGCCATAGCATCTGGTCTACTTTTTCACCTTGTACGCTGGCAGAATCATGCGCGAGAAGGGTTTCAGGATAGAGGGCTTTATTGCATAAATAAACACCAATTAAACCGGCAATAAGAAAAGCGATCATCAAAAAACCATTCACTTTGTTCTGTTCTTTCCTGCTTTTTTCTTCGCCTTTAATAACCGAAACATATTCACTTGCTTTAGCAATTTGAAATATTATCAAAAAGACTAAAACTATAACTGCTATTGTAAAAAACATTGACATGATTCAGCTTCTGTTTTCAGTTTATAAAACTAATCTTACGTATGATGAATGATACTTTCTTTCAGGAATGGATGATACTTTGGCGTTAATGGTTTCTTCGCTAAAGCCCGTCCCGTAAAATGTATCATCAATCCTATAAATAAAGAGGCAATACCGAAATCAAACCATGTTAAAGTAGCATCGTCTTTACGGATGCTGCCCATCACCATTTGATAAAAATCTATCCAGTGGCCAAAGATAATCAGTACTGCCATGAATGTCATGAGCGTATAATTCCTTTTGACTGCCCGTTTCATCAGGATCAATAATGGACAAACAAAGTTTATAATAATATTCATAAAGAATATTCCTTTATATGCGCCCTCAACACGATGCTTGAAATAAACCGTTTCTTCAGGAATATTTCCATACCATATCAACATGTACTGGGAGAACCATAAATAAGTCCAGAATATAGAAAAAGCAAACATGAATTTTCCTATATCATGCAGGTGCTCTTCGTTTGCATATTCAAGATATCCTTTATTCTTAAGATAAATAACCCAAAGCGAAATTAAACTCATACCGCTAACAAAAGAACTTGCAAAAGTGTACCAGCTATACATCGTGCTATACCAATGCGGATCTAAACTCATCATCCAGAACCAGGGCACTGTTGAGGCAACAGTTAAGGCAAACCAAACTATAAATAAAGATGCCGTTACAGTATTACGCCAGGTAAATTGCTTGCCTGTGTCGTAATCCATCGGGCCTTCATCAGTCTCGCTGCTTAGTTTACGCATGCGATAACCAAGTAAACTCCATAAACCAATGGCAAGTATAGTCCAAACCAGGAAAAATCCCGGATTAAGAAAACCACTTTTGCCTTTTAATATTTCGTCTTTTTCTACTGTAGCTTTATCAAGCCAGGGATAAACCAAAATGTTGTGATCGATCACAACAACATAAATTAAAATAAGCAACGTTATTGTTCCAAAAACAGGCACCAGTGTTGAAATTGCTTCAGGAACTCTTCTTATAACTGTACTCCATCCTCCCATAGCCAATGTAGTAGCGCAAATAAAAAACATGCTTGCATTACAAATCAGCATCCAGAAAATAGTATTGTACATTAATGTACCAAGAAATACAGCTTTATCCTCTGCATTGTTGCTAACTCCTTTTGTAATAAGACCAAGAATGAAACTAATTACTCCAATGGCTATTAAAACCATTGACCAGGTTTTCATTTTGGAAGGAATTTCAAACTGCTCTTTTACCGGTGTCATTATTAATTAATTTATATCAATCTTACTATTTTGCTGTTGATGAGCTGCCTGCTGCAGCTGTTTTTGAAGCGATATCTGCCGCTTGTTTCGATTTAATATAGGCAATTACTTCCCAACGTTGTGTTCTCGTTAACTGTGAAGCATAAGAACCCATAAGATTCTTTCCATAAGTTACAGAATAAAACATCTGTCCTTCAGGCATTGCTTCATATTTCGCATCCCCCACCAATGTAGCCGGCTTTGCTGCAAACGGCCCGTTGCCATCTTTATATAAAGGTCCGTTGCCATCCAGTTTTGGGCCATGACAAATACCGCAATTAATAAGATATAAGCGCTCTGCTTCTTTCATTTGCACAGAATCCAGCGTAAGCGGATTTGTTACCTGTTTGGAAGCAACATAGTTTGTAGTATCTCCAACTGCATCTTTAGCAAAAGGAAAAGGCATTTCTTCTTCCCGTGCAATAGTTCCTGCAACAGGCATATGATTATAAAATATTTTATGCCCTAAATCCTTTACATCAGATGTAAATGTGTCAGAATCAAGCGCAGCATAAGTTTCATAAGCACGGCTGGGACCCATATCAGGCATATATACACGGCCCGGATCACGACGCACATCGCTGCATCCTGCTATAATCAGTCCTGCGGAAATACAAAATATGATCAATCGAATTTTCATCTGGATAATATTTAAACTGCCGGCTGTTCTTTTAATAATACCTGGTCTTTATCATAAGTGCCAAGCCACCAACCTGCTTCAGCTTCCTGCACATTTACATCAACAGCACCCGCATTGGAAAGAAAGCTTTGCAAATCATCAACATTTGTTTTAGAGGTACATTCAATTACCATTACAAAAAGATCATCAGTTGCTCTTAAACTGAAATGATGCTTTTTTACAAATGGAGCCAACTGGCATAGGTAACAAAATGTAAGTACCATGCCTACTGCTGAAAGCAACACTGTTGTTTCAAATGTAATAGGTATGAATGCAGGTAAAGGAAAATGTGGTTTACCGCCAATATTTAAAGGCCAGTCAGTGGTAAATACCCAACCCATTCCGCCTAAGGCAATGGTTGTTCCGGAAATACCATAGATAAATCCTGCTGTGTGCAAACTGGTCTCACGCAATCCTAATGCATGATCAAGGCCATGCACCGGGTAAGGAGTATACACATCGTGGATTTTATATCCTGACAGGCGTACTTTTTTCACCGCAGGAAATAAAACCTTTTCGTCATCAAAACTTGCAACTACAAATTTCTTTTTTGCCATAGCTTAATAGCTTTTTACTATTCCTGTTCTTTAGTGAGCTGCTGCACTGGCAAACTCATCAACCGGTTCTTCTTCCAGCTTATCCATTTGCTCTTTATAGCTTTCGCCGGATACTTTTAATATCTGCTTGATTTCGGCAACAGCAATAACCGGGAAATATTTAGAGAAGAGGAAATAACAAGTAAAGAATAAACCAAAAGTTCCTACGTAAAACCCTATCTCCCAAATAGTGGGGCTGTAATAATATCCCCATGAAGAAGGAAGATAGTCTCTGAATAAAGAGGTAACAATAATTACAAAACGTTCAAACCACATACCCACATTCACTACTATACTTAAAAACATGGTTACCCATAAGTTCCTGCGCATTTTCCTGAACCAGAATATCTGTGGAGATACTACATTACAAAACATCATGCTCCAGTAAGCCCAGCCATAAGGGCTAAAGAAGTTTGCCCTGCTGTAGAAGAACGCATAATTTTCATATTGATTCTGGCTGTAAAATGCCATGAATAATTCAGTAAGATAAGCGCAGCCAACAATTGAACCGGTAAGAACGATTACCTTGTTCATTGCTTCAATATGGCCGATGGTGATGTAGGACTCAAGGCCTAAAACTTTCCTGGTTATAAGCAATAAGGTTTGCACCATTGCAAAACCGGAGAAGATGGCGCCGGCAACGAAGTAAGGTGGAAAGATAGTTGTATGCCAGCCCGGTATTACAGATGTTGCGAAATCGAATGATACTATCGTATGCACAGAAAGTACAAGCGGTGTTGCAAGACCTGCAAGAACAAGCGATAATGACTCTTGTCTTTGCCAGTGTTTGGTCGAACCTGTCCATCCGAAAGCTGCAATACCATAAGTTAATTTCCGGAATTTGGTCTTAGCCCTGTCGCGGATAGTTGCGAAATCAGGTATCAAACCTGAATACCAGAATAAAAGCGATACGGTAAAATATGTTGAGATAGCAAACACGTCCCACATTAGTGGCGAAGCGAAGTTCGGCCACAAAGGCCCGCGCGTGTTTGGATAAGGAAATACAAAATAAGCATTCCATACACGGCCCATGTGCCATATTGGAAATTGGCCTGCACACATTACAGCAAAGATTGTCATGGCTTCAGCAGCACGGTTTACACCATTTCTCCATGTTTGCCTGAACAACAATAAGATCGCAGAGATAAGAGTTCCGGCGTGACCGATACCTACCCACCAAACGAAATTGGTAATGTCCCATCCCCAGCCTACAGAGTGGTTAACATTCCACTGCCCGATACCATAAACTACTTCACGATAAACACTATAAATACCAAAAAGCAGTAAAGCAACAGAAATAAAAAATCCAACATACCAAAGTTTGCCGGGCTTTGCTTCAATTGGCCGGCAAATGTCTTCGGTAACATCATGATAAGTCTTGTTACCGTCAACCAGTGGCTCTCTAAGCTGCGATTCGTATCTTAATAATGACATACCTTTTCTAATTTTTGCCTTCGCTTTATTCCCGGGTTTCACACCGGTTTAAATCCTATTTAATCTCCCGCATGCGCAGGATTAATAAATATATTATCAGTTATCCTTCGTTATGAATAGCAGGTTCTTCTTCCCTGTTACGCACTTTTGCCAGGTAATTCACATTGGGCAAAACGTGTAATTGTTCTAATGAATGGAACAGCCTCAGTTTATTATTTTCACGCATCTGCGACACTGCACTGTTCTTATCATTAGCATTTCCAAAAACTATCGCACCCATTGAACAAGCCTGCTGACAGGCAGTTTGAACATCAGGGTTATTTTCAAGTGAAACTACATTTGTATTAAGCGGCCTGCTTGCCTTTTTTGCTTTCAGCTTTCCTTCCTGGCAACGTTGTACACAAAAACTGCATTTTTCCATTACACCTCGTGATCTTACAGTAACGTCCGGATTCAACACCATTCTTGTAAGGTCTTCATTCATTACATGCACTACGGGATCAAGCTGCCCAACACCGGTGAAATTCTGGTTGTCAGGAAAACTATCAGCACCGTTATAATCAGCCCAGTTAAAGCGGCGTACTTTGTAAGGACAGTTATTAGCGCAATATTTTGTACCGATACAACGGTTATAAGCCATTTGATTGATGCCTTCACTACTATGGTTGGTAGCACTTACAGGACAAACGTTTTCGCAAGGCGCGTTATCGCAATGCTGGCACATTAAAGGCTGGAATACAACCTGCGGGTTATCCATATCACCGCTGTAATAGCGGTCAATACGTAACCAGTGCATATCATGAAAACGCTTTACTTCGCTCTTTCCGACTACAGGTACATTATTTTCAAGATGGCAGGCAACAACACAGGCGCCGCAACCTATACAACTATTCAGGTCAACGCTCATTCCCCAATGAATGCCCGGCTTATCATAATAAGGATATATGGTACCCTGTTTTTCATAATTAGGCAACCCGCCAAATGGAGTAGCCTCTTTCTCACGGTCATCAAGTATTTCTGAAGGATCTTTTTTGAAATCAGCCAGTGTAAGTTCTTTCATTACATCCTGCCTGTCGCCCGTAGAAGTAGTATAAACATTATGTGTTTGGATCTGGGCTATATCACTGGTATCACCGGTTTTTTCAATGGTCACATTCGTTACTTCATAGATAACATTTGTACCATTGAACGATGTAAACGGAAATACATTCTGCCCAACTCCTGCAGCTACTTTTCCAAGCTTATCCGTACGGCCATAACCAACCGCAATTCCAATAGTATTTGGCTGAACACCGGGAACGATTAATATAGGTAAATTCACTGCGCCCTTACCATTCACCGTAACTTTCACCACGTCTTTTGCGGGGTGAACTTCATAAGCATCGGCCTGCCCGTTATTGCTTATATCTATATTAAGAAGGCTTTTCGCCATTGCAGGGGAAATGATCACATAATTATCCCATGTTGCCCTTGTAACCGGGTCTGGTAATTCCTGCAACCACGGATTTCCTGAACCTTCACCTACACCTATCCCTATCTTTTTGTAAAGAACCAATTCAACATTACCGCCCTTTGCAGCATTACCGATTGAACTGATCGCAGTATCAACAGCACCACCATTAAAGTTTGCTGAACCAGATGAAACTGCAGGCTTTGGCGTTACAGTTGAATCAATATTGAAAGATCCTACTGAGTTAGAAGAAGCAACCGAAAAAGCATTGGTTACTACACCTGCCTGCAATGTTTTATCAAAAGCTGATTCATTTCCTAATTTGCCGAGCCAGTAATTTTTAAAATAAGTATGGTAATCTGAAGCAGCACCCACCCATTTTAAAAAGCTGTCCTGCCATTGTCTTGTTTTGAACAATGGATTGATAGTTGGCTGCATTAAAGAAACCATGCCTGTTCTTGCTTCGGTATCACCCCAGCTTTCAAGATAATGGCTATCCGGAATTACATATTTACACAACTGTGTGGTTTCATCATTTTTTGGATTGAGTGAAACCGTAATCTTTACCTGTTTTAATGCACTGGCAACTGCTTTTGAATCACTCCATGTATAAGCAGGATTTACTCCAAGTACAATAAGAGCACCTACTTTTCCTGCATTCATATCAGCCAGCAGGTTAGCAAAATCAGCATCAACGCCTGATTTGCTTTTATTGGCAACAGACCAGTTTATAGTACTACCATCTGCACCGATGGCATTATTAATTGCATTCACTACCTGCTGAACATTAGGATCATTGCTTCCGCAAACCACTAATGCCGCTCCATTATTTTCCTTAAGATCTTTTGCTGCTTTTGCAATACCGTCTTTTAATTTAGGATCGCTGATGTTTGCAGAACCTTTGCCGGTAAGCGCATTCAACAATGCTACAGCAACAGCGCCTGTTTCAGAAGGCTTGTGTGTGTAACGCTCATCGGCATTTGAACCTGTAAGACTTAAAATAGATTCAAACTGGTAATGCTTGCTCATTGCAGGGCTCTGCTCATTTATCTTTCTTCCTTTTACATACAAATGGCCAAACTCATCAGGGCTTAACCATGTTCCAAGGAAATCTGCACCTAAGCTAACTACAACTTTTGCTTTATCGAAACTGTAGGAAGGAATTGCTCTTTTACCATAGCTTGCTTCATTAGCCAGCAACAGCCCGCTATATGAATCAGCATCGTAAACAACATGCTTGCTACCCGGGTATTTATTTAGTAAAAGATTGATTATTTCAAGGCCTGTTGGAGAATTAATTGTATTGGAGAGCAACACTACGGGTGCCCCACCTGATCCCGTTAATGCACTTCCCAATGCCTGGTCTATATATTCAAGTGTTACTTCTTTGCCATCAATTGTGGGAAATTTTAAACGGGCAGTATCATATAAACTTAATACTGATGCCTGTGCTTTGGCTGATGTTCCGCCGTTTGTAAGCGTAGATAATTTGTTGCCCTCTATTTTTATTGGGCGCCCATCTCTTACTTTAGCCAGAACACTTATTGCTTCACCATCCTGTATATATGTAGTGGCATAATAGTTTGCAACACCGGGAACAATATCTTCGGGTTTATTCGCAAAAGGAATGGCTTTCTTTACAGGAATTTCACAACTGGCCGCTA
>Ga0206973_1024_pt1:2500-43453 | contig 43453 bp, 40 predicted proteins | sample Alteio_BWOrgHeat_83_FD_152927 | JGI IMG/M metagenome (GOLD analysis project Ga0206973, IMG submission 152927) | Enriched cells from forest soil in Barre Woods Harvard Forest LTER site, Petersham, Massachusetts, United States -... | ecosystem: Environmental > Terrestrial > Soil >...
AGAGATAGCTCGTTCTCCCCGAAATGTTTTTAGGAACAGCCTCGGATATATCGTAAGATATTAGAAGTATGATAGAGGTAGAGCTACTGATTGGGCTAGGGGGCTTCACCGCCTACCAAACCCTGACAAACTCCGAATACTATCATATATCTCCGGGAGTGAGGCTGCGGGCGCTAAGGTCCGTGGCCGAGAGGGAAATAACCCAGATTAGCAACTAAGGTCCCTAATACATGGTTAAGTTAATCAAACGAGGTGAGACTTCTATAACAGCCAGGATGTTTGCTTGGAAGCAGCAATTCATTTAAAGAGTGCGTAACAGCTCACTGGTCGAGAGGTCTTGCACGGAAAATGATCGGGTATCAAACCATGAACCGAAGTTCTAAATTCCATACTATGTATGGAGTGGTAGGGGAGCATTGAAATCTGCATTGAAGGTGACTGGCGATGGTTGCTGGAGCGATTTCAAAAGAAAATGTAGGTATAAGTAACGATAAATGAAGTGAAAAACTTCATCGCCGAAAGTCTAAGGGTTCCTGATCAACGTTAATCGGATCAGGGTTAGTCTGGTCCTTAGGAAAACCCGAAAGGGGCATCTGATGGAAAACTGGTTAATATTCCAGTACCTGCTATACATTAAAAGTGACGGAGAATGCTAGCCACATAAGCTGACGGAATAGCTGAGCGGATCCTTCGGGTGAGGCGTAGTGGTGAAAGTTCTTCCAAGAAAAGCGAGTATAGCGGCCAGTACCGCAAACCGACACAGGTAGACGGGATGAATATTCTAAGGCGCTCGGGTGAGCCGTGGAGAAGGAACTAGGCAAATTAACGCTGTAACTTCGGGATAAAGCGTACCGCAGCGATGCGGTCACAGTAAAATGGTTCAACCAACTGTTTAACAAAAACACAGGGCCCTGCAAAATCGAAAGATGACGTATAGAGCCTGAAACCTGCCCGGTGCCGGAAGGTTAAGGAAGGGTGTTCGTAGCAATACAAAGCTCCTGACTGAAGCCCCGGTAAACGGCGGCCGTAACTATAACGGTCCTAAGGTAGCGAAATTCCTTGTCGGGTAAGTTCCGACCTGCACGAATGGTCTAATGAGTTGAACACTGTCTCCTCCACGAGCCCGGTGAAATTGTAGTATCGGTGAAGATGCCGGTTACCCGCCACGGGACGGAAAGACCCCGTGAACCTTCACTACAACTTTGCATTGATTTTGAGCAACCGATGTGTAGGATAGTTGGGAGACTTCGAAGCAGTGTCGCTAGGCATTGTGGAGTCAACGTTGAAATACCAACCTTCGTTTGCTTAGAACCTAACCCATTTTTGGGGACAGTGCATGGTGGGTAGTTTGACTGGGGTGGTCGCCTCCTAAAAAGTAACGGAGGCTTGCAAAGGTACCCTCAGTACGGTTGGTAATCGTACATAGAGCGCATTAGTATAAGGGTGCTTGACTGTGAGGCATACAGGCCGAGCAGGTGCGAAAGCAGGCTAAAGTGATCCGGTGGTTCTGTATGGAAGGGCCATCGCTCAAAGGATAAAAGGTACTCCGGGGATAACAGGCTGATCTTACCCAAGAGCTCATATCGACGGTAAGGTTTGGCACCTCGATGTCGGTTCGTCACATCCTGGGGCTGGAGAAGGTCCCAAGGGTTCGGCTGTTCGCCGATTAAAGTGGCACGTGAACTGGGTTCAGAACGTCGCAAGACAGTTCGGTCCCTATCTGTGGTGGGCGCTAGTAAATTGAGAGGACGTGACCTTAGTACGAGAGGACCGGGTCGCATGTACCGCTGGTGTATCTGTTGTGCCGCCAGGTGCAATGCAGAGTAGCTATGTACAGTCAGGATAAACGCTGAAAGCATCTAAGCGTGAAACCTTCCTCAAGATGAGTTTACTTTTAAGGGTCGTAAGAGACTATTACGTTGATAGGCTATAGGTCTAAAGTTAGCAATAACAAAGCCGAGTAGTACTAATTGCCCGTAAGCTTTAATTTTATTTTTTGGTTTTTCCAAAGAAAATTAGTTTTCTCTGTGACGAAAGCTTTTCCAATATGACATTATTTAATTATTAATTATCAATTAATAATTACCTTTTTATGGTGGTTTTGCCAAGGGTGTTCACCTCTTCCCATACCGAACAGAGAAGTTAAGCCCCTTATGGCCGATGGTACTGCACAGAAATGCGGGAGAGTAGGTAGCTGCCGTATTTATTAAAAGCCTCACAGTAATGTGGGGCTTTTTTGTTTCAGAACTGGTTTAACTGAATGTGTTGAATCAATACTCATATTCTTAATTCTTTCAGAATGGCTTCGTTTGAAGAAATATTACATTCATATTCAACTCCAACTTTTAACGCACAATTTTCCTTGACGTGTCCAACAGGAAAATCAAAACATACAGGATAATCATATTCTTTTATCTTATCAAGAATTATATCGTACACTTCCTGGCCAAAAGAAATGATTGTGTCTTTCATGTCGGTAAATTTTCCAACAATAAATCCTGCAAGATTATCTAATTTACCTGCACGTTTTAGTTGTATCAACATGCGGTCAATATTGTATTTGTATTCACCGATATCTTCAATAAAAAGAATTTTATTTTTTGTATTGATGTCTGATGATGAACCGATGATGTGTGCAAGCAGTGCAAGGTTTCCACCAACCAGTTCTCCTTTGCAAATTCCATTTCTGTTTAAAGTATGCGAGCCAATTTCGTATGATTGGTGTTTGCCTGTTAAACTATCAAAAATGGATTGAATATACTCCTCACTTTCTTCAAGCTCGTTAAATGCAGCAGCCATGGGCGCATGTAACGAAGCAACGTTGAAGTTGGAATAAATATGTGCGTGCAATAAAGTAATATCGCTGTAACCAATTATCCATTTTGGGTGCTGGATAAATTTTTCAAAACTGATGTCGTCAATTATTCTACTCAATCCATAACCACCTCTTGCGCACATGATCGCTTTTATAGTTGAATCATCCAGCATTGATTGTAAATCGTTCAACCTTTCTTTATCGGTTCCTGAAAAATAATTGATTTGATTGCCTAATGTTTTCCCACGCCTAACGTTAAAACCCCAGGATTGTAATGTATGAATGCATCTTTGCATTTTTTCCATCGGCATATAACCTGAAGGACAAACCATTCCAATCGTATCTCCCTGTTTTAAATATGGAGGAAGCTTTACCATCACATTTTATTTATTCTTTTCAAAATAAAATTATTTTTATCAGTAATGATAATGTGTAATAAGAATATAAAAATTTTGCTGCTTGCGATGATTACTCTTACCGCATGTGAAGCGAATAATACTTCATCGCAACAAAAAATAGCAGACACAAAAGCTGGTAACCATTTAGCTGCAGCAAGGATTTTTTTGTTTGATGATACAAAGGCTGAAACAGCAGGCAATGCAGATTGGGTGATTGATGCAGATAATGGATTAGCTAAACGTTTGCCAACTCCACTGCAGGAAAATATTACTACTTCAACACCTGAAACGTATTGGACAGGTGCATTATCATCCTGGGGTATTGCATTGGTTAAATTGAAGCAACATGTAGAAACTTTACAGGAGAATAATCACATTACTTATAATGATGTAAAGAACGCGCAAGACCTTTCGCATTACAATGTTTTTATTGTTGATGAACCAAATATTCGTTTTACTGATGATGAAAAAACTGCTATCATCAACTTTGTAAAAAATGGCGGCGGGTTATTTATGATATCAGACCATAATCATTCAGACAGGAATAATGATGGATGGGATTCACCTGCCATCTGGAATGATCTGATGAACAACAATTCAATTCAAAAAGACCCTTTTGGTTTTTTTATTTATCTAACTAATATCAGTCAAAAATCTTCTAACATTACAACTGTTGCAAATTCAATAACACAAGGTTCGCAGGGCAATATTTCTTCTTTACAATTCAATAATGGTGCAACCATAACACTTACTTCGTCAGCAGCTAAAGGTTTGTTCTGGATGAATAATTTTTCTCAAAACAATATTCGTGTAATGGCTGCTTACAGCACATTTGGCAAAGGTCGCATTGTTGTGATAGGGGATAGTTCACCGATGGATGATGGCACCGGCGCAAATGATAACAAACTGCATAATGACTGGACAAACCATTCAAACTTTTTTATGAATGCTTCGTTATGGCTGGCTAAGCTGCAATAAATAAATCCCTACATCAGAAATCAAAAAATCAGAGATCAACAAATCAACCCAATGCTTGGTTCAGATCATTAATAATATCTTCAACATATTCCAATCCAACAGAAATTCTGATCAGGCCTGGCGTTATACCAACATTCAATCTTTCCTGTTCTGTGAGTTTGGAATGTGTTGTACTTGCCGGGTGTGATGCAATGCTTCTTGTATCGCCAAGATTGGCTGTCATAGAAAGCATCTTCAAACTATTTAAAAACTTTCTGCCACTTTCAATACCACCTTTTACTTCAAAACAAACAATACCACCACCGGCTTTCATTTGTTTTTTTTGCAATGGCATATTGCGGATGATCTTCCATAAAAGGATATTTAACCCACTCAACATTTTTATGCTGTTTCAATGCCTGCGCAACTTTCATTGCATTCTCACAATGACGTTGTAAACGCACATCCAGTGTTTCCAAACTCTTGCTCAACACCCATGCATTGAATGGAGATAAAGACGGACCCGTATTCCTGCTGAATAAATAAATATCTTTTATCAATTCTTTTTTACCCACAATAACACCGCCTAAAACGCGGCCTTGCCCATCAATCCATTTGGTTGCAGAATGCACAATTAAATCAGCACCATATTCAATTGGCTTTTGTAATAAAGGCGTAGCAAAACAATTATCAACATTCAGTATTAAATTATGTCGCTTCGAAAAATTGCCTGCCCATTCCAGATCTATAATTTCCAGTTGCGGATTTGTAGGTGTTTCCAGGTAAATCATTTTACTGTTTGACTTCACTGCTTTTTCCCATGCATCTTTATCATTTGCATCAACCAACGTTGTTTCAATCCCATATCGTGGTAAAAATTTTGTAACCATTGTATGCGTGCTTCCAAACACTGAACTGCAACATATTAAATGATCGCCCTGTTTCAGTAATGCAAATATTGATGCGAATACTGCAGCCATTCCTGTTGCAGTAGCATATCCGGCTTCAGCACCTTCCAATGCACACATCTTTTTTATAAATTCATCAACGTTCGGATTGGTAAAACGGCTGTAAATATTTTCATCATTCTCATCTGCAAATGCAGCACGCATGGTTTCCGCCTCATCGAATGTAAAACTACTGGTTAAGTACAAAGGTGTTGAATGCTCGCTTTCATCTGTTCTCGGAATCTGTATTCTTATCGCTTCGGTTATAGAATTTAATTTGTTTGCTTCGCTCATTATTATCGGTTGTTGCTTTTAAATATTTTTTTGTTGACTATGCCATTATTGAGTGCATCATTTATTTTTTATTCCTCAGTTTTTTTGTTATCGGCTGCATCAATTCAATCAAGCACGGTTGCATCGTACACTTTTGCTGCATGTCATTGTGCAACTTCAGGCTTCTCTACTTTCACGCTCCATTTTATTTCAGCACCCGCTCTTCTTAAAGTTTCAGCAACGGAGCAATATTTATTAATTGATAATTCCACTGCACGCTGTGCTTTGCCTTCTTCCACATCACCATAAATAATAAACTCAAGTTCTACGTGCTTCCATACCGACGGTTCAACACCATGTTCCCTTTCACCATGCACAATCGTTTTATAATCTGTAACATTCTGTCTCTGCTTTTTTAAAATTGATATCACATCCATACCGCTGCAACCTGCAAGCGACATCAATAACATCTGCATTGGCCGCACACCAAAACCATTACCTCCATGTTCGGGACTGTTATCAATCTTCACCGATTGCCCGTATGCATCTTTCACTTCAAAACCATAATCACCATGCACTCTTGTTAATTCAACTTTTATCATACCTTATGATTTTCCGCAAAAGTATTGTTTAGAATTGTTTGCAGTTATCTAAATTTTGCAGGTATAGTTTATTTGTTTTCATTTATTACATGTTTTATTTTTAGTGTTCTTCTCACAAAAACCACATGCTATATGAAAAAAGATCTTTCCGGAAACAATGATTCATTATTGCACGAAACTAACAATGCAGAAAATGCTTCTTGTTCATCAAAACAAATGGACAGGCGCAAGTTTGTATCCCTTACCGCCACTGCTGCTGCAGCGTTCACTATTGTTCCAAGACATGTTTTGGGCAGAGGATATATTGCACCAAGCGATAAAATTACACTTGCATATATCGGTACCGGCACTGAGGGCATTCGCGAAATGTTGCCCATGCTACAGGTACCGGAAATACAGATCGTTGCTGTCTGCGATCCGCAAAAAGAAGCACGCGGTTACCGCGATTGGGGAACAACTTACCTGCGTGATGCAATACGAAAAACATTAAACGATGCTAACTGGCAACCCGGCGGTGATGGAATAATTCCGGGTGGCCGCGATTGCGGACAGAACATCGTTAATGCATATTATTCAAACCAAAAAGATACAGGTTACAAAGGTTGTGATGCCTATGAAGATGTGCGCGAGTTATTGAATAAAGGAAAAGATATTGATGCCGTAAAAATTATGACGCCCGATCATTTACATGGCGTTCTCTCGATTGCAGCAATGAAACGCGGCAAACATGTAATGATGCATAAACCACTATCTAACCGTTTGCTGGAAGGGAAAAAAGTTATTGAAACTGCGCGCAACAGTAAAGTTATTACGCATTTTCTTCCGTGGGATTCTAATGGTTCTATGGACCAGGTGATACAATGGATAAGTGCCGGCGCCATTGGTAATTTACTGGAAGTGCATAACTGGACAAACAGGCCTGTTTGGCCGCAGTATGCAAACCTGCCAACCGATAAACCATCGGTGCCGCAAGGCTTTAACTGGGATTTATGGTTAGGCCCGGAAGCTATGCGCGATTATAGTCCTGATTATACAAACATGGTATTTCGCGGCTGGTATGATTTCGGTGGAGGCGCAATGGCAGACATGGGTCATTATAGTTTGTGGACTGTTTTTAATGCATTAAAACTTACATCACCAACAATGGTGCAACCGTATCGTTCACATGTAGTTGATTTCAATGGTTCAGTGCCATTCAGAATAAATAATGATTTTGCTTTTCCGTATGCAAGCATGGTACGTTTTAAATATCCTGCAAACGGCAATCGCGGTCCTGTAGATTTATGTTGGTATGATGGCGGTATGCGGCCGCCAACACCCATTGAATTAATGAGCGCAGGAAAAGATCTGGAACAGGAAGGAATGATGTTCGTTGGTGATAAGGGAAAAATACTTGCAGGATTTAATGTGCAAAACCCTGTTATTTTATCAGGTACTTTAACTGATGACAAAGCCGGCAAAAGCATTGGCTCAACAAGCGGCGGCAACAGCGAATTGCAACCATTAAAAGATTTTGCCGCAGCCTGTAAATCAGGCAAACAAAATCCGGGAAGTTTTGCAGAAGCTGAATATTTAACGGAAGCAGTGAATTTATATGCTGTTGGCTTGCGCACCAATAAAGTTTTGTTATATGATGCCGCCCAGCAAAAAATTACGAACAACGATGCGGCAAACAAATATTTATCACGCGCGTATCGTGATGGCTGGAACCCGGATACTATTTAATTGTCTGAACCTGGATTTATAAGATTACTGGATTATCAGGATTATGTTTTGCTTCTTTCATCACCATTCAAATTTTAAAATCACATCAACAAACTTTTATGAATAACATTAATCGCCGTTCATTCATTAAAAAAACTTCACTGAGTTTAGGCGCTGCTTTTGCTTTAGCTCAATTGCCAAAAGAATTATTTGCAGCCGCTGCTAAAAATGATATGCCGCTTGGCTTTCAATCATGGACTGTAAAAGAAATGCTGGGTAAAGATTTTACAGGTACGCTGAAAACCATGTCAGATATGGGTTATAAGCTGATTGAATTGTGTTCACCGAAAGGCTATGCGCAAATTGGTTTTGGGTTTCTTTCCAGCATGAAAACCGCAGACATTAAGAAAACTATTAATGATGCGGGGCTTGAATGCCCGAGTTGTCATTTTGGTTTTGGCGAATTTGCTGATGATAAGATTAATGATTCAATTCAGTTTGCACATGATATGGGCTTAACACAAATGATATGTTCAACATTCTGGTTGCCTAAAACATCAACACTAAGCGATTACCAGGCTGCTGCAGATAAACTAAATAAAGCAGCGGAAAAAATAAATGCAGCCGGTATACAAACGGGCTTTCATAACCATGATTTTGAATTTGCAACTTTAGATGGACAATTAATTTACGATGCATTGATGCAAAAGTTTGATGCAACCCTTGTGAAGATGCAGTTTCAAACTGAAGTGATAAATCTTGGTTATAAAGCAGCAGATTATTTTAAGAAATACCCGGGCAGATTTATTTCATCACATTTATCAGACTGGACTGCAGATAAAAAAGAAGTACCTATTGGGCAGGGTGTGATTGACTGGAAAGAATTTTTTAAAGCTGCAAAGAAAACTGGTGTGAAGAATTATTTTGTTGAAATGGATTTTGATAAGTTCAAAGACAGCATTGCTTACATACATTCAATGTAGATATCAGGCAGGTTGTTGATGAAATATCTTCGTCATCAAATCGAATAATCCAGGATGATTTTCTTTGAAGCGATCAGGAGAGCTAAAAAAATATTCTGATGCCACCGCGAAGAACTCAGCTTTATTAGTGGCACCATAAATATTTATATCAGACTTTCCTTCTTTCATCTTTTCTATTTCTTCACTCATGTAATTTATCCATGGAATAGTATATTGTTTATGTAGTAATTCTTCAGGTATTCCATCTGTATCGCCGTCGGCTTTATCCAGCAAATGCACAAATTCATGAATGCCTGTATTATTTTTTGATAACTCGTTTGCAAAACCTTGTCTCAATGCAGGCAATGAAAGTATCATCATCCTTTGCATAGAGCCGGTGCCAATCATGCCTAATACATTTCTATCTTCACCGGTAACAGAAAAATTATCCATGTTAAATGTATCGGCATACAACAACACATCAGCTAAGTTGTAATAATGCCAGTCGAAACCAAATGCAGGTATAACGGCACTTGATGCAACTAACAACTTGTCCAGTTCAGTTATTTCAGTATTTACGCCGTGAATTCTTACGTAAGAAAGAAAATCTTTTATTTTTTCTTCGAAACGTAATTTATCTGCATCACTAAGCTTATTATAATAATCCACATGTTCATTCAGCAGTTCACGAAAGTTACCAGGCAATGCAATTGCATTATTGTTTGAACTTTTGTTACGCAAGATGAAAAATGCAATAACAGATACAGCTACAAGAAATATAATAAGTCCAGCCATGTTTGTATTATAACAATTGCAAGATAAGTTTAGATAAGATTTTTTTGGTGATGTTATCTTTTGATATGTTTACTTATAAAATTAAAATGATGGCACGCATTAAGGTTGACCTGCATGATATTTATAATAACAGTCCTGCTATTGATAAAGCTTTGAAGCAGGCATTTGATGATGCCGTACAAAAAAAGATTCGCGAAGTGGAAATAATTCCCGGCAAAGGCAGCGGACAGCTGCGCAAAAAAGTTGAACGCTTTTTACAGCAACCGCATATAAAACCTTTATATCACCGCATAGAAAACGACAGTAAAAACTTTGGAAGATTGTTTGTGTATTTTAAGTTTTAGCAAAGCAGTTTTACATCTTTAAATACTTTTTCAATTCTGTTTCAATCATTGAACAACCCAGGAACATTGGTTTATCAGTAATGTCAATATTAAGCGTTGCACCACTGACAGTATAATTTCCTTTTATTTCGCCTACGAATGTTGAAAGAGAAAATTCGCCGTTGTTAACATCGCCGTTAAAATTTCCGCCTGCACCTGCAATGCCTGATTGTGCTGCATTAATAATATCTGAAACATTCCCTGAAAATGGTATTGAAAAATTGCATTTAGACATAATATTATTTTTTATGATTAAGCAATGTTATTTAAACTTTCCTGTTTTTTCATCGCCGGTTATATCTCCTTTGCTGCGAATTTGTATCTGTACATTGCTTATCCATTCAGCGCAACCTTTGCTGTACAAATATTCATTTACATCATCAATTACTTTCATCACTTCTTTATAATTTCCTTCAAGCACTGTTGCAAAAGCGCCAACATCATGTTTAATGCCTGATTGCTGAATAATAGCAATAGCTTTATCCACCCATTCATAAGGATGTTTATCCTGAACTATCGGAACAATTTGTATGGATGCATTGATTATATAGTTGTGCATTTTATTATTGTTGATTAAATAATGCTTCAAAAGTATTTTATTCAGTGTTCTTAAAAACAAGGAGCGGCAACATTAAAGAATTGTTATGTGTGAATGAATTTTTCAATACTTATTACTTTTATGCTATGAAATGCTTTGCTTATTTTTTTATTACCCTGCTGGTTTGCTGTTCATTCAAAAGTATAGCTCAAAACAAATTACCTGAACAGGTTAAACTGCCGAACGGATGGTTTCTTACACCTGTTGGCAATAGTTTGCCATTGGGTGATCTCCCATTGAACATTGATGTATCACCAACAAAAAAATATATTGCTGTTACGAACAATGGACAGAGCACACAAAGTATTCAGTTAATTGATGCAATGCACGACAAGATTTTAGATAGCATAGATATTGCCAAATCCTGGCTGGGATTGAAGTTCAGCGCTGATGAAAAATATTTATATGCAAGCGGAGGAAATGATAACCGCATTCTGAAATATGCCATCATCAATAATAAATTGTTGTTGAAAGACAGTATTTATCTTGATAAGCCCTGGCCTGTAAGAGTTTCGCCGACAGGTTTTGATATTGATGATAAAAAGCAATTGCTCTATGTTGTTACAAAAGAAAATAACAGCCTGTATGTTGTTGACCTCAAAACAAAAAATATTCTTCAAAAAGATACATTGTACAATGAAGCATACACCTGTATTTTATCTCCTGATAAAAAAGAATTATACATATCTGTCTGGGGCGGCGATAAAATAAAAATATTCAGTACAATAACAAGAAAATTTACAGACAGCGTTGCTGTTGGTGATAATCCCAACGATCTATGCTTAACTAAAAACGGCAAATATTTATTTGTTGCAAATGCCAATGATAACAGTGTTTCTGTAATCAATATTCAGCAACGCAAAGTATTGGAAACGTTGAATGCAGCTTTATATCCAAATTCAGTTCCGGGTTCAACAACCAATAGTGTTGCATTAAGTGCTGATGAAAAAACATTGTACATAGCAAATGCAGATAATAATTGTTTGGCTGTGTTTGACGTAAGCAATCCAGGCAGCAGCACGTCGAAAGGTTTTATCCCTGTTGGCTGGTATCCAACCTGCGTACGTGTAATAAACAATAAAATTTATGTAGCTAACGGCAAGGGCTTTACATCAATGGCTAATCCTTTGTTCGATCCTTTTCATACCAACTCAACTATAGGTTATCAAAAAGGCGATAACGATAAATATTATATTGGTGGTTTGTTCAGAGGAACATTAAGCATCATCAATACACCAACGCAACAGCAGTTAAGTGCTTACTCCCAACAGGTTTATAAAAATGTTCCTTATAACAAAAACAAAGAGTTGGAATCATCAGGACAAAGCAACAATCCGATTCCTCAAAAAATTGGTGATGGTTCACCCATAAAATATGTGTTCTATATTATTAAAGAAAACAGAACATACGACCAGGTGTTGGGCGACATGCCTGAAGGCAATGGAGATACATCTTTATGTTTGTTCGGAGAAAAAATAACACCGAATGAACATGCTGTTTCAAGAGAATTCGTGTTGCTGGATAATTTTTATGTGAATGCAGAAGTAAGCGCCGACGGACATAACTGGAGCATGGGCGCTTATGCAGATGATTATCTTGAAAAAACATGGCCAACAAGTTATGGTGGCCGCGGTGGTGAATATGATGGCGAAGGCACACGCGAAATTGCAAACAACAAAGGTGGATTTATTTGGGATCATGCCGCAAGAGCAAACATTAGTTACAGAACTTATGGCGAGTTTGCTGATAATTATAAACCCAACATTCCCGTGTTGAAAAATCATCTTTGCCCATATTACACTGGTTGGGATTTAGATGTAAGAGATACAGTTCGTTTCGGTCAATGGAAAAGAGATTTTGATTCTCTTGTTGCCATCAATGCATTGCCGCATTTAAACACCATGCGTTTTGGAAACGATCATACATCAGGTTTCTCAAAAGGCAAACCAACACCTTATGCTTATGTTGCAGAAAATGATCTGGCAGTTGGAATGTTTGTTGATTATTTAAGCAAGAGCAAAGTATGGGATGAAAGTGTTGTTTTTATCCTGGAAGATGATGCGCAGGACGGCCCTGATCACGTTGATGCACATCGCAGCACCGCATACATTGCCGGTGGTTTGGTAAAGCGGCATTATGTTGATCATACAATGTATTCAACAGCATCAATGTTGCGTACAATAGAATTAATATTAGGCATTCCACCAATGAGTCAATATGATGCAGCCGCAACTTCTATGTGGAATTGTTTTCAATCAACACCAGATAATACACCATACAACACAAAACCTCTACAGGTTGACATCAATCAAAAAAATACAGCAGAGAATGCATGGCAACGCAAAAGCGAAACATTTGATTTTACCAAAGAAGACCGCATACCTGATCGTGAGTTTACAGAAGTAATTTGGAAAGCAGTAAAAGGTATTGATGCAGTTGTGCCTGCTCCCAAACGTGCAGCATTTGTCAAGCAAGGCGAAAAGAAAGATGATGACGATGATGAATAAGAACATTAAAAAATAATCCTCAAAATTTTGATGATGAAAGTCTGAGGGTTATTTTCACGATTCATTATTCTAATAAAAAACCAATTTCATGAAAACACATTTACTCTGCAGCTGCCTAATAATGGCAATTCTATCAATTCAAATTTCAACAAAAGCACAACAGGTTACATTAAACACAAACTTTGGAACAAATGGCCTCGCTACCGATCCACAGCCAGATTTCGATGGCCCATACGGAACTTATGTTCAGTTACAGCAGAATAAAGTTTTAAGCGCCGGGCTCTATAACCGTGATGAATATGGATGGTCTGGCATTATTACACAATTTACAGACAATGGAACCAAAGATATTTCTTATGGCAACCAGGGCGAAATTCGCGTATGCCGCGATGCCTATGAATCTTTTCTGCGCGCAATGACGTTGCAGCCTGATGGAAAATTAGTAACACTTTCTGACATACAGCCCCATTACGATTATCCCATTGATCAGCTTTGGGTAGAAAGATTTTTGACGAATGGCCAGCCTGATTCCTCTTTTGGTACCAATGGTGCTGTGATTATTGACAAGTCAGATGAAAAGGTCTTCCAGGTTATCGGAAGATCATTAACCATAAAACCTGATGGAAAAATTGTTATTAGCGTAACTACGATGAAGGGCTTTTACATCATGGAATTTTCTGCCGGTGGTTCGCGTATCAACAGTTTTGGAACTGGCGGTGTTATCGTTCCAGCAACAGCCATCAGTTCTTTTATTGCATTGCCCGATAATAAATTGCTTGCGGTCGGCACGTACACTAAAGATGACAATACTACCGGCACCAATTTAATCCTTTATACAGGAACAGGCCAGATTGATTCAACATTCGGCGTAAACGGTGTTGCGTTGCTGTCTAATACCAACGCGCATGGTGGATCGATATCACTGGCTTTACAAGGCAACAAAATTCTTGTATATACAGAAGATGCTAACAAGAATGCTTTGTATCGTTATTTTTCAAACGGCGTTATAGATAACACATTTGGCACAGCAGGAAAAGTATTTGCTGATACAGTTACAGGCCCTATTGGAAGGATAGTAAAAGTACAGGTGAACAATAAGATCATTGTAAATCTTTCATCATCTGTTAAGCTGGAACGTTTTCTGTCAAATGGTGTGGTTGATAATACATTTGGAGCAAATGGTTTTCTGGATGTGTCCCTTGCCGGAGGCACTACGTTTGATGTAAATACAGAGAAGATCGCTGTTGTAGGGCCTGGTTATGTAAATGGCGGCGCCGCCGTAAAAACAATCACATTTATTCCATGTAGCAGTTGTTTAGTTTCATCATCACAAAACAATGCAATTGCAAAATCAATCGATACAAAAATTACTGTTTATCCAAATCCTGTTAAGAATGTAGTTAACATTACAGCCTTAAGTGATAAAGGCATTAATCATCTTACGTTATCAAATAATGCGGGCGCGATTATACAACAGGTAAGTACAGATAATATAAACTATAGCTGGAACATCAGCAATCTTAAAGCAGGTGTTTATTTTATTCAGGTACAAACTGCTGATGCAAAATCATTCAGTTTTAAAATTGTGAAAGAATAAAACTATTCGCTTAATATTTTATAGCCAGGCAATATCAGCCTGGCTTTTTTTATAAATATTTAGTGAAGTGATAGAATGATTATAAATAGAAAAGCCGTTTTTAAAACGGCCTTTCTAATGTTGTATGATAACGAAATTTATTGTCCGCCACCTCCACCATTATTCCTGTTCATCATTTGTTGACGCATCCAGTCTTCATGTTTATGAATTGCTGCAATCTGGTCATCCGTTATGCCGGCAGATTTATAACGTCCATCCATTTCTGTTCTCAGACCTTGCATCTTCGTTTGCTTATCAGACATGCTTGCAGATTGATCCATAAATATCTGTCGCATCTGCGGCTGGTATTGTTGCCGTATAGATGTTACAGAATCAATCATTGCATCAGACAACTGCACAGAGTCTTTTAAAAAGCTGCGAAATTGTTGTTGCATCTGTTGCATACGCTCACTGTTTTGTGCGAATGACCTTGTTGCCTGCAGGGATAAAAAGATCACTAATAATAAAATGAGTTTTTTCATAAATATTTTTTTTAATGGTAGCAAAAAATATGCTGCTAATTTATTAATAGCTGAACGCCGCAATGTATTTGTGCGACCAATCAATAATTTTTCACGATTAAATTTGGTGAATTAACTTTTGTTTACGAGCCAACAAACAAGTGGCATCACGGTTGTGTCACTCCCTTGTGCAATATATTTTCATAGCAGCTTATGTTTCCTGTTCACACAGCGTTTTTAAAACATCAGGCAAATTATTGCTCACTTTTTATAATGCTTGCCAGTAAAATTATTGCAAGCCCGAACACAGACATCATGCAAAACGACCACCGCATACCAACAGCTTGTGCAACAAAACCAACAGCCGGCGGTATTGCTAAAAATCCAAAATAACTGATAACAGAAACAGAAGCGATGGCAGTGCCGCTGCTCATCCCTTTAGTGTTTCCCGCGAGATTAAATACAAGCGGAATAATGCAGGATATGCCAAATCCTATTAACACAAAACCAATGCTTGCAGTAATAATATATGGCAATAAACTTGCGAGTAATAAACCTGCCAGTATCAGAGCGCCGCTGTACCGTAATATTTTAACCATGCCTATTTTGCGTACGAATTTATCTCCCAATAAACGACCTGTCGTCATACAAACCATGTATAAAACAAATGCAGCAGTAGCAGTTTCTTTTGTTGTAATTATTGCTTTTTGAAAAAATATCGCACTCCAGTCATACATAACATTTTCACACGCCATTGAAGCAAATGCTATCAATGCAAACACCAATAAACTTTTGTGTGGCCACACAAATATTTTTTTTCGTTGAGGCGGCGCTTCTCTTCGTATATAAAAAATGTTTTGATAGAATATGATTGAAAGCACAAGCAGTAGAATACTTACAGTTATGAAATGCGTGCTTAACGGCAAACCTGAGAGCACGAAAAAATAACCAACTGCTGCTCCTGCAAAACCAGCTGTGCTCCACATTGCATGAAAGGTTGTAATGATGGAATTTTCATACAGTTGCTGCACTTCCACACCTTGTGCATTCATGGAAAGGTTTAAAATATTACGTGAAGAACCAAAGCAAAAAAGTAAAACCCACAATTGCCATAACTGTGTTACAAAAGACAGCAGCGCCAAAACGATATTGTAAAATACAGCGCCGAAAATGATGATGCTTTTACTGCTGTACTTATTTAAAAGATTACTGCTGAAAGGAACTGTTACAAGCACACCAACCGGTGCAGCCAATAAAGCAGCACCCAGTTGCGCTTCATTAATATGCAATTGATGTTGTACTGCAGGGATGCGCGAAGCCCAGGTAGAATAGCCAAACCCTGAAATAAAAAAGTAAACCAGTGCTGCCGTTCGGTGTTTTATGCGGGGCAGTTGCGTTTTAGAAACCAGTTGCATTAATGCAAAAATAAATCAAGAGAGTGTATATGCTCTGGAGGAGCATTGTGTTTATAGAAATAATGCGTCCATATATTTCGGCTCCATAGGAGCCGCGTGTTTATGCATCGTTTATCCATTCGAAAACATATTGTTCGTCGTAGGCCACTGCAAATTTTTCCAAAAACTCATGATATTCCTGTTTGAATGTTTTTCTTTTATGATGTGCTTCCTGGTTTATTATGTATTTACAAACGCTGTCAATTTGCGAATGTCCGTAAGAGAATACACCATATCCTTCCTGCCAATTAAAAACGCCGTTAACCCATTTTTTGTTTGTGATAAATTGATTACTGCTTACTTTAATTTCTTTTACAAAATCAGATATTAAAACTGATGGTTTAAATCCTACAAACAAGTGGGCATGATCTGGCATACAATGTATAGCCAGTAATTTTGCCTTGCGTGCCTGTACAAGTGATGTCATGTATTTATGCAGTTCTTCTTTATGTTCTTTTACTATCAGGTTTTGCTGGCCTTGCACTGCGAATACAAATTGCAAATAAATCTGTGAAAATGTGTTTGCCATTGAATCGGGTTTACGCAGCTCCGTAGGAGCTGTTGAATTGTATACAAGATATACTTTCTATAAATACGCAGCTCTTACAGAGCAATAAAAGATTAAGTTTTTATTATTGTTGATTAACTCTTTTTGATTTTTATTTTAACAACAATACTTGATTACAGAATATTATTATTTAGACGATCAAAATTCCAAAGAAGTCTGATGCTTATTTGCGGGTCTCAGATCATTACACCACCTGTCTTTCCTTTAACTCCAGATATTTATTAATAGTATTTGCAGTAAGTTTTTGCGGAGATGTAAGCACACTCATAATGCCGTGTTTTTGCAGCTCTTTTACAATCAATCTTTTTTCAAAAGCAAATTTATTGGCAATGGTTTTATAATATACTTCTTCAACAGTGTGTGCTTTGCTTTGCTGCAATGCAGCCAGTTCTGTGTTCTCAAAAAATATAACCAGCAACGGATGATAAGAAGAAAGCTGTTTTAGATAAGGCAACTGTCTTTCCATTGCATACATGCTTTCAAAATTGGTGAACAGGATGAGCAAACTACGCTGGTTAAGATGATAACGCGTGTACACATACAACGCTTCAAAATCACTGTCGGTAAAATCTGTTTGCTGCCTGTATAAAGTTTCAAGAATTAAATTTATCTGTGCAGGCTTTTTATCCGGCTGGATAAACTGATCGATCTTTTTTCCGAAAGTAAGCAAGCCACTTTTATCCTGCCGCATCAATACAATATTGCTTAAAACAAGTGTTGCATTAATAGCATAATCAAGCAAGGTCATGCCCTCAAAAGGCATCTTCATATTGCGGCCTTTATCAATCAGACAAATTACCTGCTGGCTTCTTTCATCCATATAATTATTCACCATCAGGCTGTTCTTGCGTGCTGTTGCTTTCCAGTTAACACGCCTGTAATCATCACCCTGCACATATTCTTTTATCTGTTCAAACTCAAGACTACTGCCAAGTTTACGCAGGCGCCTTGAACCGCCTGCCTGCAATTGATTGGTTACAGCCATCAACTGGTATCTTTTCATCTGCATAAAAGATGGATACACAGCAATCTTTTTTTCTTCCCCTGAATTAATATGCCGTATCAGCATATTCAGCGGGCCGCGTAAAAAAATATTGATAATGCCGAAAAGATATTCGCCGCGTTCAGCAGGTTTCAAAAAATAATCAAACGAAAAAACTTTATTACCGTTCAATGTAAATTTTCTATGCCACTTCCTGTTTTGAAACTGAACAGGCAATTCATCTACTACTCCAACTTTTATTTTATAGGTACGATGATTGGTTAGTTCAATTGTTATCTTATTATCATCACCATTGCTGAAACGCTCTGCACACAAGCGTTTCGCCGTTACAGGTTTGTTACCTGCAAATACAATGATAAAATCAAGTGCAACACTAATACCCAAGCATATAAATGCAATGGTTGCTATTTGTTGAAGTACAGGAAAGAAAAATGCAAGAACAAATAATGCAACAATGGCTGCACCAATTGTATAAAATAATTGTGTGAAATAGAACCGGAAAAAATAAAGCAGTTGCTTGAACATTACCTTGGTACTTCAATAGAATGAATAATTTTTTCTATCACTTCATCTTCAGCAGTTCCTTCCATTTCCTTTTCAGGCGTAAGAATAATGCGATGACGCAACACCGGTTTAACGATGTAAATAATATCATCAGGTATTACAAAATCTCTTCCTGATAAAGCAGCATAAGCTTTCGATGCATTCAGCACAGCTAACGTTGCTCTTGGTGATGCACCGAGATAAATGGATTTATCATTTCTTGTGGCAACAGAAATTTTTGCAATGAATTGGATGAGCTTTTCTTCAACCACAATATTTTTTATCAGTTGCCTTAAATGCATAACCTGCTCATCGCTTATTACAGGCACAACATTATCTGTAATATTATCGCCGGTGAACTGATGAAAGCGTTGCAGTATATTTATTTCTTCTGCCTCTGTTGGATAAGGCACAACTATCTTAAATAAAAAACGGTCAAGTTGTGCTTCAGGCAAACGATAGGTGCCTTCCTGCTCAATTGGATTTTGTGTTGCAATAACCATGAATGGTGCATTCATTACATGCGTAATACCATCCATTGTTACCTGTTGTTCCTGCATTACTTCAAACAATGCGGCCTGTGTTTTTGCAGGCGCACGGTTTATTTCATCAATCAAAACAATATTGCTGAAAACAGGGCCGCGCTTGAATTCGAACTTGCCTGTGCCGGGATTAAAAATGCTTGTACCTAATACATCGCTTGGCATTAGATCAGGTGTGAATTGTATGCGGCTGAAACCTGTTTGCAAACATTTTGCAACAAGCTTTGCCGTTAATGTTTTGGCAACGCCGGGCACGCCTTCTATCAATACATGACCATTGGCAAGAATAGCAACCATTATTAACCGAACCATATCATCCTGCCCTACAATAACTTTTCTTATCTCGTTTTGCATATCGAGCATGGCTTTGTTCAGTTCTTCCAGGTTTATTCTTTGCTCAAAAATTTCTTCACTCATTGTTATGTCGTTTTATCCGCACCCCAACCCCTCTCCTGAAAGAGAGGGGCTAGAGCATCAGGTAGTTTTATAAAATTCTTCTAATAGTTCATAATAATCCATCAATTGTTTTTGTGTGATAGCATTACTTAAGTTTATAGCATGCATCATTTCTATGATGGCTTTTATTTCATTGATGTCTTTGTTCGATTTTATCGCCAGTTGTTGTTCAAAGCTGTTGTTTATTTCTACGGTTGAAATTTTATAATCATTGCGTACATGATCTAAAAAGTATTGCGTTAGTTTATCAGCCAGGTTTTTGTGATCACCTTTTTCATAATACAGTTTGCCTACGGTTGTAACAAATGCAAGCGATTCATTCTTTGGTTTTGCATATCCGGGAATCAGCCGTTGCCTGCGTTTAACTTCTGTTACAAGGTATAAACTTAATAACAACAATGTAACCCAGAACGCCCATTTAAAATTATCATACTTTAAAATAACTGAAAGCAAACCCTGGCTTTGCTGTGGATTATTATTGTAATAATGCTGCAGGTAATAATCGTCCCAAACAATTTTTTTAGCATCTTTTGGCAACAAGCTCATCAGCTTTTCAAAGTATTGCCGGTTGTTATTATATAAAAGAAAAAAGTTAGTAAAAGTTATAGGCGCAGTGTGGATGAAGAAAGTCCCTTTAATAGAATTTATAGCAATAAGATTCTGATCTTTTTTAGAAGAATAGCCGAGCGTATATGTAAACGAACTGTCGCTGGATGCAATGCCATTGGTAAAATCTGCACCGGGATATTCATAGGCAAAAGGATTTTCAAATACAGATGAATCAAGCTTTACTGCAGTTGAGTCAAATGGATCAAATGGATGGTGCACACCTAAAGCAAGGCCGTAATAATTAAAATGCTCTGCAGATTTTAACTTGAAAAAATTAGCTGCATTATGTGTTATCTGCAATGCAGAAATAAAAACATAGTTGCCTTTTTGTACAAACCCTGTTAATTCATCAAGGTCTTCTTCAGAAGGATCAAATGTTTTTGTTATGATGATCAAAACCTGTTTGGTTGAATCGCTGGTAAGATTTTTCCATTGCGGCGGCGCGTACCTGTTCGTTTCAATACGTGCATTTGGAAATTGTTTTTGCAACAGGTTGTATGCTACATAAGTGCCGTAGGGAATTTTATCATTCCTTTTTAAAGTAATGGTATCATCAAACCGGTGCAGTTTATTGCATGCGCATAAACTTATAGTTGCAAGAACCAGTAATATGTAGAATAATCTTTTTGTCATTTATCTGCAGCATACTGCTGCCTTTGTATTGTTATATTTTATGTTGCAGTTTAATAAAATCATTTTTTACACTGGTATACTGTTCAGTTGAGATATTAAATTTTCCATACCATACAAATTCATAACTGCGCATTACATTAAAAAAATCGTTGTAATATTTTGATTGACTCAACTGTTGTAAATACTGCAGGTTAGTGTGATCGGGCTGGTAATGAATGATGGTTGCATCGCTCATTACTTTTAATGTCTGCAAAAACATAAGCCTTATAGCAACACGATAATTTTTTTCCTTCTCTGCATTTTGAATAAGCTTTGAATAAGAGATGCGGAATATATCTTCCTGCTCTTCACCCGTTCCTTCATCTGCAGTTGTTTCAGATGCTTTGGAAAAAATGCTGATCTTATTTTGTATAAGGAAATAAATCAACGCTGCTGCAAAAATGCCGATAGCAACAACCCATATTAATGTATTAAACCATGATTGATATAACAGGCTGTCTTCGCGATCATCCTTAAGCTCTCTGTTTTGTGCATTCATAAGACTGTCGCGGTATTTAGGATCAGTCTTTAAACGGTTTTCAATTTTTTCAATCGCGGGTATGTACCAGAAATCATCCTGTTTTTTTAAAGCGGTTACTTCTTCATCAACCGAATGGCTTTGTTTTATTTTTTTATTGATAAAAGGGTCATCATAATAATTCTTCCAGTTAAAAAAGTATTGTGAAGTATCGTAAATATGCTTAACAGTTGTATCAACATAACCATCATTCTGATCATCATAACCCGGAGATGCAATTACTGCTGTATCATGCATGCTGACGGTATCAACAGCATTTGAATCAACAAGCATTGAATCTTCCTGTGCCTGCGTTTTTTGTATTGAAATAAGACTGATGAGCAACAATACTAATGCATATTTAAGCAACGTGCTACACACCCGGGGACGCTGCCGCTCAACGAACCTGCAGTATAAGTGTTGCGATCCCGGATCGCTTTGCTCCCGGCACAGGCGCAATGAAAATGCTAACCGCTCATTTGTTGGTAATCCAAAAAATATTTTTAAAAATGTACAACGTTGCATCAGCTAATTAACAGCATTTAATTTTCGTTTAAGGCGAATAGGGTAAACAATAAAATAACCAATCACTATTGTAAGTGAAACTGTAATGATCAATAATTTAAGCCAAAGCGGCATATCGGTATGGCGTGTTACAAAGCCTTCGAAAAATGCAGCAATGAATAACATAGGAATGTTTGACAGTGCGATAATAACGCCTTCTTTGGCGCCTTGTTTTAATGCATCAATACGTTTTTGTGTTCCGGGAAAAAGCCAGCTTTTTGCAAGCACCAATCCCGATGTAGCCGCAATAACAAAAGTGGACAGTTCAAGTGTTCCATGTATCATTATTGTAAGCAGGCTGTCTTTCAACAAACCGTTGTTATAAAACATATATTCAAATGCACCCACCATAACAGAGTTGTCCATAAGCCCGGTAATTGTTGTGTAGCCAAACAAAATGCCGCCGCCAAATTCAAGGAGTGAAACTTTTACGTTGTTGATGAAAATATAAATGAATGAAAGAAACTCGTTGCCATAACCATAAATGCCAAACGGATGCCCGTCTTTTATATTCTGCAACGTCATATCAACATAATCATCGCCCAGGATCTGACGCACAAAATTTTCATCATTCTTAGCAGAGAAAAAACCAATGGCAACAAACAATACGAATACACAAAAACTTATCAGCAACACGCGCTGATGTTTTGCAATAACAAGCGGCAAAGTGAATTTGAAAAACCGTACAATACGGTTGGCATCTTCTTTTTTGTTCTGATAAATAGCAAGATATTTTTTAGATGCAGCTGCATTTAAATATTGAGTTGTTTTGCTGAGAGGATAAAATGTTTTGCTGTAGCCAAGATCTTCAACCAGCTGAATAAATTCCTGCGCCATTTCATCGGGATGATCGCTCGGGTTTGCCTGTACCTGCTGCCAGCGTTTGCGATTGCGTTTTATAAAAAGGGCTTCTCTCAATATACTTTGTTTTGCGCGCGAAAATTAGAATTAGTTTACCTTTCCGCCAATAGTTTATGGAAAAAATAAAGATACCAACCAGTTTTAATATTGAACTCGATTTTGAAACGCCTGAGTTTCATAAACGGTTTTTTGCGTGGCTGATCGATGTAATAATACTGATAGCTTATCTTATTACTGTTATGGAGCTGTTAAGCATTTTTGTTCCGTCAAATAAAGGCACTGATAATGACATGCCCTTTTTGTATAACCTCACGGCAATACAATTATTGTTTCTTGTGCCTTTGTTCACGTATCATTTATTTTTTGAACTGGTTATGAACGGTCAGAGCATTGGTAAAAAAGTATTGAATATAAAAGTAATTGGCGAAGATGGCGGCAGGCCTGCACTGCACCAGTATTTGATACGATGGCTGACACGCCCGTTTGATTTTTTCTTTTTTGGCCTCGTTGGTTTATTAAGCGTTGTGCTAAGTAAAAAAAATCAGCGCTTAGGTGATATGGCCGCAGGTACACTGGTAATAAAAACAAAAATAGAAGCTGATATTTCCGATACTGTTTTCTTTGAGTTAAATGATGAATATGTGCCGCGTTTTCCTGAAGTAATGCGCCTGAGCGACCGTGATATGAATACTATAAAAGGTGTGTTGAATAATACGCAGCGTTATAATAACCTTGATATTGCTGAAAGGCTTAGCAGCAAGATCCGTACGGTTTTAAATATCAACGAGTATATGCAGCCTGTTGAGTTTCTTGAGGTATTGCTGAAAGACTATAATTATTACTCCAACAGGAATTGAGGAATACCAGGAAATTATAACTACACTTCCCGCATATCAATTACTATTACTTTAGCACCTCTTTCGTTTGCCTGTTTTATCATGTGTTCTGTGCCGCCCGCACCATCACCAACCTGCCCATCCCATAAAGCTATCAGGCTCATTTTCATACCACCGTTTAAAAGAGCAGAATTTAACTTCCATAAATTATTTCTTTCCCATATAGTAAAATCAGTTTTTTTCTGTAACCATGCAGGTAAATTTTTAGTATCACAAAGTGTTTGATGCGGCAGTGTTTGATATAAATTATTAAACCTTTCTATCCAGTCTGTTCCGGCAAAAGCAACCGATTCTGTTTTAAAAATATCAGCAGGAACTGCAAGCAATAACTGTGTTTCAATGCCAAGCTCTGTACAGAGTTCCTGAAACAAAATATCGCCGCCACATGCACCGCCTGCTATGCCGATAACGCGTCCGTTTATTTTACTTTTTTCCTCCAGTATTTTTTCTTTTATTTTTTCACGCACTGCGGCTTCTTTTTCTTTGGGAAAACGCGGCTCTTTTCTTCCGGGCTTATCAATCATATGCCCTGTAAATAAAAGGTAATGTGTTTTTGTTTCGGTTGAACCGGCAACAGGCTCAATAACATTTAAAACTGCCTGCATGTTATCAGCCAAAATATTTAATTCCCTGTATATTTTTAGTTGCTTTATCACAGCATCCCTGTTAAAATCTTCTGCGTTCTCCAGCGCCTTTTTGTATATGGCAGCAACTCTTACCGGCCTGTTGCTGGTAAGGCTTATAAAATCTGCTTCTGTTATATCAAGCCATACATTGGTTTTGTTTTGAAGCAGCAACCTTTTCTTTTCTGCATCAATTGCCAGTTGCACTCCTGCAGCTAATTCCTGGAGTTTTAATTTCTTTGCCTCCAGGTTTTCATTGCCTTCTTCATCTGTTGAAAAGCAACACAGCCATGCATCCGGATTTTGTTCTGCTAATTTTGTTATTACCGTAAGAAGACCTAATGCATTAATGCCTGAATAAAAATGATTGAGGTCTTCATAAAATCCATTCTCATAATTTTTATAAGCTGTCTCAAGAAACACGGATTGCAATGCAGTAACTGCTTTATCTGCACCTGCATTTTCCCAGGTATTTATCCATCTTGTTTTTGCATTTCTTCCTTTAAGTGCATATGCTTCTGCACGCTTGCTTTTTTCAGCTTCGGGATGATTATTTAACAGCGATTCAATTGCAAGATCAGATGCAGTTAATAACTCAACCGCTTCAGCAGTATTGGTGGCCATTTCTGTTTCGGCAAGCCGCTGATAAATGGTTGCCAAACGATCGTTGGCCTGGAAATCATCCGGGTATTCTTCTAAAATTTTTTCCCATATCACCTGCCCTGCTTCTATAGCTTTAAGCTTAAATAATTCTTCACCAATAAATCTAAGCGCAGGTTTTTCCCAGGCAAAAAAACCTGCTTCCTGCGCCAATAACGTTAGCTTACCAATTTGCCTGCTGCCTGAAGCAATAGAAACTTCTTCAAGAAAATCAGCAGGAACGGCTAAAAACTTTTCAGTTTCAGGTTGCTCCAATTTTGGCAGCATATTAAAAACAGGGCTATCATTTTTTATAGAAGAAGGACTGTTTTTTAAAAAGGTAATTAATGTAGTTAAAACAGCACCCGGGTTATCTTTATCATAATCAATATACCTGTACCCGATAATATCAAAGGGTGTTTCATCAAAACCACGGCATTTAATAAGCACGGTAGTTTTGGAGCGGAGTGCATGCCTAATACCAAGCTCATAAAAAACATTTGCATTATGAATGGTAATATCAGCAATAACAATATCGGCTAACAGCAATTCAGAAAACATGTCTTCTTTAATTTCGCCTGCTTCAAAAATTTTTTGTGTTGTTCCGCCTTCAAGCCCGGCAGCCTTCATGGCAGGTAAGATCAAATCAGTTTCCACTTTATCAAAATCAAAAAAAACAATGGCGGGGTTCCCGTCTTTATCTCTTTTAATAACAGGCCTGTTGTTTCCAAATGGCCTTACAATAAATATTTTACCCTTCATATGATGCGCGATAATAGTATGTATAAAATTTTTTAAAAATAGATAATATATTTCAGGATGCGGTGCGGGTTTGATGATTTGTAATGCATGTTTGTCAACAGGCTTCCCTGCATTTCTTATCTTCGCCGCATGGAATTATTGGACCAGATTGAACAACATAAAAAAGATATTGAATCTTTCGTGGCAGGGAATGGTGATGCTGCAGAATCATTCCGTATAAAATATCTTGGCACAAAAGGTATTGTAAAAAATATAATGCAGGAAATGAAACATGTGCCGAATGATAAAAAGAAAGAAGCAGGGCAGTTGCTGAATGAGTTTAAAAAATTTACAGAAGAAAAATATGAAACGCTGAAAGCTGAAAGCTCACCGCTCACCGCTCACAGCGCTGAAGCAATAGATTATACGCTTCCCGGTGATGATGTTACCATTGGCACACGCCATCCTTTAAGCATTGTTCGCAACCGCATTATTTCTATTTTCAACAGGCTTGGTTTTGTGTTGGCTGAAGGGCCTGAAATAGAAGATGACTGGCATAATTTCACTTCTATGAACATGCCTGAAAACCATACTGCGCGCGACATGCAGGATACATTCTATGTTCAGAAAAACCCTGACTGGTTATTGCGTACGCATACCAGCAGTGTGCAGGCGCGCGTGATGGAAAAGCAAAAACCGCCAATCAGGATTATTTGCCCCGGGCGTGTTTACCGTAATGAAACTATCAGCGCAAGGGCGCATTGTTTTTTTCACCAGGTTGAAGGCTTGTATGTTGATGAAAATGTAAGCTTTGCAGACCTTAAACAAACGCTTTACTTTTTTGTACAGGAAATGTTTGGTAAAGCTGTAAAGATCCGTTTCAGGCCTTCTTATTTTCCATTTACAGAACCCAGTGCAGAAATGGATATTGATTGTTTGATCTGTCACGGCAAAGGTTGTAATGTTTGCAAGCATACCGGTTGGGTAGAGATACTTGGCAGCGGTATGGTGCATCCGAATGTGTTGAACAACTTTGGTATTGATCCTGAAAAGTACACAGGCTTTGCTTTTGGTATGGGTATGGAAAGAATATGCCAGCTTAAATACCGCGTGAATGACCTTCGTTTATACTCACAGGATGATGTGCGTTTCTTAAAACAATTTGCCGGTGTTATTTATTAGCTTTCACATCAGATAAAATAAATAAAAGGCCTCATCACGAGGCCTTTTTATTTTGTAATAAAGAGATCTATTTTTCCCTGAGCTGTACAGAGATCCTGCGGTCTTTTTTCCTGTCTTCATCTGAAGCGGTTGCAGGCATAGTTGCAAACTGGGAACCATATCCTTCGGCACCCACTAATTGAGTTGCATTTGCACCTGCAGTTTTGATAGCATTCAATACAGCGTCGGCTCTTGCCTGGCTTAGCTTTTTATTGTCGGTTTCGTTACCTGTTTTATCCGTGTATCCGCCTATCTTAACTTTTGCTTTGGGATAAGCTTTCAATATGGCAACGATATTGCTTACCTGTACCTGGCTTTCCGTTGTAATAGTGGCGCTGCCTGTTTCAAAATTAAGATTGTCAAAATCAAACCATTTGTCTTTGCCCGGTTTACAGTTTGCATCGTTCAAACAGGTAACCAGCATATCTTCAATACCACCCTTATAAGCTTCTATTTCGGTGCCGTCTGCAAGTTTTACTTTCAATGATTCTCTTGCCGGCGCCATTGTAGCTGTTGTATCTGGAGCCATTGCAGGTGCGGCCATCGTTGTAGTATCTGCAGTAGCTGCTGTATTTGCTTCAGGCGTTTTATTACAGCTTCGCATAAAATAAATTATAAGAATAATTGCCAGTGCAATTAAAACCAGGGGCATCAGCCAATTGCGTTTGGGCTGTTCTGCAATGGAGCGTACATCTGCTGCAGTTGTACCGATAACTTTTTTAGCTGAGCCAGGGAGGTTGCTGATGTTTAATCCTGGTGGTAACATGCTGAGTATCCCTGATTTTTGTTCAGACAGGAAAGCGCTTAAACCGCCGGATGAAAGATTATTATCCGTAGCATGTTTACCTAATACGCCGAGTATAAGCGGCACGATCATACTTAGTATAGAACCGGCTGAAGAAGTTTTAATACCTGAATGCGAAGCCAGCGCATTTACCACGTTGTTGGTTTGGCTGCCAAATAAATTATTTACAAGCGTACTGCCGGTTGATGCAGCGCCACCGGAAAGAAGCGCAGAAGCATTTCCCAAAACATTATTGTTGAGCGCGTCTTTAGCATTATTCAAAACGCCTGAAACGTCGCCCGACTCAACGCGGCCTATAATTCCTGATATTACTGCAGGAACTGCGCCTGTTATTGCTTTTGAAACATTATCGGTGTTTTCCCCGAGGTAAGAAGATGCTTTACTGATAAGGTCCGGCGTAATAAAAGACTTTACGGAATCAATAAGATTTGAAGGCATAGCAATGTGTTTTAAAGTGAAGAAAAAAATTACAAAAGGATGTTGCAATGGAGTGTTTCCGTGCTTTGACTGGTTAGCTTATGTGCTGAATTTATCGAAGTAGTAATAAATCCTGTTTAAAGATATTGAATTACCTGGTATATGTACAACCTTATCTCTTTATAATACCTAACTTCAAATTATAAAGGCATTTGCTGAATTTTAAATTTGCTCAACATGAATGAAAACAACACTACCTTCTTTGCACCGCAACTGTTTATTAATAATGGCATAACAGATATTTCATTTTACGCAAACGCATTTGGTGCAACAGAAAACCTGCGTTTTAATAATGATGACGGCAGCCTGCATGTGGCAGAACTTTGTATATACGGCTGCATCTTTCATTTGCATGAAATAACATCAAACCTTTACCATTTTTCGCCTGAAAAACATAATGGCATAACTACGCTTATCGGTTTGTTTGTTCCGGATGTTGATGTTGTAATGAACAGCGCTATACAAGCCGGCGCAATTGAAATAAGCCCTGCAAAAGATTATGAATACAATTACCGCCAGGGCACTATCAGGGACCCTTTTGGCCATGATTGGTTGATACAGAAGAAGATCTAAACAACATCATGATTCAAAAGAACTACCTCTTTCATTAGCGGCATATTTGCAGAAAAAGGACAAATAGTTAAAGAAGAATGTGTGCTTTATGTTACTCTTCACCTATACTACAATTGTTAGTCATAAGACTCAACAATGCTAACAAACAGGACATCAACAGTAGCGGAGTTATAAATAACCCAAGTTGCTGGATATTGAATAAAAAGAGGTGAGCAAGGGATAAATTATTTTTGAGTTACCACACCAAAAAATAATAGTCATGCTCACCGGAGATAAAATTATAAGCATTTATTGTATTGTAGATGATATTTTAAAAGGGATATGTTACAAAGAAGATTCAAGAAGAAAAGTAAGTGATAGTGAGGTTATAACAACAGGGGTTGTATCAGCTCTTTATTTTGGAGGCCATATTGATAATGGAAGAAGTTTTATGAAGATGAGTGGAATGGTTCCTGCTATGCTTGATAAAAGCCGGTTTAACCGTAGGGGTTCACCAATTGTCAGATATACTTTTTATGATGTTTTACCAGATTGGTGATTGTTTGAAAACGGCAGCAGGAGCATCAGAATATGTGATTGATTCGTTTCCTGTAGCAGTATGTGATAATATTCGCATCAGCCGGAGTAAAATAGTAAAAGGCAAACAGTGGCGGGGTAAACAATGCAGTATGCGCAGATATTTCTATGGTGTTAAAGTGCAGGTATTAGTTAACAGGCATGGCATTCCGGTCGAATTTTGTTTTGTTCCCGGCAGTGAAAGCGATGTACAGGCATTAAAAAAATTACCATTGGCAGTTGCAGCAGAGAGTAATATCTGTGGTGATTCTGCTTATACAGATTATACTATTGAAGATGATATGAAGAAAGCTGATTTAATTCAATTAATGATTCAGCGTAAAAGCAATGCAAAGCGAAAAGATGAGCCATGGATAAGATTTATAAAACAATACATGAGAAAAGGAATTGAAACAGCTTTCAGTCAGATCAAAGCATTATTTCTTAGAAAAACACACGCAGTAACTTTCAAAGGATTTTTAATAAAACTTGTAATGTTTATTCTGGGATTTACTTTGGATAAGCTCACTTGATAACTAGCAACTTGAATTAATTAATTGCCGAACAGTATTCATACAGTACAAGTGTTGCGATCCCGCGCCAGTGCTGAACAGGCTGCACCGTGCTTAATAGAACTGATGCAGCCCGGTAAACAAAATAAAAAAATCCCGATATTGCTATCGGGATTTTAAAGAAAAATTTTTCCCTGGTTACGTACGTTTCCGTTGAATTGTTTACGATTCAACTCTTCTTACAGCTGGCTGCTGAGGTCGGCTAGCAATTCTGGATCGCTTGTGCTCATCACTACGGCGCTTTATATGCGCTTCGTGTTCTTCATGCCATTTCTGGAATTTTTGCATGGCTGCTACTTCGTCAAACAGTCCAAGTTTTACACCGCGCAGTAAGTGTTTTAGATAGAGCACTCCTTTAAAGGATAAGATGCGGCGAACCGTATCGGTTGGCTCAGCACCTTTGTGCAACCATTCTAAAGCTTTCTGACGATCTAACTGGATTGTTGCTGGAACAGTTAGCGGATTGTAGGTACCGATCTTCTGGATAAATTTTCCATCACGGGGCGCACGGGCATCGGCTACAACGATAAAGTAAAAAGGTCTCTTTTTACTTCCGTGCCTTTGAAGTCTGATTTTTACTGCCATTTTAAATAGAAATTTAAAGGCCTTAACTAAAAGGTTTAAATGAATAATGGACTGCGAATGTAAGAGATAATTTATAATCTCAAAAAGCGCTGCCCCTAAAATTAATTTTTTTTTAATTATCGCTTCATTCCGGGCATGCGCATTCCGCTCATCGGCATCTTATTCATCGTTTTCATCATCTGTTTCATTTGCTCAAATTGTTTCATCAATGCGTTAACATCTTCCATTGTTTTTCCAGACCCTTTTGCCAACCGGTTTCGCCTGCTTTGAGAGATAACATCGGGGTTTGCCCTCTCATAAGGCGTCATTGAATTGATGACTGCTTCGACACCCTTAAAAGCATCATCGCTTATATCAATATCTTTTATGGCTTTTCCCATTCCCGGAATCATGCCCATCAGGTCTTTCAGATTACCCATTTTCTTTATCTGTTGCAATTGATCATAAAAATCCTGGAAATCAAATTGATTCTTGCGGATTTTCTTTTCCAGCTTCTTCGCCTGTTCTTCATCAAATTGCGCCTGCGCCTTTTCAACCAGCGAAGTAATATCACCCATGCCCAAAATACGCTGTGCCATACGTTCAGGGTAAAACACATCCAGCGTATCTAACTTTTCACCACTGCTTACAAATTTTATGGGCTTATTTACAGTATATTGAATTGATAAGGCTGCACCACCACGTGTATCGCCATCCAATTTTGTTAAAACAACACCGGAAAAATTAAGACGGTCATTAAAGGCTTTTGCTGTATTCACTGCGTCCTGGCCTGTCATTGAATCAACAACAAATAATATTTCTGTCGGATTAACGGCTGCTTTAATATCGGCAACTTCGGCCATCATTACTTCATCAACAGCCAAACGACCGGCAGTATCTATAATAACTACATTTTTATTTTTTGCCTTTGCTTCTTTAATAGCGTTTTGCGCAATTGCAACTGCATCTTTTGTTTCAGGCTCGCTGTAAACATCTACCTTAATTTGCTCACCAAGAATTTTTAACTGGTCAATTGCCGCAGGGCGATAAATATCTGCAGCAACCAACAAAGGAGATTTTTTTTGATTCTTTAAATAGTTGGCAAGCTTGCCACTAAAAGTTGTTTTACCGCTACCTTGTAAACCTGCAATCAGTATTACAGCCGGATTACCCGTAACATCAAATTTTGCTTCTGTGCCACCCATTAATTCGGTAAGCTCATCCTGCACGATCTTCACCATTAACTGGCCGGGACTAATAGCATTAATTACTTTTTCACCGGTTGCTTTTTCTTTTACTCTATCGGTAAAGTCTTTGGCTATTTTATAGTTAACATCGGCGTCAATTAAAGCGCGGCGAATATCTTTAACCGTGTTGGCAATATTCAGGTCATTTATTCTTGATTCACCTTTTAAATTCTTAAAAGCACTTTCAAGCCTTTCGGTAAGATTATTGAACATAGATAATTTTAAGGATTGCAAATATATATAACGAATAACGAGCATTAAAACCTTTGCTTTCCCGATTTTGAAATAGCGTTATTTTTGAGGATAATTTAAAGTTTAATTATGATACAACGTATACAATCGCTTTGGTTGCTGGCAGGTTCAGCCTGTGCTTTTTTAACTATGAAGTTTGCCTTTTATTATATCGGTCCACATCCTGATTTATCCTCAGATCAGTTTAATGCCACTACTAATATGGTTCTCTTAATATTAACTTCTATTCTTGGAGCGCTTTGCCTGTTCAACATTTTTATATATAAACAAAGAAAATTGCAATTGTGGCTTACTATACTTGGTATAGTGATAAGCATTTTAAATATTTTTCTCTATTTCGATTACAAAAAAAATTATACCGGTGGCGGATTGGCGTTATCATCCATTTTTGCTTTTGCTATTCCTGTATTTTTATTTTTTGCCGCGCAAGGAATTTACAGGGATCAGAAGCTTGTAAAAAGTATGGACCGGCTGCGATGAGCTTTAAATGCTATGTATCTGAAAAGAGGAAAATTGTTTTCCAGTTTTCCTCTTTTTATTTCAATTTATTTTGAGATGATATTATTTTTCAATCACCATTTTCTTTGATGAAGAAACATTGCCATCAGTAATTATAAAATAAGTATAAACTCCTGCACTGAATTTATTCAGATCAACATTTATTTTGTTTGATGAAGCTGTAATGTTTTGATTTGATACAACATTGCCATTTGCATTTACAATTACAAGCGATGCAATTTTTACCTGCTGCGGAATTTGATAACTGATAGAAGTTGTATTACCTGATGGATTGGGCACATTCTGACCTAGTATAACAGAAGAGATATTTTGCACTGTAGATGCATTCATACTACCTGAAGTATTGCCATTCAATTGTTGTAATGTTGATTGAATATTTTGTAATTGTTGTTTCAATTCATCATTTTCATTACTTAATTCCTGTACTGCTTTTACAAGCGAAGGAATAATATCTGAATAAACAAGCGAATAATTGTCTTTATCATTTTCAGGTGCATGCACACCATCAAAATTGTAATTGATGTCTTTCGCTGCATTTGCCACATCCTGAGCAATAAAACCGCTGCGTACAATTTTTTCTGCTTTAGTATATGCAGTTGAACTTTTGCTTACAGTTGAATCTGCCACACCTAAAAACTTTTCATATTTTTTTGCATCCAATAAATACGTAACAGGCTTTAATTTGTTAATGAACACAAGGCCGGGCACATTATCCTGTATATTTTTTTTGAAGCGAAGGTCACTCAGCGTACTCCATCCAACCTGGCCGCCAATAACGGTTACTGCACTGTTGCCGATAACAACTTTATTGGAAGCATTTACAGAAGCAGAAAAGCCAACTGCAGTTGCATTGGTAAGATTATTTAATGCCACATCTGCCTGTGTACCGATGGCTGTGTTATTAGAGCCTGAAGTGTTTTTACCAAGCGCCATTACACCCATTGCAACATTATAACTTCCGGTTGTGTTATTGTATAAAGCATGATAGGCAGTAGCTGCATTGAACGATCCTGTCGTATTAAAATATAAACATTCAAACCCATGCGCGCTTTGAAATGCACCACTTAAATTATTATATAAAGAGCTTACACCTGTTGATGTATTATGCCAGCCAATAACATTGCTGTACATAGCCTGCACACCGGTTGCTGTATTGCCATCTCCCGATTGGTTTGAATACAATGCATAAGCGCCGCTTGCAGTGTTGGCTTCGGAAATTAAATTGTTTAATAATGCAAATGCGCCGAGTGCAGTATTTGCTCTGCCGGAAACATTCGAATATAAAGCCTGCGCACCAACGGCTGTACAACTATAACCTGTTTGATTATTATACATTGTATTAAAACCAGTTGTTGTATTGTATGAAGCAGTGTTAGATAAACCTGAATTAATTCCAATGAATGTATTGTTGGTATCGCTGATGCTGATGAATTTATTATTTTGAAGGTAGAAGCCGCTGTCGGTAGAAATTTTTCCTGCTGTTGTTATGTCGCCGTTGTTTGCGCTTATATAAAACACCGGCGCTGATGAACCATTTCTGAATTCATATCTTAAATCTGTTGCATTAAATAACAAACCATAATTAGCATTGTTGCTGAATTGAAACGCATACTTATTCGCACCAACTTTATATGCTCCTTTACCTGTAAAACTTAAGTTGCCTGCAGTATCAACAGCGAGATAATTTTTAGCACTCCCTAAACGCGAACTGCCGATAACCTGTAATGATGATGCAGGCGTTATAGTTCCGACACCAACGTTTCCTGTTGATGGAAAAGTATTTTGCGCGTTGATTGAAGTAATAACGCAAATAAGAAAACAAACAAGTAAAATGTTTTTCATAAAGATCATTTAGTTAATGTTGACTGATTCGATAATTGCAAACAATATAAGCAGATACTTCGTAAATGATAAGTATCTCAATACATCAGATTAATATATAGATTAAATAGAAAAGTGGTGTTGTAATTGTTATGATTTTTTCTTCATGCCCTTCCACATTTCATTAAATGTTTTTTCGCTGAAATGCAGGTCAGACCTGTGTTTCGCCCAGCCTTTGAACATGCTGTTCACTACTTTGTTTTTCGTTTTGCCGTTGCTCATGTTCATCATGCCGCGATTTAAACTTGCCTGTTTCCAAAGCTTCCATGCAACACGTTCTGCAACGGATGCATCGCCTTCAACAACAGATTCATGCCTGTTCTCTAACAACAATTCATGCAGGTTAATTCTTACAGGACAAACCTCTGTACAATTACCACACAAAGAAGATGCATAACTTAAATGTTTATACGCTTTCAGATTTTTTAAATGCGGAGTAATAACACTGCCTATTGGCCCGCTGTAAGTTGTATCATAACTATGGCCGCCAATATTTTTATAAACCGGGCAGGCATTTAAACAGGCTCCGCAACGAATGCAATACAATGCTTCGCGTGTTTTAGGATTTGCAAGCAAATTTGTTCTGCCATTATCTAATAATATCACATACATTTCTTCAGGACCATCGGTTTCATTTTTTTGTTTCGGCCCTGAAATAATAGTGTTATAAACAGTTAATCTTTGCCCGGTGCCGAATGTTGCAAGCAAAGGCAAAAACAAAGCAAGATCATTAATAGACGGAATGACCTTTTCAATGCCTGCAACAACAATATGCGTTTTGGGAAATGCACTGCTTAATCTTGCGTTGCCTTCATTTTCTGTCACAGATATTGAGCCTGTATCCGCGATTAAAAAATTTGCGCCGGTTACGCCAACTTCCGCTTCAACATATTTTTTTCTAAGCTTTTCTCTTGCAAATTGTGTGAGTTGTTGCGGCGATAAATTTCCTGGTGCATTTAATTTTTCAGTAAAAAGTTTTGCAACGTCTTCCTTGCTTTTATGCATTGCCGGTGTAACAATATGATACGGCGGCTCATCATCTAACTGCTGAATATATTCTCCCAGATCTGTTTCAACACTTTCAATATTATGCTTCGCTAAAAATTTATTCAGATGAATTTCTTCGGTAACCATACTCTTACTCTTCACCAATGTTTTGCAATTTTTTGCTTTGCATATCTTACCGATCTCTGTTAATGCTTCTTCTGCAGTTTCTGCCCAAATAACTTTTGTGCCGCGTGCTGAAATATTTTTTTCAAATGTTTCAAGCATTACGTCAAGCTTTTCAATGGCATTCCATTTTGTGTTCTTTGCTTTTTTACGTGCAATCATCAAATCATGAAACTGCGCTTTTCCTGCAGGCACAACAGCATTGTACCTGCTTATATTGAAATTTATTTTTCTGCGGTGATCAAGATTAGCTGCTTTGATTGTGCTCTTTGCTATGAATGTAGATGCGGTTTTGCTCATAGTAAATGGTGAGTAGTGAATTGTGAGTTTATTGATTCGTTATTTTCTGCCCGCATATTCTGCCGCAGCTTCCAATGCTTTATAGAACTCTTCGCCGTATTTGCGGATGATGGACTCCTTTAAAAAAACATATACAGGAACTTCCAGGCGTTTGCCTAATCTGCAGGCTGCTTTACACAGATCATGTCGGGGTTCATAATTCAAATATTCAAGGTCAGCATCTTCTTTGCTTTTACTAACTCTTATCGGGAACAAATGGCAGCTTACTGGTTTTTTCCAGTTTATTTTTCCTTCGTTATAAGCTTTTTCAATACCACATTTTATGATGCCGTTCTCATCTTTAAAACCATATGCACACATCTCGCCTTTAATAGTTGGCGTTACCCAACCGAATTCAACATCGTAATGATATTTTCCTTCTTTTTCAATTGCTTTAATACCTGCTTCAGTCAAATAAGGTTTTACCGCTTCATAATTATGTATCAGTTCATCCAATTCATTTAGTTCAAGCGGCGCGCCAGCATCGCCATCTTCACAACAACCACCTTTGCATTTAATTAAATCGCAAACAAATTGCTTCTCTATAATATCATCACTCACTAATTTGTTATCTATTGCAATCATAGAGCAAAAGTAAAAAGTAAAAATTCAAAACCTTATTTCCATTTGAAAGTGCCGATAAGATGCTTCATGTCGTCTACAAGAAACTGGTTAACCGGTCTTAGCGAGTCTTCATTTGGCGTTGCATCAAAGTATAAAGCGCCGCGTATAAAATTTCTGGTTGAATCCGTAAGAAAAAATTGGTACGTTGTTGCAACGTCGCCTTCAACTTTAAAAAATTCTCCATGTACATTGTTTGAAATATTCATTAATGAATCATCAATGTATGTTGCTTTAACGGAATGTTTGTTGGTGAGATTGAAAGCATCGTTCAGCAAACTATCAAGTTTATATTTACCGATTACTTTATAGCTTAAATAAATGCGCGCAGAGAACTGCGGAAAATCAACATTTATCCACCACGGATTTTCTGTTGAATCACCAAAAAAAGTACTGTCTTTTATTACGTTTGCGTATACAGGATATTCAAAGCTGTAAGGATAACCAGGCTTATTAAATGACTGATATTTTTTTTCAGGAAAATCTATTTTAAAATAACCTGCAGGTTTTGGTGTGTAGGGAGAATTGCAACCGGAAAATATTATAAAGATTATAGTAAGCAGTGAGCAGTAAGCAATAAGTAGTTTATTGTTAATCATTATTTTTCTTCTTTTCACTGTCGGTCTTCTTTTGCTGCTCGCGTGGCTTAATGGTGATTTTTATTTTCTGTAAACGGTTTTTAAACATTTCTAATACTACAAACTCAAAATCGCCGCTGGTCACTACCTGGTTTTGCTGAGGGATTTCACCTGCAATTTCCAATACAAGGCCTGCAAGCGAATCGCTTTCTCCTTTTACAGGATCAAACGTATCTGATGGCAACTGCATAATACGGCAGACATCATTGATCATTGTGCTGCCTTCAAAAATAAAATTATGGTCATCAAGCTTTTTATAATCGGCATCTTCTTCATCAAATTCATCCTTTATATCCCCGGTAATTTCTTCAAGAATATCTTCTAAAGTAACAATACCGCTTGTGCCGCCAAACTCATCAACCACTACAGCAAAATGTATATGCTTTGTTTGAAATTCATGCAACAGGTCATCAATAAGTTTATGCTCATGCACAAATGTTGTTGGCCTCAATAGGCTGTGCCAGTCGAAGTCTTCTGTGGTATTTATAAAAGGCAAAAGATCTTTTGTATTCAGTATTCCTGCAATATCATCAAGGTCTGATTTATAAACAGGCAGCCTGCTGTAATGCAATTCCTCAATACGTTTTAGAAGATCAGGAAGAGATGTATTGTATTCAATGCCGCTAACATCAAGCCTTGTGCGCATAACCTGCTTTACTGTTATGTTGCCGAATTTTACAATGCCTTTTAAAATATTTTTTTCTTTTTCAGATGCTGAATTGTTGGTGGTAATATCTATGGCATGATCTAATTCTTCAAGGCTGTAACTGCCTTTTTTTTTCTTTGATAATTTTTTTTCGATGATATCAGAATATTTAACCAGCCAGTTCCCCATTCCATGAAAAAGATAGTAAGTGCCTTCTGTTATTATACCAAAATTTTTAAGAAACCGTATGTTGTTTTGATTGGCATAAATTTTTGGAATCACTTCACAGAACAAAACAAGCAATGCAGTAACTGCAACTACTTTAATAGTGAATACAACCCACAATGCAGGTTCCGGTTTAAACTGAAGAATATTATCCAGTAAAAGATTAGAGATAATAATGATTGCAATGTTGGCAAAGCTGTTGGCAATTAATAATGACGCAAGTAAACCTTTGGGGTCTTCAAGTAAATCAATTATTCTTTTGTAATAAGATTGTTCTTTTGTTCTTAAAAGATTGATTTCTTTAAACGTTAATGAAAAAAATGCAACCTCAGCGCCTGCAACAACAAATGAAAGCATCATAAAACCGATCAGCAGAAACACGAGTACAGTAGTAGCCTGCGAATCTATTGTAGAGTGAATTTGTAAGAGCGGGAGAGACCAGGAAATTTCCAAATTATAAATTTTTCGTTATGATGTTTTTAAGCATCAGCAAAATAGTTATTGCAAATAACATAAAAATTTAATTAAAAAGGCAAACTTCCTGTTGGTTCATCTTCGCCGGGTGTTCCTTCGGTGCTACTGAATCCTTCGAGTGTATCGGAATCAGGCGGCAACGGTGCAGGGAAGCTGCTGCCGGTGTTATCGCTTCTTTTATCAAGCATTATCAGGTTATCAGCAACTATTTCGGTTGCAAATTTTTTATTGCCTTCCCTGTCTTCCCAACTGCGCGTACGCAGGCGGCCTTCAACATAAATTAAACTTCCTTTGTGTAAATATTTTTGGGCTAATTCTGCCAATCCTCTCCATAAAACAATAATATGCCATTCTGTTTGAGAAATAAGTTTGCCGTTTTTATCTTTATGAGTTTCTGTTGTAGCAAGCGGAAACTTTGCAACGCTGATATTTTTTTCCAGGTATTGTATTTCAGGATCTTTGCCCAGGTTGCCTATAAGGATAACTCTGTTTACTCCTCTCATATAAATATATTTTGTCGTCTTGTTAAGTAACCTTTAAAAAGCCACTTTAAAGTTATACAAAAGATTTAAAGGAAAGCCAGTAAAAATTATAAAACCTGTGCCTGCATTAATTTTTTTTGAGTGAATTGATGTATAAAACGCGGGAATGCTTTCAGTTTTATTTCATCATCTGTTAACCAGAAGCCGTTTGTTTGCTGCAGTTTTTTCGGTACTGTAATTAGTTCGGCATAAATAAAATATCCGTGTATAAATTGGTGAGTGAGTATTTGTTTTTTCGCAGCAATAATATAAATACCCTTTGTTTTTTTTATGCCGAAGTGAACTTGAAGCCAGTCACTTACTTTTTTTATATTCCATTCGGGATTAACTGTTGTTTCTTCCAAATAAAACTCATGCAGGTTTTGCCAGATGTCTTTTGCTACGCGTTGTTGTATAAACTTTTTATGATCGAAAGAAAAAATAAAATACGAGAACCATCTCTCTTTTTTTACAATGCTTTTTTGTTTTACCGGCAGAACAGAAACATTTCCTGTATTGAATGCAACACAGGAAGCTTTCATCGGGCATTGATTACATAAAGGCGCAGGCTTACAAACTGTAGCGCCAAAATCCATTATGGATTGATTGTATTCACCCGGTTGCGATTTATCCAAACATTCCTGAGCAAGCCGCGAGAAAAAATGTTTTCCTTCGGTTGAATCTACAGGCAAATCAATTCCAAAATACCTTGATAAAACACGCAACACATTTCCATCAACAACAGCATAAGGAAGATCAAAACAAAAAGATGCAATAGCGCTGGCAGTATAAGCGCCAATGCCTTTCAACTTTAAAATAGAATCATATTCTCTGGGAAAAACGCCTGCGTAATTTTCATTCACCATTCTTGCAGTATGTAACAAATTTTTGCAGCGTGAATAATATCCAAGGCCTTCCCACAGTTTAAAAATAGCTTCATCTTTTGCGTTCGCGAGATCAGTAATTGTTGGATAATGTTGTATGAATTTTTCATAATAATCCCAGCCCTGTTCAACTCTTGTCTGCTGCAAAATGATCTCACTTAACCAAACTTTATACGCATCTTTTTCGCCTTTCCAGGGCATGGTTCTTTTATTTTCTTTTCTGTTCCATTTTAATAAAAGCTCCCTGAATTGTTTTTTATTTTTCATACAACATAGCTGCCTAACAATTTTTGCAGAACGGTGTTTTCACATCATGATAAAATAAAAATGCCCAGCCTTCTTTGCTACCTTCATTCCACCATTGCCTGCGTAACTCCATTGCTTTCTTGCCATCAAAATCATATTTGGCAACAAAGCGGTGTTTCATCTGTTGTAATTGCGGTGCATCATCAGCTCCAAAGAAAATAATTTCATCATTCTCTTTTATCCATAAAACCTGGTGATGCGGGCTGTGTGCACCTGTTATTTTGTAATGAATGTATCCATCAATCGTGCCTTCTGGTTCGTTTAAAAAAACAACCTGCGAATTGTGATCAAGTATTGATATTTCTTCAGTCATGAAAGATGGAAAGCCGGTGTTCATGGCAAAATCAAATTCAGATTGCTGCACATAATAAACAGCATTTGGAAACGATAAATGATAATGGCCAAGCTTGTCTTTATAACTCACGCCACCGGCATGGTCTTTATGTAAATGAGATAATAAAACTTTGGTAACAGATTCAGGCTTTATATTTTTTTCAACAAGGTTTTTATGCAATTGCATCTGGCCGTTTTGCATGAACCCCAAACCTGTATCAAGCAGTAAAACATCTTTATTTGTTATTACAACAAATGGCTGAACTTCTACCAGCAGACTGCCGGTGTTTCGTTGTTGTAAATCATCTTTATTCAGATCAAAAGGAACAAAAATTTTAGACTTGTCTATTGTAAAAACGCCCTCGCTTAAAGGAATTATCTGCATGCCGCAAATTAGATATTAT
>Ga0206973_1025_pt1 | contig 42734 bp, 34 predicted proteins | sample Alteio_BWOrgHeat_83_FD_152927 | JGI IMG/M metagenome (GOLD analysis project Ga0206973, IMG submission 152927) | Enriched cells from forest soil in Barre Woods Harvard Forest LTER site, Petersham, Massachusetts, United States -... | ecosystem: Environmental > Terrestrial > Soil > Temperate forest >...
ACCCAGCTTTGGCTAGCAATAAAAAACGGTAATACAGAATTAGCAGAACTGTTAATTAACAAGGGTGCTAACGTTAATATTGCTCCAACTAAAGGTAATTATGCAGGTGAAACCCCGCTTTGGCTAGCAATAGTCGGACGTAAGACACAATTAGCTGAACTATTAATTAGCAATGGTGCTGATGTTAATACCACTCTAATTAGAGGTGATTACAAACGTCAGCTACCACTTTGGCTAGCAATAGAAAGGGGTTATACAGAATTGGCTAAACTGTTAATTAACAAGGGTTCTGACGTTAATACTGAGTCAACGGAAGGTTATTACAAAGGTCAAATCCCACTTGTGGTAGCAATAGAAGACGGTTATACAGAACTAGCTGAACTGTTAATTAGCAAAGATGCTAATGTTAATGCCGCTTCAACTAACTATGATTACGAAGGTGCAACCCCGCTTTGGCTAGCAATATACAGACGTAAGACACAATTAGCTGAACTGTTAATTAACAAGGGTGCTAACGTTAATGCCGCTCCAACTGGAGGTTATTTCGAAGGTGAAACCCCGCTTTGGCTAGCAATAAAAAACGGTTATACAGGACTAGCTGAACTGTTAATTAACAACGGTGCTAACGTTAATGCCAAAGACAAAAATGGCATAACCATGCTTATAAAAGCAATAATTGAAAATAAAGAAGAAATTATTATTTTGTTAGTCAAGCACGGTGCACAATGGACGCCATTACCAGATTCTGTCATTAAAAATAGTATCAATAGTGAGCTCATAAAAGCTCTTGTTATTGTTTTCGATGGTGATGATGATAGAATCAAATCTGAAATACAAATCATTATTGACAAAAGCGTCGACTTTTACAAAACACTTACAAGTCTGTTGTTAGCGGCAGACCAATCAAAAAATATAAATTTGTTGTTTATGGCAGAAAAAATATTTGGTGAAAACAAGAACGAACTACAAGAAAATATCGCAACATTGTTCTCTCAATACCCCACTCTCTTCACCGAGCTTACTAAATTTGCAGCCACGTCTGATTTATTCGATAATTTTCTAGATTTAACACTTAAAAAACCATTTACAAACTTGGACGAAAATAATGTTTTTAGTTATTTTGTATTTTTAGGTCAGTATTTAGAGGCTAAGCCATCCTCACCACTGATGGAAAAGGTTGCTAAAATAATCTTAGCCCCCCCACCTTCAAGATATCTGCGTATTATTTTAGCGGAAATATCAACTAAAAATGAAGATTTTACTAAAAGTTCAGCATGGCTACTCCTAGAAAAAATTGCTAGTTCAGAAGAAGGCAAGAAATTATGTGATCTCATGACTGCCAGATCTATAGTAAATTGGCCAAGTTCCACATCTACGCCGCCTAAAAATATTTCTGTAGAGGTTATGCAAGCAGCTGTAGCTTTATTCAAACTTGAAAATAAAATAACATCCAAAGCCAATACAGAAGTAGATTTCAATCCATTATTAATACAAGCTATTAGCTATGGCGAAGCAACCCCCTCAGAAGTTTTCAATTTTTATGTTACAAATTACGAAGACTATAAATATATAACTTATCCACGTTCTGACGAACATAAGCTGCTATTGTTAGAATATATGCTCAAACATGCAGATTATTGGTACGATAAAACTGATACATCTACACGTGCCAAGTTAGAGCAATACATGACAAACTTGCTTACTGAGGTACCATACTCAAAAATTAATTCCGCAAAATTATTAAGATATGTATGTCATAAAGATGCACAACAATTTATAATGAATAATGTTTCATCTAAACAGGGTTTTGTGATTGATTTACCACCATCGAAACATTTTTACTTTAATGAATGGCTGACAAATCTGCCTATTAAAGAACAGCCATTAGAGGCTGTCATAGCTGCCAATATACAGAAAAAAATACTAATGAATCCTGAAGAAATAATCATGGATGCCAGTCAGACTGCACATGACGTGACTAAAGCCAAACATTTTGACGAATTTTCTGAAAAATATACCACGTTACAACAAGATAATAAAGCCAACTTAGCTATTAAGCCGGAACAGCGTGCCACTTACATACGTCTTTACGCTCTCTATACATTGTATAACTTAAACCCAAAATCAGTCGGCATAGCTAAGATATTAACAGACGATTTGAGATTTATGGCTTTATATACTAAAAGCAAAAACTTTACTGATTTTTTCAATAACTATACTGAAATGCCAGAGCAATCTCATGTTTTTGAGTATATTTTAGATGGTACCACTAATAATAAAAATCTAATTGCTACAGAGAAAATTACCGCTATAGATAATGCCATAGCTATAATTCCGGATGATTACTACGAGCAACAAGCCGCGCGTGTTCTACGCGCAGTGAGCGGCACAACAAACAATAGCAGTGAAACCAGTCACTTTCTTGCCGATGAAGAAATACTGCAGGGCACTGTGAATATGATTCAGTACATTAATTCACCTGATGATTTTTGGAAGCAATTTATCACCAGTCACAAAGATATACTTAATTTAATGCAAAAACTAGGTGATAATTACCAAAAAGAAATCGAGATGCTTAGACAAATTTATGAACAGCGTCACAATGATAATTTTTCTTTAGATCTATACGAGACAATATTACAAGAGATTTTTGAGGCACGATTAAAGTCTGATCAGAATAATATTTTACTATACATAGGGGAGGCGGTATCTGCATACGGGGAAAATTCTCAAAGTTGCCAGACAGGCTGCAAAGCAAGATTATCTACTATCTTGATAGGTGATATGCTGTTTGGTCAAGAAACTAGCAGAATTGAATTAATAGAAAAATGTCTTGGTCAAGTGATGAAAGGGGCCTTTAACGACAAAATTAAATCTTTAGCCGACCCCAAAGATCCTAAAGCCATACGAAAATTATTGAGTGTATACTTTTCTGTAACTATAGATAATGCAGATTTATTTATTAAATCTGGCAACAATATGGTTAATAACTATATGCCAGCTGATAATAATGATGCGTATCTAGATGCTAAAAATATTAGACCATTAAACGAACTATTTGATGGGATTACTAATGAAGAGCTTGTAGAAAAAGTTGCAACGATTTTTAATAATGACCCTAAATACAATTGGAATGGCGAGCAAGGCAATCTCACAAAAAATGAGTTACATATTCTAAAAATTTTAATACACATTAATGGTGGCGAGCAACAACAACAGCAGCTTGCTGATTTATTTAAAAGTTTATACCCACTTGAAAATATCGGATCTCATAATGATGAAACCGGTAAATTTAGTCAGCTTAAAACTAGAATTCTAGCAATAAATTTGCCACCAGTGCCAACTTTTTTATTCACTGCGGAACAGATTACTAAACGTAAAATAAATCAATTAAAAATTGCAATTTCCGAGATAGTAAATCCAACGGAAAGTGAAGATAAGGATGATCTAATAAATTATATTTACAACGCCGTATTAGCAGCGGCCCAGAATAAAAACTTAGATGCGGTGTCGAAGCAACTTGATGCTGGAGACTTTAGTGCTATTGCTGTTAGCGCGCCTAATAAGCCTGAGCATAAGAACAAAATGTAATGGGGATTCTTTAAGATTGCAACCATTTCCAAGCCGGAATAATTTGAAGGACATATGTTGTTTCATTATTAACAACAGTCTCCACGCTTTCCTCATCATAAGTTAAAATTAAACCAGTAGTTAATTTATAAGCTTGCATAGCCTCTAGTAACCCAGCAAATTCTCGAGCACGCGTATTAGGATCCTCCAAAGTAAGACAAACTTGTATAGCTTGCGTAATTTGCAATTCTGCTTTTATTACAAAATCACACTCTAACAAATGCTTATGATAATAAATTTCCTGTTTGCGACGCCGTAACTCACAATATATAAGATTTTCAAGGACCCGACCTTTATCATCCGAAAATCTGAAAGAAACACACCCCGCCAGTCCAGTATCAAGACAGTAGATTTTACGTTCATTAGACATCTGCTTCTGTAACGATGGATCGTATTTATATACTTCTTCAAATAAAAAAGCCTCTTTTAAATAGCTGAAATAATCTAAGACAGTATCGAGATGGCAATGTAAGGCTGCAGCGATCTTTCTATAACTAAATAATTTAGCTGAGTTGGTGGCTAAATAGATTGCCAATTCTCTAATTTTGCTGGCATTAATTCTATGCCTAACCACAATATCTTTGTAGATAAAATCTTCGAAATATGATAACAAAATTTCTTTTTTAAATGCTGTGCGGGTAACAACTGCTGGAAAAGATCCATACTCCATATACTCGGCAAATAAACCTATAACTTTAGCTTGTTCACGTTTGGGTAATATAGCGGCATTTATGGTAACCGCTTTAAATCCTAAAAATTCTTTAAATGATAATGGGAAAATATGAATTGGCAAATTTCTGCCGGTTAATAGCGAAGCATATTCCTCTTTAATTAAAGATGCATTAGAACCGCTTACCCATATTTGTTTAAATTCGCGCCGATCATAAACTTTACGAATAAACTGTACCCATTCAGAGCAACTTTGAATTTCATCTACAAACAAATAATCAATTTCTCCATATTCTAAATGCTCGTAAACTATCTCTGATAAAGAGTAGTTTTTTAGTATCTCATCTTCGAAATTTATATACAGCACTTTTTCTGATATATTTAATACCTGACGAATAACCTCGTAAAGCAATGTGCTTTTACCAACGCGACGTGCACCCTCGATAATTTTTATTTCAGGCACCGCCAGGTATGGCGTCAGGTCATACTCCCGTTTAAGACCAAGTAGTTCTGTAGGGAAAGGCCCCCTAACCCAAGGGTTCCAGTCTAATAAGGCTTGGCGAATTTCAAGGTTCATGGTATTATCCTAAATGTGCTACATTGGAGTATAGCATATTTAAAGAAAAGTGCCATATCGTAGTGTAACGTGATATTTTGTATTAAATGCATAGTCCATATGGCTATGTGATAGGTCTGAACGCTACAGGTTAGTATAACGTATAGAAAAAATGCATTTGTTACAAGCTTGTTAAGTGCTTGACGGCTACACGGCTACCAATTACTATACATACAATTCATGGGTGGTGGTTTGAACGGAGCATTGATGATAAAAGATTTTTTTAAAAATATAGTTACTGCCATTGCAAGAAGACTAGAAGATCTTGGGCTTATTGTAACTTACGCCACGGATTTACGCGTAATGCTTTTTGAGGCTATAAAGAATAATGACATAGAAAAGGCTGAATCGTTAATTAGCGAAGGTGCTGACGTTAATGCCGCTGCAACTGAAGGTCCTTACAAAGGTCAAAAACCACTTTGGATAGCAGTAGAAAAAGGTGATACAAAATTAGCTGAAATGTTAATTAAAAAAGGTGCTGAAGTTAATGCCGTTGCAACTGTAGATCCTTACGCAGGTCAAACCCCGCTTTGGAAAGCAATAAACAGCGGTAATGAAGAATTAGCAAAACTATTAATTATTGCAGGCGCTAACGTTGATACCGCTCCAACTAAAGGTTATTTCAAAGGTGAAACCCCGCTTTGGCGAGCAATAAGATACAATTATATAGAATTAGCTAAACTATTAATTAACGCAGGCGCTAACGTTAATGTCCCTCCAACTGCAAATAATTACGTAGATAAATTTCCGCTTTGGTTAGCAATACAAAAAGATAATACAACATTAACTAATCTGTTAATTAAAAAAGGTGCTGACGTTAACGCCAAAGACAGTAATAGCATAACCATGCTTATGAAGGCAATGACTACAGATAAGAAAGAACTTATTAATTCTTTAGTTAAATATAAGGCAAAATGGATGTTGTTGCCAAATTCGTTCATTGAAAATAATATCAATAGCGAATTCATAAAAAATCTTGATATTGTTTTCAATAGTGATGTTGATAGAATCAAATCTGAAATACAAATCATTATTGATAATAAGAGTGTCAACGGTTACAAAATATTTTCAAGCTTGTTGTTAGTTGCAGCCCAATCAAAAAATATAAATTTTTTGCCTATGATGGAAAAAATGCTTAGTGACAATAAAAACGGACTACAACAAAATATTGTAACATTATTTTTTGACAATCCTACCCTCTTCACCGACCTAGTTCAATGTGCAGACACCACTTATAGTTTATTATATAATTTTCTTGAGACAATCGTAAATCATGTTCTGAATCAAGCAGAAAAAAATGGTTCGCTTCAGGAACTCATAGCATCACTTATCAAGCAATGTGGCGATGATAGGCACTTAATGAGCAAATTAATATTATTATTAAATAAAAATATTAATTTAAAACTAGACTTAATACTTAAAGAACTATTTATAAACCCAGACGAAGGTAACGTTTTTAACTATTTTGTATTTTTTAATCAGTATTTAGAGGCTATACCATCGTCACTGTTGCTGGAAGATGTAGCTAAAATAATCTTAGACCCACCATCTTCAAGATATCTGCGTATTATTTTAGCAGAAATATCAAACAAAGATGAAGATTTCACTAAAAATCCAGAATGGCTATTACTCAAAAAAATTGCCAGTTCAGAAGAAGGTAAAAAATTATGTGAGCTCATGACTGCTAGAGCTATAGTAAATTGGACGAGCTTTGAATTTGAACCGCCTAAAAATATTTCTGTAGCAATTATGCAAGCAGCTGTTGCTTTATTCAAACTCGAAGATAAAATAACATCCAAAGCCAATACAGAAATAGATTTCAATCCGCTATTAATACAGACCGAATCTGTCAATCCCCCTCCCTCAGAAGTTTTCAATTTTTATGTTACAAATTACGAAGACTATAAATATATCACTTATCCACGATCGGATGAACACAAGCTGTTATTATTAGAATATATGCTAACAAAAGCAGACTATTTGTACAAACAAACTGATACATCTAACGTTATAGTTCCCAAATTGGAACAATACATGATAAGCTTGCTTGTTGAGATACCATTCTCAAAAATCAATTCCGTAGAATTATTAAAAAATGTATATAATAACAAGGCACAAGAGTTTATAAAAAATATTATTTTATTTAAACAAGGTTTTGTGATTGACCCATCATTGAAATATTATAATAATGGTGGCGAGCAGCAACAACAGCATGCTTATTTATTCAGTTATAACACAGTATTAGCAGCCAAGAACAAAGACTTAAATATAGCACCTAATAATCCTGAGCATAATAATAAAATATATAATAATAAAATATAATGGAAAAATATTAAGTCGTACCATACATCCTATCGCCGGCGTCGCCTACGCCAGGTGATATATAATGTTTAGCATCTAGTTCTGGATCCACCGCAGCGGTATATATAGTAATATTGGGATGCTGTTCTTTTAAATATTCAATGCCTTGTTTAGAGGCAATTAAACAAATAAAAATAATTGATTTAGGGTTATAATCTTGCATACGCGTAATAGTTACTGCAGCGGAATGCCCGGTTGCTACCAAAGGATCTAAAACTATGACGCGCTTTTGATCTAAATTTGCCGGCATCTTACAATAATATTCAATTACCGTCATGCTTGTAGGATCCCGATATAGCCCTAGATGCCCAACACATGCGGTAGGAACCAATTTTAACATTCCATCTAGCATGCCATTGCCAGCACGTAGCACGGATACCAACGCCACGTTGTGGCTATCGATTATCGCACCATTTGTAATAACTTGAAGCGGTGTTGCAACTGCTTTAGTAGCTGTTGGCCAATCACGCATGGCTTCGTATCCTAGCAATAAACTAATTTCACCCAACAGACTGCGGAATTGGTTGCTATCGGTGTTTTTATCACGCAACAATGTTAACTTATCTTGCACTAAAGGGTGATTGATAATATGCAGCTTTGGCATTTCTTGACCTCATTTAAACTAGAAAACCGTACCATTGCTAATAACTTTAAAAGGTGGCGCAGCATCAGCGCGTAATTCCGAGGCGATCTTTCTTCCTGCAGACCAAGTACCACCCTGCAATATTTTACTTAATGGCAGTTCTGCATGTGTTTTATGCAGTCTATGCCGAATCAGTAAGGCAATTTGATCTAATAAAACTACTGTCATGGCACGCCACTCAACAATAAATTCAGAAGTAATTTCATGTTGCAGATCATACATGCTAGGATCACGCGGAATCAGAACCCCCATATCTACCATTAGACCACCATTACGATACTCTGGCAGCCCAGTTAACATGTCTGTATCAGTGATTTTATATTCAAAATTTTCAAGTACTTCCCATAAAGAGTAGCACAACCATTGCAAGAGTTTGTGAAAGAACATATCGTAGCTTTTATAGATTGCAACATCATCTGGCAACACGTCATGCAGCGATAATTTTAATTTATAAAAAATTGCTTCAATTGATAATACAGATTCGACCTGATTAGGTAAAAAAAATTCAGTTATTTGCTCTAATGCCGATTTGCCATTTTCTGAATTTTTCAAGCGTTGCAACATTGCATAACGATCTTTAACACCAACGAATTTATTGGTTGCGCTAAGCTGAAAACATTCTACAAATTGTTCCTTAGTTGGAAACCGATACTTGGTATACATTCTATAAGATGCAAGTCCCAAACCTTCAGATTTAGTGTGTATAGTATTAGTTAACGGATCTATGTAGCGCCAATCTGATCCTGCTCCTGCATCCAGTAACACACTGATCACAACTAATTCAATTTGCGACTCTAGATCTAACGTTTTATACTCATCTGGAAAATGCCTTAATCTGCTGTGATACGGAATATTCAAGTCCGGATAGTTACTTTGAATTACCTCTGTAACATAATCAGCCGTTTTATGTAAATTGTCTTCATCATATATGAAATGTTTAAGTTTGTTTGCAACGGCATATGGTAATAACATATCGCAACTGGTACGTATGGATTGTAGATCACTATTCATTTTCACCTGCATTACAATCAGAAAAATATCCCGCATCGCGTTTGGCATTCATTTCTACCTGCGCATCAGCAGGAATCAAATGCTCTGGAATGGCCATGCGTTGCTTAATTTCAATACCTTGTTTAATAATTGCTTCATACTTAATATTACTCATCGACACAAAACGATCGATACTAGTTATTCCTAGCCAATGCAAGACATCTGGCATTAATTCTTGAAAGCGCATATCTTGCACCCCAGCAACACATTCTGTACGTACAAAATAATTTTTAGCTGTATCACCGCCAATTTGACGTTTGCGTGCATTATAGACTAAAAATTTAGTAACTTCTCCCAAGGCACGCCCCTCTTTGTGATTGTATACAATGACACCACAACCACCATGTTGTGCCGACTGCACCGCTAATTCAATACCATACGCCAAATACGGCCTGCAAGTGCATATATCGGAGCCAAATACATCAGAGCCATTACATTCATCATGCACTCTACAAGTTAATTCAGTACGCTGCTGCAAATCGCCAATTATATAGACGCTAGTACCACCTATGGGTGGTAAAAATACTGATAAATCTGGACGTGTTATTAGTTCTGGAAACATCCCAGCAGTATTTTCAAAAATAGTATGGCGTAGTTTAATCTCATCGCAACCAAACCTCGCCGCTACTCCAGGCAAATACCATACCGGCTCAATAGCAATCTTTGTTACTTGTACCGAAGCATCTGGATATAAAATTTTTGAATCAGCCTGTAATCGCCCCGCTTGCATTGCAAATTTAATCTCAGGAACATGAATATTGGCTTTAGTAATTGCAATTGTAGGCCTAATATCGATACCAGAGGCAATTAAATTTTTGAAAACAGAGTTTACTTCATGTCCAAATGGATCTAGAGATACAATCTTTTGAGGATTGCCCCAACTTTGAAATGGCCCAATTTCTAACATTGGTGCAGTATTACTAAAATCTGGGACATAATTAGCTTTTAATTGTCCCGCTGCGACAGCTAAAGCACGATAGATTGCATACGCACCAGCATGGGTACCAATTACATTATGTTGCTTAATATTAGTGGTAGTAGCTATAACCGGTCCACGAACTTGAGGATCTAACTCGCCCCAATGAATTGGTAAAATATGAGAATATTCACCCGCGGGATGTGATGTTAATCTAATATGAGCTGGCGGTATAGTATCTTTTTTACTCATGATAACATTACCAAACAATAATAAAATATAGCGGCAGGAAATATTCCAAAAAACAATAACGCCAGCCCTTGAACTGAAAGAGTCACGCGAGCAAGAGTTGACATACCGTGATCAAAATTAGAAGTTTTATCTGCAGCATAAAAATACATAAGATATACTATACGCAAATAATAAAATGTACCAATAACCGTAAATACTAAAGCAGTAACTGCAATCCAAGAATATCCTGCATTTACTACCGCCTGTAAAATCAAAAATTTAGCATAAAAGCCTATTAGCGGTGGAATTCCTGCCAGCGATAACATAATTAGCATCATGATAAAGGCTAGCCATGGATCACGTTGATTTAAACCTTTAAAATCTGCAATTTTATCAGATTCAAATCCGGCTGTAGTTAAACGTGTAATCATACCAAAAGCAGCTAAAGCCATAAAAGCGTAAACTATGGTATAAAAAATTGTTGCGGTATAACCCGCGCGAGGCGCAGCAAATAATCCCAATAGTATAAAACCTACGTGGCCAATCGTAGAATATGCTAACATGCGTTTAAGGTTTGGTTGTGCTATACCTAATACATTTCCTAATGCTATCGATAGTAAAGCCATAATCATAAAGAGCTGTTGCCAAGCAGTAGATATATTTACAAATGGTAGCGTCAATAATCTATACGCTAAAGCAAAAATAGCAATCTTTGGAATAGTGCCGACGATCATAGTAACCGCGGTAGGTGAACCTTCATAAACATCTGGTAACCACATATGAAATGGCACAGCTCCAAATTCCAAGGCTACACCAACGATTATAAAAATCATACCCATCTGAAAAATTGGTATTAAGCTCGCATCAGCTGCAACGCCACTAAAACTAACTGTACCAGTAGCACCAAATATTAATGAGATCCCAAATAGCAATAAACCGGCACCCAGGGACCCAATCACAAAATATTTCATCGCTGCTTCTATATATTTAGCTCTATTTTTAACAAAAACGATCATTGCATATACTGGCAAAATCAGTAATTCTAGCCCTAAATATAATGTTAAATAATTACCGCAAGATATCACTAACATCATGCCAAGCAACGACAGTAAACTTAAAGAATAAAATTCGCCAGATGCAAAATCGCGTTGCAACATGTACATACGTGAGTACACATAAATACCAGCTAAGATTGCATACATTACGATCTTAAGCTGACATGCAAATCTGTCTACTATAAAAGCATTATCAAATATAAATTGACTTACTAACGGCATAGTGTTGAAAGTAATTATACCGGCTCCAAGCAACGTTGCTAGACTCAAAACGTAAACTATTTTACTCTGCTGGTTACCTGCAAAAACGCCAGCTAATAATATAACGCTGGCCATAGCCGTAACAAAAATTTCAGGAGCTATTAATCCTAACATAGTATTGTCTATCATTTAATTTTCACCAGCTGTGCAGCTAAATGTTGCGATGAACCACGCAATACTTCTAATAATGGATTGGGCCAAACTCCAAACAGTATAATCGCAGATCCAACTAATATAAAAACTAACTTTTCGTTTAGATCTAAGTCTTTTAAAACGGCTACAGAATTATTAATAATTGCACCAAATACCACACGCTTATACATCCACAATGTATAGGCAACACCCAATATTAGAGCAGTAGCCGCAAATATGCCATAAAATATATTAGCCTGGAAACTAGCAAGTATCACAAAAAATTCACCAACAAAACCTATAGTTCCTGGCATACCTACATTAGCTAAAGCAAATAACATAAAAAAACTAGCAAATATTGGCATGCTATTAACAACTCCGCCATAATCAACAATGCGTCGCGTATGCATCCTGGTATATAAAATTCCAACGCCTAAAAATAAAGCTCCGGAGATAAAACCATGCGAGATCATCTGTAATACTGCCCCATCTATACTTATGGTAGCTACATTGACATTATTGGCTGCATGCAGTTTAAAAATCACAAAAAAACCTAGCGTCACAAATGCCATATGAGCGATTGAAGAGTAGGCGATTAATTTTTTTAAGTCTTGTTGAATAATCGTAACTAAGCCGATATATACAATAGCTATAAGCGATAACACTATTACAACGTTTGCAAAATATGCACAACCTGCCGGGACTATTGGCAATAAGAATCGCAACATGCCATAACCACCAATTTTTAAAGTAATGGCAGCAAGAATAACAGAACCCCCTGTCGGAGCTTCAACATGCGCATCTGGTAACCATGTGTGTACTGGCCACATGGGTATTTTAATCGCAAAGGCTAGTAAAAATGCCCAGAATAACCATTGTTGTTGCGTTAAAGTTAACGTCAAATTTTGGAAAATATTAATAGAAAAACTAGCAGTTATGTGGTTTAAATATAAAATCGCAACCAAGAGAAACAAAGATCCAAAAAATGTATATAAAATAAACTTCATCGTAGCATAAACACGATTTTCACCGCCCCACAGTCCAATAATTAGAAACATGGGAATCATCATGGCTTCAAAAAATATATAAAATAATATTGCATCGGTGGCCATAAACACACCGCACATCAAACCTTGCATAATTAAAAAGGTGGCAGCATATTTAATATAAACACAGTTTTCAACGTGACTTAGCGCTGCTATTAATACTAATAGGGTCATAAATGCGGTCAAAGCTATTAATAAAATAGCAAAGCCATCAACTCCTAAAGCATATTCAATGCCCAAAGCTGGCAACCACGCCACATGCTCTGCAAATTGCATTGATGCAAGATTTAGCTCAAATTCAGAAATTGCTGTTGCTATTAATACTAAAGTTAAAATAGATACTACTATCGCGGCATATTTTATTAATCCTAGCCAATACTTGGAGCCTGCTGTTAGCAACATTAGGCTGCCGGCTAGAATCGGCAGCCAAAGAATAGTGCTCAATATAGGCAATACAGTAATCATAAATATAACGTCCATATCAAACATGCCACTAAACCAGCGATCATGATGTAAATATATTGATACAAGTAACCACTTTGCATGCTGCGCAACGCAGCAGCAATTCTACTGACGCTAGTTGCGCTACCATTTACCATGATCCCATCGATAATTTTAATATCACCCTGCTTCCAAAGAAAATTACCAAGCACCCTAGTAACAGGCACAAAAAACGTTTCATTTAATAAATCAAAACCATATTTTGCAGCTAATATCTTAGCTAATAATTTAGTATGCTGTCGCAGCCGCTGTGGCAGGCTAGGAAACTTTACATAAAATACCCAAGCTACAAAGAACCCCAAAACCAGTAACAAAAACAGCTGCGATGTAAAACCGTGCAGGATCATCTGCAAGATACCGTGATATTCATTGTGTCGCAACTCAGCAATAACATTATGTGTGGGAAGCACAAATATAGCATCCTGGAAAAAGTTATCGAGTATGCCGTTAATCAATAAAGCGCCGATAAAAATTGACGGGATAGCCAACAATACTAGTGGCACGATTATAACTGATGGTGATTCATGCAAATGCTCTAAACTTGCATCGGACATTTTCTCTTTAGTCATAAAAACTACAAACAGTAATCTAAAAGAATATAACGATGTAATAAATACGCCAAGCAACGTTGCATAATAAGCGATGTTTGCTCCTGGTAATGTGGAATTCTTGGTAGCTTCGATGATTAAGTCCTTGGAAAAAAATCCTGACATGCCTGGAAAACCTATTATCGCAATCGAGCCAATTAGCATAGCGACTGTCGTTAGAGGCAAGTATTGCTTTAAGTTGCCCATTTTAAAAATATTTTGCTCATGATGCATAGCCAAAATCACCGAGCCAGCACCTAGAAATAATAAAGCCTTGAAAAAAGCATGCGTAATCAAGTGGAATAATCCCGCGGCGTACGCCGATACACCGAGTGCTACCACCATATATCCCAATTGCGACAATGTCGAGTAAGCTATAATGCGTTTTATGTCGCTCTGTACTACCGCCAGTATCCCCATAGATACACAAGTAATTGAGCCAATAATAGTAATTATAACTAAAGTCGTTTCTGAGTATTCAAACAACGGCGACATTCTAGCTACCATATAAACGCCAGCGGTGACCATGGTAGCGGCATGAATCAAGGCTGATATTGGAGTTGGGCCTTCCATTGAATCCGGTAACCAAACATGCAACGGAACTTGCGCTGATTTAGCCATCGCGCCAATAAATAAACATACACAAATAAAAGTCATCTTAGCAGCAGAATGATGCGCCATAAAATCAGGGATTTGTACAAATACCGCATTATATTGCAAAGTATTAAAGTACATAAACACTGCTGCAATTCCCAATATAAACCCTAAATCGCCGATCCTATTTACCATGAATGCTTTTAAAGCAGCAAAATTAGCTGAGTCTTTTTCGTACCAAAATCCAATCAAAAGATAAGATAATAAACCTACAGCTTCCCAACCAAAAAATAATTGTACAAAGTTGTTTGCCATTACCAACATTAACATCGAAAATGTGAATAAAGAAATATAACAAAAAAATCTTTGATAACCATTGTCATCGTGCATATAGCCAATACTATATATATGTACGGTAAGTGATACAAATGTTACTACGGTTATCATCACGGCAGTTAATCTATCGATTAAAAACCCAACTGGTATTTCTAAAGTACCAGTATGCCCCCACAAATAAATAGTATGATCCCAAGTTACAAAACGACCTGTTAAAGAGCCAATCAAAATATAAAGACTAGCCACAAAGGAACAGGTCATAAAACCGCATGCTAACCAATTAGTAGCATCACGCGATATAGATTTATTTAGCAAACCAATAATAATTGCGGCTAATAATGGCGTATATATCACAAACATAACTAGATAACGTAGTTCATCCATCAGTTTACCCTTTTAATTGGTTTAATTCTTCGACATTAATACTGTGTTTGTCTCTAAACACCAAAACTAATAATGCTAAGCCAATAGCTGATTCTGCAGCAGCCACAGTCAATACAAAAAACACAAAAGCTTGCCCAGAAATTTGGCCCCAATATTTAGCAAATATAATAAAATTAGTATTAGCGGCTAAAAGAATTAATTCAATGCACATTAGCAATATGATAATATTCTTGCGGTTTATAAACAGCCCAGCTACCCCAATAGAGAATAAAAGCACACTGAAAATTAAAAAGTTAGGCATTATTATACCCCATCGACTAAGCGTATACGATTCGCAGCTAAAGTATTTACCTGTTCAGTAATATCCTGAATTTTGCGAGTTCGCGGACCACGATGAATTAATGCTATGGCTGCGATAATTGCGACTAATAATATCACTCCTGCAATTTCAAATTGCAGTAAATATTGGGTAAATACTAATTCTCCTAATAAAGCCGTATTACCTATGCCACCAGCATAAGCCAGCCCTTTAGTTATTGGCGCTGCAACTTTAAAAGCGGTGTAAGAAACTCCTAAAATGCACAGGCTCAAGCTTATAGCTAATCCAATTCCCAGAGGCAGCCAGCGCGTAAAACGCGTATTAACAGTGGTAGACTTAATGTCTAACATCATTACCACAAATAAAAACAGTACCATTACGGCACCCACATAAACTAGAACTAATGACAGCCCTAAAAATTCAGCATCAAGAGTTAACCATGTTACCGCCGTAGCACAAAATGTAACTATCAAGCTTAATACGGCACGAATGGGGTTTTTAGCAAAAATTACTAACAGTGCAGCACTTAAAGCTACACAAGCTGGCACCCAAAACATTTCTATAACCATGTTCATACCCTATCTAAATTTTGCATCCAAATTACGATCTTGTGCAATCTGCGACTCATATTTATCACCAATGGCAAGCAATTGCTGTTTGCCAATAATTTGTTCACCGCGATTTTCAAAATGAAAATCTGTAATATTAGTTTCAACAATCGAGTCTACCGGGCATGATTCTTCACAAAAACCACAATAGATGCATTTGAATAGATCTATTTCATATTTAGTTGTTCTACGGGTGCCATCACTACGCTGCTCTGACTCTATAGTTATAGCCAAGGCTGGGCAAACGGCTTCGCAAAGTTTACAGGCTATGCAACGTTCTTCACCGTTGGGATAACGTCGTAAAGCATGCAAACCGCGATGTCGCGGTGATTTAGGGGTTTTTTCTTCGGGGTATTGAATTGTAATCTTACGTGAAAATAAATGTAATCCCGTAAGTCTTAAACCTTTAAGCAACTCCCACAACATAAAAGCATTAAAATATCTTCTGATCATGATGCAAACCACGGTTGTAGATTAAATTGAATAGCAAAAGCTTCTGCCACAACCCATATTAAAGTAATCGGTATGTATACTTTCCACCCTAGGCGCATAATCTGATCATAGCGATAACGCGGGAATGTAGCTCTAAACCATAAGAACGATAACATCATTATTGCAGTTTTTCCAAATAACCATAATATATTACCTGCGCCACCAAAAGGCGAATGCCAACCACCTAAAAACAAGATTACAGCTAACATTGAAACTAAAATCATATTTATATATTCAGTTAAGAAAAATATTGCAAACGGTATCCCCGAATATTCAACATGAAACCCAGCAACAATTTCTGACTCGCCTTCCGCAACATCAAATGGAGAACGGTTGGTTTCTGCAACTGCGCAAATCCAATAAATTATAAATAATGGCAATAGCGGCAATAAATACCAATGATAGATACCGCCCTGCTGCTGCTGTATAATTACACTAAGGTCTAGGCTTTGAGCTGCCATTATTACACCCAACAAGGCAAAACCCATAGGGATTTCGTAAGATATAATTTGTGCAGCAGATCGCATAGCCCCCAATAAAGCATATTTAGAATTCGAGGCCCAACCCGCGATAACAATTCCATAGACACCAAGCGATGTCATGGTAAACAGAAATAGCAAGCCAACATTAAGATTAGTAATTACTACCCCAGGTGCAAGCGGTATTACTGCCCAAGCAACCAAGGTTGGAACCAATGATAAAACTGGAGCTACTATAAATAAATAACGATTCGCTTGACTAGGTCGAATAATTTCTTTAAGCAGCAACTTCAACACGTCGGCTACAGGCTGTAATATGCCTGCTGGCCCAACGCGATTTGGACCGATGCGATCTTGCATAGCGCCGATAACTTTTCTTTCAGAATAAGTGTAAAGAATCACAGTTACTATTAAGGCAACAATCATGCATGCGATATGCCAAAATGTATTGAAATATTCTATCAATTAGATGCCTCCATTGTTTTATGGATCTCTAATTTGGCAAATGGTAGGCCTAATTCTAAAGTATGTGCGTTAGCTTGGAACACAACCGCCGTGTATGGCGCTATAGTATCATTAATTTTAACGGTAAGACTAACGTAGCCATTATCTGAAGTTACTCTGACAACCTCATCATGTGCTATATTCAATTTATTTGCAGTGGCGCTATGCAATTCTACATTAGGCTCAAGGCGCGCATCTTGAGTGTACTGTAAGGACATAGCGCGTCGTACTAAGCCATCTATTGAATACAAAGAAATTGGTGCGAGACGTGTTAGCTCTGTTTCGGTAACGATATTTAAGCCATCTAAACTCTGTGGCTGCCAACGCGGCAAAGATTCCTCTAAAGTTACATTTGCATATAGTTCGGCAGTAACTTCCTGCACAGTATTATAATCAAAACCTGATAACTGAGCTAAGTTGCCTAACACTCGCAACACTTTCCAGCCCGCCCTACTATCTCCAAACCCAGCAACAGCTGCATCAAAGCTCTGCGGCGTGCCATCAATATTAATAATATGTCCGCTAAGTTCAGCAAATTGTGAGATCGGTAAAATAACATCAGCAATTTCCAGCAATGCATCACTTTGATAGGCGCTGAACACGACAACAAAATCTGCTTGTTTTAACGTCTGTAAAGCCTTGGCCCCTAGCACAGAATCAAATTCTGGTTCGATGCCATATAAAATATAACAATTGAGAGGCTCTTGTAACATTTGCAATGCGTTTTTACCTGGATTAGTAATAGCGCGGCCACCCACGGCACGATGTGGAAGACAGCCCGTGAGCCATGCACCTGCAGCATTAGCACCTTCGCTAAAATAACCACAATTGCCACCTAAAATTTCTGCAATAAGATTCCCCAAAGCTATAAATTGTGTCGCATTCGGGTGCATCATTGCGAGCTGGCCTAATATTACTTGCTTGGCATTTCCGATTAATAACGTTGCTGCAATACTTTTTTCTTCTGGTTCTATTGTTACTGCTTGCAACTCTTTGATGACATCTGGTGCTGCTTTAAAATTAGTAATCGCAATTAATTCTTTTGCAACCGCTGCCACGCTTTTTAGCATAACACCAGCTGCAAGTATAGCTTTAGCCGCTATCTCAAAATTAAAATCGTAATCTACAGCGTTGATAATACATACTTTACCGCCATGTTTAACCATGCTACGCAATCTAATACTCGCTAGCGGTTGTTCTTTAGCTATATTGGAACCAATTAAAAGTACCGCATCCTGTTTGGATAGATCAGAAAATTTAATTCCAAGACTGGGGTATAATGGAGCCAACTCTTGCTGTGCAAAGTCTAACTGACGTAAACGATGATCAATATTATTACAACCAAAGGCACGTGCTAGCTTTTGTAATAAATAGTATTCCTCGCAAGTATGACTGGGTGAAGCTAAAAACCCAATTTTATCAGGAGTATATGTATCTGCTATTAACTGTAATCCAGCCACAGTATATTTTAGAGCTTCGGTCCAAGTTGCAGTAGCCCATTTTTCTTGTTTACGTAGTAATGGTTTATGTAAGCGATCTTCATGTTCTAAGCCTTCATAACTAAAACGATCACGATCCGATAGCCAAACCTCATTTAGATTTTCATTTTCTTTAGGCACAACGCGCATTACTTTTTGTTGCATGGTATGCACATAGATGTTTGATCCTATACAATCATGCGGAGCAATTCCCGAAAATTGTGCTAATTCCCATGCCCGAGCTTTAAAACGAAATGGTTTAGATGTTAATGCGCCTACGGGGCACAGATCTATTACGTTACCAGAGACCTCGGAATGCATATGTTGTTTTATAAAAGTGCCAATTTCCATATACTCACTACGCCCAGTGGCACCTAGCTCGCGTTCGCCAGAGACCTCTGTACCAAAACGTACACAACGCGTACATTGAATACAACGTGTCATTTCAGTTGCAATCAAAGGCCCTAGGCTATGATCTAAGAATACGCGTTTAGTCTCTGTATATCTGGAGTCGCCACTACCATATTGCATTGATACGTCTTGCAACTCACATTCACCACCTTGATCACATACTGGACAATCTAGCGGGTGATTTATTAATAAAAATTCCATTACTGCGCGCTGCGCAGCAACGGCTTCTTTAGATTTGGTCCAAATCTTCATACCATCAGCTACATGAGTTGCGCAAGCGGGCAAAGTTTTAGGGGCATTTTCAACATGCACTAAACACATTCTACAATTTGCAGCTACCGACAACTTGTGATGATAACAAAAACGCGGAATAGGAATAGCAATACTATCTGCAACTTCGATTATAGTCTTACCTGGATCCACGTTTACTGTAACGCCATCGATTTCAATTTTTGGCATAGGAATTTCCAATAAAAGCAGCAAACTCAGATCTGAAATATTTGATAAAACTGCGTACCGGCATAGCGGCTGCATCTCCTAGGGCACAAATTGTCCTACCCATTATATTTTCCGCGATATCATCCAGTTTATCTAGATCTTCCGATACCGCTTTACCTTCGATAATTCTATATAACAAACGCGTCATCCAACCGGTACCTTCACGACATGGTGTGCACTGCCCACAAGATTCATCGTAATAAAATTCAGAAATTCTTGTAAGCAGTTTTACCATACAAGTATCTTCATCTAAAACAATTACGGCTCCAGATCCTAACATTGAACCCGCCTGAGCTAACGAATCAAAATCCATTTTAACAGTCTGCATAATTTCTGCTGGTAGCACCGGAGCTGATGAGCCGCCAGGGATTACGGCTTTCAATTTTTTGCCATTACGCATACCACCAGCTAATTCTAATAATTCAGAAAATGGCGTTCCTAAGGGGACTTCGTAATTACCTGGTTTGTTAACATGACCTGAAACACTAAATATTTTAAAACCACCGTTATTAGGAACACCGTGTTCTAAATGCCATTGGCCGCCTTTTTCTAAAATCACAGGCACAGTAGCAAACGTCTCGGTATTATTAATAGTAGTCGGACAACCATACACACCATGCACAGCGGGAAATGGTGGCTTAAAACGTGGCATGCCTTTTTTACCCTCTAAAGAATCCAATAATGCAGTTTCTTCACCACAAATATATGCGCCAGCGCCACTTACATTATATAAATTAAAACCGGTATCATTTCCAAAAATATCTACACCAAGTAGTCCAGCAGCTTGTGCTTCTGCTAATGCCACTTCCATACGTTCAAAAGGCTCGACATATTCACCACGAATATAATTAAAACCGACTGTGGCACCCATAACATAACCTGCAATTACCATGCCTTCTATTACTTGATGTGGATTAAACAACATTATATCGCGATCTTTAAAAGTTCCTGGTTCGCCCTCGTCTGAATTACACACTATGTATTTTTGGCCTGGTGTCTCACGCTTAATAAAGGTCCATTTTAATGCAGTTGGAAAACCAGCACCCCCACGACCGCGTAAAGCCGATAATTTTAACTCAGCGACAATAGTATCCACTGGAGTTTGATTTTGAATTATTTTGCGTAACGTGGTATACCCACCCACACTTTCATATGCCTGTAATGTCCAAGGGTTTGGCAAATGTAAGGTTCTGAAACAAACTTGGTTTTGTTGCATATTTTATTCTACCCCGGCTAAAATTTGATCTAACTTTTCAGGGGTCAGATTTTCGTGATAGGTATCATCAAGTTGCATCATAGGAGCGCCACCACAAGCCCCCAAACATTCTGCGGATTTTAAAGTAAATTTACGATCGGCTGTAGTCTGATTAAAATCAATTTTTAATTTAGAGCGTAAGTGTTCAACAATAACATCGCTATTACGCAGCATACAAGAAATATTGGTACACACATATATTTTATGTCTGCCCACTGGTTGTAAATCAAACATACTATAAAAACTAGCTACTTCGTAAACTGCAATTTTAGGCATACCTATATATTCAGCTACTAGATCCATAAGCTCGGTAGTTAACCAGCCCTTGTTGCTTTTTTGTACAATCATAAGTGCTGAAATAACTGCTGATTGGCGTTGGTTAATAGGAAATTTTGCTAATATCTTATCTATATCCCTGCTAATTGCTGCTGAAAGTTGTTGCATTAACGATCCACCTCTCCAAATACTATGTCTTGGGATCCTAGTATCGCAACAACATCTGCTAACATATGACCTTTAACCATGGCATTCATTGCAGAAAGATGCGCGAAACCCGCAGCACGAATTTTTACTCGATACGGTTTGTTGGCGCCATCAGATATTAAATAGATTCCGAATTCACCTTTAGGATGCTCAATCGCTGAATATACTTCGCCAACTGGGACGCTATAACCTTCAGAAAATAACTTAAAGTGGTGTATTAAAGACTCCATATTTTGCTTCATATCGAAGCGTGTTGGTGGCACTACTTTAGGATCTGCTGCTACAACTGAGCCTGGATTAGCACGTAACCATTGTATACACTGTTGAATTATACTGTTGGATTGACGCATTTCTGCAATACGTACTAGATAACGATCATAACAATCGCCGTTTGTGCCTACAGGAATTTTAAAATCCATTTCAGGGTACGCAGCATACGGTTGTTTTTTGCGTAAATCCCATGCAATACCAGAGCCGCGCAGCATTGGTCCCGTAAAACCCAGTTGCAGAGCCTGCTCTGGCGAAACAACACCAATCCCAACTGTACGTTGTTTCCAAATTCTGTTATCGGTTAATAAGCCTTCATACTCATCAACACACTTTGGAAAACGCTTAGTAAAATCTTCAATAAAATCTAATAATGATCCCTGACGATTTTGATTAATTTTAGTAACTGCTTTTTTATTATGCCAACGTGACTCGGCATATTGTGGCATATGATCTGGCAAATCTCGATATACACCACCAGGACGATAATATGTAGCATGCATACGCGCACCAGAGACAGCCTCATAACAGTCCATTAGATCTTCGCGCTCTCTAAAACAATATAAAAATACTGTCATTGCGCCAATATCCAAGGCATGCGCCCCTAACCATAATAAATGATTTAAGAGCCTGGTTATTTCATCAAACATGGTACGAATATATTTAGCACGAATTGGAATTGTAACACCCAAAAGTTTTTCTATCGCCATTACATATGCATGTTCATTACACATCATAGAGACATAATCAAGGCGATCCATATAACCAATGTTCTGGTTGAATGGTTTGGACTCCGCGAGTTTTTCGGTGGCACGATGCAAGAAACCGATATGCGGATCGGCATGTTGCACTACTTCGCCATCCATTTCTAAAATTAAACGTAACACGCCATGCGCAGCAGGATGTTGTGGACCAAAATTTATACTGTAATTAGCTATTTCAGCCATGTTCGTTATATCCTACTTGACGGATCACTTTTGGCACTAAAGTTCTAGGCGCAATGCTCACAGGTTCATAAATCACACGTGCAGCCAATGCATCATAGCGCATTTCTACCTGCCCAATCAGTGGGAAATCTTTACGAAACGGGTGCCCTATAAAACCATAATCGGTCAAGATACGTCGTAAATCTGGATGGCCATCAAAAATTATTCCAAATAGATCAAAAGCCTCACGCTCGTACCAATTGGCAGAACTCCAAATATTTAAGACTGAAGGTATATGTGGTGGCTCACCAGATATAAATACTTTAAGACGCAAACGTTGATTAAGTTGTGTAGCAAGCAAATGATAAACAACTGCAAAACGTGCTGGCCTTGTAACGTCTGCTGCTGCAGTGGCTAGACACGTCACACCGCGACTAAAACCTTGGCTAGTAGCTGATTGTGTCGCCCATTCATCAATTCCATACAAGAGGTAATCTACCCCGCAAATATCCAGCAACAAGTCAAATTGAAATTCAGCGTTATCTCGCAGTACTAAACAACTCTCCAATAAAAATTCTGGTTTGATTTCTAGCGTAATTTGATCATATGCCACACTTAGCTTAGCTTTATTAGCAAAATGCCGTTGCAAGAGCTGTGTTAATTGATCAACTGTAGCCATATTTTATTTGTCTCGTGCAATTGTATTAGTGCGTTTAATTTTGTTCTGCAGCTGCAGCACCCCATAAACCAAAGCCTCTGCGGTTGGTGGGCATCCGGGTACATAGATATCAACTGGAATTATTCTATCGCAACCGCGTACCACCGCGTAAGAATAATGATAATAGCCACCACCATTGGCACAAGAGCCCATTGATATTACCCACTTAGGTTCGGCCATTTGATCATAAACCTTGCGCAATGCCGGAGCCATCTTATTTACCAACGTACCAGCAACGATCATAACATCTGATTGACGTGGGCTCGCACGATACATTACTCCAAAGCGATCTAAATCATAACGCGATGCACTAGCGTGCATCATTTCTACAGCGCAACACGCCAACCCAAACGAAACTGGCCACATAGAGCCAGTACGTGCCCAATTAATTAATTTATCTGCAGTAGTAGTAACAAATCCATGTTCAAGGATTTCTTCTATTCCCACTCTAGAGCCCCTTTTTTCCATTCATAAATGAAACCGATAGTTAGTAACCCAAGAAATATCATAACTGCAATCAAGGCCGATAGGCCCACTTTTTTAATAACAACAGCCCATGGAAACAAAAAAGCAATTTCTAGATCGAATATAATAAACAAAATCGCTACTAGATAATAGCGCACATCAAACTTGATTTGTGAACTAGAAAAAGCTGGATAACCACATTCGTACTGCTCTAACTTTGCAGGGGATGGTTTTTTAGGGCTTAGTAAGAACCCCAATGACATAAGCACAACACCTAACATTAGCGCCATAAAAAAAAACATTAATATTGGGTAATAATGCTGCCACATGATCTTGACCTTGAACCAATTGGTGTGCTTGAAGCAAGTATAGCGTAAATATGGTTACTTAATCTACCAACTCATTTGCTTTCTAAGTAGCGCGTGACATCATATTTAATTTTTAAGTTTCTTAGGATTTTTTTGATCTGTCTTATCATAGTTCCAATACGTTGGAGTTGTAGCTATGTGCTTAAAATAACCAAATAAAATCTTGGTAGCTTGCACACTATTTTTAAGATCTTCGTATTCTAAAGAATCACTAGCTATAGATTTACTAGCCTTAGGACTAACCCAAGATCTACCTTCATAAGATTGATATGCAAACTTTGGCTCAGCAAATTGTTTAAAATTTAAATTTAGACTTTCAAATAAGCCTCTACATAGAGTAGAGGGAATTGCTCCAAATGTTTCAATTACGACATTTTCAATCAAAAATCCAAGTCTCAAGTCTGTTTCAATAATAGTTTTTAACGCATTATTTACGATTGGATCCGCCAACAAACGTTCTAAATATTGTGAAGCATTGCATTGTATACATTTGCCTATAAAAGTATCTAGATTTATGTAATAAGAATCCACATTTGTGCACTCCTCAAATCCAAAGGCATTTTCCATATATTGGTGCATAAAATCTTTTTGCTTAGTTTGCAAATTCAAATTTTCAGGGTATTCATTATCAGATTCCATATAATAGCGTCTAGCTGGGGCATTAAATTCCAAATTTCTAGCCAATATTAAAAATTTTAAAATATCAGCTAAAGCAGACCATAACGTTTTTGTGGTTTGTAATGCGGTTACCATTTCAAAAATTTTAGGGTATTTTACTGGGTCCAATAAGATTTTAATTTCTACAAGATTAATTTGATTCTCTGTAAAATATTTTTTCATTTCATTATTTATTATCTTGCCAATAGTCCAAACTTGAACAATTGAGCTTGGGTTAGATGCTTTAATTCTTAACAAATTTTCACGCTGACTAATCGGCATGGTATTTGGTCCAACCCAAATAAAGTTTAATTCATAACGCCCTTTGGTAAGAATAAGATCGAACCACGGATCCTTATGACTATAATTTAAAGTTTCTATTAATAATTTACCACATAAATCATCCACACATGATTTATATTTTTCTAAATACTTGCTTAACAAATTATTCGTTTTCATAGCAATAGACTCAGGATCTGACAAAACAATGGTTCTCGAGCTAGTTTTATTAATTTTGTAAAACTCTTTGAATATTCTATACACTTCAAATGGTTGACAATATATAATTACTCTGCCTTTATGCTTAAGCGAAGCTAAAGCTGCAGCATTTGCAAAACCTCTTGCCCGTGAATTTAACAGGATATTTATCATGTCAAAATTGGCAACGGCATCGTGCCACACCGGCAATGCTTTGTCACTGTAGGTAGGTATAAAATTTATAGGAAATATCCGCAACCCGGTTGCAGTCATGGCACTATGTTTTTGTTGTTTAATCTCGTTAGATGGACTCGTGTTGAATATCTCAACAAATATCTCTTTTACATTTTCTGTTTTTGCAAAATTTACACAATCATGATAAAAAAACTTTATTGCCGCAGTTTCAAATTCGTTTTGTATTAATACAATTGGAGCTACAATTTTTATACGCTCAGATCTACTTAATGTTTGCACTTTAGTTACTAAGGCATTAACACGCATATTAGTTTGTAATACACTTTTAAGACACATCAATACTTGTTCGCGGCTTTGTTCTAATTTTGACGACTGTGCATATTGCATATTATCTTTTAATATCGTGAAATTATCAAATAACTTAATATAATTACTTGTATCAATATATGCTGTTATAACAGCAATAGCTTTAAGTCGAAGGCTAATATTATCAACATGTTCTAATGGTGAATTTTGCAAGCTAAACATTAGCAAATTTGCAATTAAATTATAAATTGCAGTTTTACCTTTTTTGTCTGTTACAGCTAAAATTGATTGCATTTCAGATGCATTAATTTTAAGCATTATACAAAATAATAGCTCAGGATCAGGAGCGTCACGATGTGACTCATCTAGAATTAAGGTTGATAAGCGAATAGCTTCTGTTGAAATCATTTTATTATTATCCTAGTCAATACAGACGCTTTACAGAAAATTAAGCAAGAATGATACCTTAATTAGTTATAGAGATCAAGAAGAGATTATTTTTTATAGTTTTGGCCAGTGTTTCACTAGTTGGCTCTAATATGGTAGGATTTTTGACATCCTCGCCGCCATAAATGACGACGATTCCCGCGAGCGTAGCTCTTAGTCGGTAACACATAATTTCTTTGGTATCGGCCCTAGTTTTGGTATTGATACTACATGGCTCTTGTTTAAAGAGTTTAGGTAGCATATACTTTTTAACTGAGTAGCTTATTCATGAGGTTTAGTAGCTTGAGTGGCTTTAGTGACAGCTCGTAGCGCTGCCTCTAATTTATCAACTTTATTTGCTGAATCTGTTTTATTAAAGAATAAATAATTTCCGGTTACCGCTTTGTTAACTACCACAGCACCAGCATATAAAACACCAAGACCTATAACTGCAAGAGCCAGATTTCCTAATATTTGTTTCCAACCACGATGTTTATCTAATTCCTTATGGGCTGTTTCAATTGCCTTAGAGCATTTGTTCTTAAATTCTTCGAACTTTTTTTCATCATTATTTTCATGGTTGTTGAAAAACATGTATGCTTCTTTATAAACTGTTTTATATAAAAGTAGTGCTGCATCGGCCGCCTTTGGGTGGTGATTTTTTCTAAGTTTTTCCTCTTTAGTTTTAATTTCCCTTAATTGTACTAAAAATGATTTTTGTGACGGATCTAATTGACTTGGTTTTGAGTAAAGGACGGTATAAGTCCCTTTATTATGCTTTAGGGTTTTGCCTAAAGTATTATCAAGATTACAATTATAAAAATTATCTTGTAGATCATCGTAGCCAGAGTCATGCCCATGAACAAATTTTAGATTATAACCATTGTATTCCGTAGGCCTGATAAGACCAGCATAATCCCTGTTCCACATTAAAAACTCTAATGGTGAGTCTTTATGAGGTGAGCACAAAGTAGATACGGTTTTATTTGTTATATATTCCTGAAATTTTGAGTTAATTTTATCTATAGTATTCGCAAGATCTTTAATTGTTTTATCTTTACGACCCAAGATACCCATCGATATTGCAAGCTCTTGAATACGCTTTAAATCAATAGCTGCATGAGTATAAATAATCATTTCTGAAGTATCTTCATCTATGGAGTACGATATGGCTTTCAAGTTTGGTAGATATGCTTTTTTTGCGATTTCAATAATTTTATCTCGCGACACAGACACAAACCTATTATTATCTATAAGAAACAGTAACTTTGTTAATGATACAAATTGGGAACGTGGATCGATAAGATGAAAATCACTTTTCGTTTCACCATATCTAATAAATTCATAACCGTGGTTAGAAACTAATATTTCAAGTTTAACCCCATGCTGTTCTAATTTTTCAAAAACTTTAAGTGTGAAATAGTCATTGGATCCTCTATCTGCAAGTTCATCACCAATAAGTCTTATTAGACCCACCGAATTATTAAATTGCATTTTATCTAATATATTATTAAATTCATTTAATATTTCTTCCGTTAAATCTTCATTAGGAGTTAGATAAATTTCAACCAGTTTTTTATAATCTTTAGCATCGATTCCACTCGCTATCCCATGCTTAATAAGCATGTAGATCAATTTCATTGTATTCGCATGCAGATCACCTATAGTTAACTCTGAATCTTTTAAATTTGCATTTACATTATTGATGGGATCTACATCTGGGAATTCATAAATGTCGACTTCTTCTTCAATTAATTGATTCATAGAACTACTCCAAAATTTTATTTATAATTATAATATTAAGCTAAACATTCTAACTACTTCGACACTAATTTTCAAACCATAGTTCAAAATGTAGCGGCCCGATCAGGGGAATTGCACTGATTTTAGAATAAATGTACCTAATCATCAACCTAGTTCATATTGAGAATTGCTGCCATAAGTCACCATATATGTTTCACCAAAATGACATCTGTATGGCTTAACGAAAGAGAGTGGCTAACATTGAGCTAGTTATGAAGCGATTATACTCAGCTCAATCGTACAGATTATTTGCACCATTGAGCTGAATATGTCATACTTATAACCAGCTCAATCGTACAAAGTGGTGTGGATACATGGAAACTATAATAATAGGTCGCTCTGAAGAACAAAATGAATTAATGGACATATATAAGTCCCCTCGCGCTGAGCTAGTTGCGGTTTTTGGTAGACGCCGTGTTGGCAAGACCTATTTAATCAACTCTTTCTTTAAGCTGCATAAATGTACTTTTTTTCAGGCCATTGGCTTACGTAAAGGTAGTATGCGCAAGCAATTACAAAACTTCACTGAATCTATTTCAGAAACTTTTTATAATAAAGCACCATTACAAGAAGCAACCACTTGGTCAGATGCTTTTAAATTACTAACTACTAACATTGAGTTATCCAGAAAGCATGATAAAGTGGTGCTATTTTTAGACGAGTTACCATGGATGGCCACCGCTCGTTCTGGTTTTTTAGATGCATTTGATTATTATTGGAATAAATATTGGAGTCATATCGTAAATTTAAAGGTAATAATTTGTGGTTCTTCCGCCTCTTGGATAATCAACAAGATTATTAATGACACTGGCGGCCTGCATAACAGAGTAACCAGACAAATATTTTTAAGGCCTTTTTTATTATATGAGGTAAAAGAATATTTAAAATATATAAAACTTAATCTAAATGATAATCAAATTTTAGAGATCTACATGGCTCTAGGCGGCATTCCATTTTACTTAAATAATCTTAAGCGCAATTTATCTGTAACACAAAATATTAACCTATTATGTTTTAAACTAAATGGTTTATTATATAATGAGTTTGACAAGCTATTTGATTCTCTTTTTAAAGAGGCTGAAGCATATAAAGAAATTGTTAGAATAATAGCAAGTAAATTTTATGGTATTGAACGAACAGACTTAGATATGAAATGCCGTTTGTCTAGTAACGGGGGCACCCTAACTGAAAGATTAAAAGCGCTGGAAGATTCAGGGTTTATAATATCATTTATACCTTATGGTCACAAAACCAAGGGATTATGTTATCGTTTAATTGATGAATACTCTTTATTTTATTTGCAATGGGTCGAATACTATAAAACCGTGGCCTTAAAAGTAAATGCTAATGATGATTTTTGGTCAGGTATATATAATACTCCGGCGTGGTCTAGTTGGAGCGGTTATGCATTTGAGGCAGTATGCTATAAACATATAGATCTTATTCGCCAAGCACTTAAAATTAGAGGTGGTGTTGCAAGCTCTTGGCGATATTCACCGGTTAATAAGGAAGAAAATGGCGCGCAAATTGATCTATTATTTGATCGCTACGACGACGCGATTACCGTCTGTGAAATCAAATATACCTCCCAACCATTTTTGATTGACAAGGCATACGCCAAAAAATTACTTGAAAAATGCGCAGTATTTAAAAGAGTCACCAGAACCAATAAGCAAATATTTATCGCTTTGGTATCAGCTAATGGTCTAAAGGATAATATATATGCGGATGATTTAGTAACCACAGTAGTCAATATTGGAGATTTAATTAAAACCCCCAGATAAACGGGTGGGTCCATATTTTGTATCTATATTGTCAATTACTACTAATGCGAAATAATTAAGTCATCTAGTTGGTGCGATGGCCGGACTCGAACTAAGCTGCAAAAGCTTGATTTCATTGGCTTGTAGTAATGAGGCAGTAAATCTTACCCAAGACCTTACCCAAACTATTCGGTAATGGGTCTATGATACCGTTGCGGAGGATTATGAGCAATAGGCAAATTAATCAGCCACGGCGACAATTGCATATGCAATCAAAATAGCTAAATTGGTTGATTCCTGATCAGCTATAAGCTATTATATGACTATATAAGCAAATATAAGCTATACTTCAGTATGTATCATGTAGAAATGAAGAAACAGGCATTCAAAAAGTTAGAGAAAATGCCCCAGAAACAGAGAGATTTAATTTCTACTAACATTGAGCTTTTGTCTCTTAACCCAGATAATCCGGGACTAGAGGTTAAAAAGCTTGAATCACGACCAGGGTATAGAATGAAAGTTGGTAATTGGCGAGTTTTATATCTAAGGAATGATATGGTGAGGATTTTGAGCATATTTAAGATTGGGCCTCGGGGGGATGTATACAAATGAACATACAAACTATTAAAGCGGCAGATGGGCAGGAATTTGTTTTATTGCCCATAGGTTGTTATGAAAAATTAAAACCTCAAATAGAGGAATACTTCGACACCGAAAACGACGATGAATATGTGCCTTTTGTTTTGGAGCATTTTGTAAAAAATCCTATTGCACTCGCAAGAGCGCGAGCAGGATTAACACAAAAAGAATTGGCGGATCTTATGGGCTGCGCTCAAAGTAATATCAGCCAATTAGAAACTGGTGATAGCGCAACCGCCGATGCACTTATTAGGGTTAAGGAAGCTATAGAAAAAAATATGCTAGTGCGACAACAATCTGGGAATTAACCGGTTTTCCGGAACATAACGGTATTCCCAACTTATAGGCCTTACTCCAAGTATGTCGGGCAAAATATTTTACCCAAAGCTTACCCAAAGTAACGCCGGATTTAAACGTAAAGTTACGAATAGTTGAGAAAGGATTGAGAGACACTAAAGGTTATTAATACTGATAATATCAGTAACTTTGAATTATTACAAACCAATACGAAATCATTAAGTTATCTAGTTGGTGCCGATGGCCGGACTCGAACCGGCACAACCTTGCGGTCACTACCACCTCAAGGTAGCGTGTATACCAATTTCACCACATCGGCGCAAGAAGTTAAGCAATTATATGTAAAAACAGAAATTATGTCGAGCATGCAAAACCAATAGACATTCTGCAACCTTTGCCTGAATCGGGCTCATCCAATGTGTAACTCTCATTGCGACCCGCACATAAACGTGCACTAAACAACAATGTCCAATAAGTTCCTGGATTAATCCCCAAACTTTCTAACCTTTTTGGGAATCCACCATGCTGCTGCATAATAGTTTGTACGATTTTAGCGCGCCATCTTTGCTGCATCGAATCTTTAGGATATGTTGCGAGAAATTCTAACACGTCACGCCATTGCGATTCTTTATCTTGGTCTAGACTTAGTGTAGATACAGCTAAAGATAAATTTTTAGCTACAACTTGGCAATCACCCTTATTACCTGCTGCAAACCAACAAGCTTGCATGTGTAATAAAAATGCTATATTTCCTTTGTGCGCATGCCTAGCGCAATATTCATTTGTTAATGCCGTGTCGTGCATGAGAGCTGCTATTTCATGTTGAGTATTTGGCGTTAAATACCCCCCCTGTGCTGCGCTTGGACTTAGAGTACTTAACCCTATAAGCGGGGTGCTCACGTTAGTAAAAACTGAATCTTTACTGTATAAAGCCTCCAGTATACTTATTACCTTTTGTTGTAATTCAGAATCTGTATTTACTTTAACTTGCATGAGTGCAGCCAAACAAAATTCTGTTGGTAACTTCATATCAATAATCTTTTCAGCAATAGTTAAAGCAAGTTGGTTGCTTTGGTCGTAAATACCAATTGAACTTAGCAAAGTCATAGTTATCTGTTTAAATTTAGCGTTATTTTTATCTTTATCAGACAATGCTGAAAAAAGCTGTAATAATGTTGCATATGCGGTTGCAAACTCGCAAAGAAGTTTAGGATTATTAGAAGAATTATCTAATTTAAAAAAATCAACCAGAAAAAATTCATGTACTAGATATGCTCCCTCAAGAATAATATCTACCTCACCCAGATTATTAGTCGTAGACAATAACTCCGTAGACAATAACTCCTTGGCATCTAGAACAGCTTGTTCAGAAACTAAATACTTAATAGCTTTAACGTATTCTACAGCATTAGCGTCGCTAAAAAAATCTCTCTTTAACTTATAATAATATTTATTGCGCATTATTATTCAGTCGCTGAAGGCACACCAGGAATATCGGTTGGTGCAACAGGAGTGGTAACTACAGACTCTTGTTTCATTAATCTATCGCTTAGTGTATCAGGTTTCCCAGCACGATTAGCTAACAAAGTTAGGCTAATGCTAGTAACAGCGAATAAACAAGCAATTAGCGTAGTTAGCTTGGATAAAAACGTACTTGTACCTTGACTACCAAATACAGTACCGGAAGCACCGCTACCGAAAGCAGCCCCAGCATCTGCGCCTTTACCATGTTGCAGTAACACCAAACCAATTAAAGTAAACGATAATATTAAATGTATAAAAAGAACTATTTGTTGCATCATTGTTTTGTCATACCCATTGCTATGTGACAAATATCACTAAAATCTTGTGCCTTTAAAGAAGCACCCCCAATCAAACCACCATCTATGTCTGGCTCGGCAAACAAAGCCGCTGCGTTAGCACTATTAACACTACCGCCGTACACAATTCTAATTTCGGCAGCTATTAACGATCTAATATGCTGATGCATTTGTTGCGCCTGCGCTGGAGTCGCTGTTAAGCCGGTACCAATAGCCCAAACTGGCTCATAGGCTATAACGGTATTATTAAATGCGTCAACCCCTACGTGATCGATAACCGCCTGCAATTGCCGTGTTACTACAGCTAAACCACGCCCCGCTAACTGTTGCTCCTGAGTCTCGCCAACACATAAAATCGGCGTGAGACCACCCTCTAAAGCCACCGCAAATTTGCGCGCAACAAGCTCATCAGTCTCACCAAGCAAGGCACGCCGCTCAGAATGACCGATTATAACATATTTACAACCAAATTCACTTAGCATCTCGGGAGATATTTCACCGGTAAAGGCGGTTATTTGACTGCTAGCAACATTTTGCGCGCCAATAATTATGTTGGTTGGCTTAGCAATATTTGAGATCTGATCTAAATATACATTAGGTGGACAAACCACACACTCGACATTAGGGCTTAAATCCCCCAACAACGCGGTTAAGCTTTGTAATAAATTTGTTACTTGCAACTTGCTGCCATTCATTTTCCAGTTGCCAACTACTAAAAATTTACGCACTGAATTCTCCAATTTGCGCTGCTAATTCTGTAGCAATCGTTGTTACTAAATCTAAATCGTGGCCTTCTACCATTACACGTACCAACGGTTCAGTACCAGAGGCACGCAGCAACACGCGCCCCTCATCTTGCAATTTAGCCTCTGCAGCAGCTACTGCTTGTTGAATTGCAGGGTTATCTAAATCTACCTGTGTAGTAACTGGAACATTAATTAATAATTGCGGGTACTTTACCATAAGTTGTTTTTGTTCAAACAAGGTTTGTCCAAACGATACCATAAGTGCTAAGACTTGCAATGCAGCAACAATACCATCACCAGTTGAATGTGCATCTAAACAAATAATATGTCCTGACGCTTCGCCACCTAGCATCCAATTTCGTTGCCGTAATGCTTCTAACACGTAACGATCGCCGACGTTAGTACGACAAAATGGAATATGCATTGCCGAAAATGCTAACTCTAAACCATAATTACTCATTAAAGTTCCAGCAACGCCACCAATATTCTTATTATTGTGGATATACCAACGCGCAATTATAAACAATAGTTCATCACCATCAACTACGGCACCGGTATGATCAACAAAAATAACTCTATCACCATCACCATCTAAGGCAATACCAACATCTGCTTTAGTTTCTAATACTGCCGCTGATAGTGCCTTGGTATTAGTGGCACCACAATTTAGATTTATGTTAAGACCATCTGGCATAGCGTTTATGCCTATAACTTCTGCGCCTAATTCTTCAAATACGTTTGGTGCTACGTTATACGCGGCACCATTGGCACAATCAATTACAATCTTTAAGCCCTTAAGATTTAAACGTTTGGGAAAGGTACTTTTACAAAATTCTATATAGCGCCCCTGCGCGTCATTGATTCGTACAGCACGTCCTAATAATTTTGATTCTACCGTAGTAATTTGTGGGGCATCTAGATAAGCCTCGATTTGTAACTCTAGATCATCGGCAAGTTTCATGCCATCTGTCGAGAAAAACTTAATGCCATTATCTGCATGCTGATTGTGTGACGCGCTAATAACAATGCCGGCACCGGCTTGCAGAGTTCGTGTCAAATATGCAACTCCTGGTGTTGGCATCGGCCCTAACAAATGCACATCGGTTCCAGCAGCTACTAAGCCAGCCTCTAGAGCAGATTCAAACATATAACCAGATATTCTGGTATCTTTGCCAATTAACACCTTAGTGCGAGTACCAGACTGCACAGCCTGAGCTAATACTTTACCAACAGCCCAGCCTAATTTTAAAAACCAATCTGGGGAAATAGGAGCATCACCTACACGACCGCGAATTCCATCGGTACCAAAATACTTCTTAGTTGCCACTCACATACTCCTTAATCACTTTAATAGCATCAGCTGTGGCACGAACATTATGAGAACGAATAATATCTGCCCCATTACAAACTGCAATAACCTCTGCCGCCACACCACCATAATCACGCGCCTCGTCGGATACATTTAAAATTTGCCCAATCATACTTTTATGCGCGACATCAACTAATACCTGGCAATGTAGGTTTTTGAATACCAGCAATGATCGCAATAAATTCAAATTTTGTGGTAACGTTTTTCCGAAACCAAAACCAGGATCTATAATAATTCTTTTTTGATCGATTCCAGCGGCCACGCAAGCCGCAATACGTTGCTCAAAATATTGAAATACTTCTGTTATTACGTCTTTATAATTAGCCGTTACTTGTAGCGTTAACGGATCATGCTGCATATGCATTAAACAAATATGAGCTCTAAGATTGGCCACAACTGCCATAGCACCTAATTTAGTTAATGCGCGCATATCATTGATCATTTTAGCTCCGGAGGCTACCGCAGCACTCATGACCTCAGGGTTAGAGGTTTCGACTGAAATTGGGATATTAATGCGCTTCGCAATTATCTCAACCGCAGGGATTAAAATATCCAACTCATATTGAACTGACGGTGTGCTAGTGCCATCGCGCGGCGTGGAACAGCTTACATCAATAATTGCCGCACCATCATGCAACAATTGCTCAGCTCTAATTAAGGCATTTTCAAAAATAGAATGCGTTCTGTCTTCATGCAGGCTACCTGGGGATAAATCTAAAATCCCCATTACTACTGGCCCTGCAGGCAACTCGAACGCACCTAAACTCATCTTCTTTATCTTTTACTTTATAGGACTACTTACCGTACTCTCTTCGCCAACATGTTCATCAGAAACCTTCTTCGGTGTGTCTGTAACGTTTGGCGTAGAGTTACCACTATCTGGCTTAGTCTCTACCCATTCTTTAGGTTCACGAGGTGTACGACCTTCCATAATGTCCTTGATCTGCTCAGCATCCAAAGTTTCATATTTTAGCAGGGCGATTGCCATTGCATGCAAAATATCAACTTTACTTTCAAGAATATCTTTTGCTGCCTTATATGTTTTATCAACAATACGGCGCACCTCTTGATCAATAGCCTCTGCTGTTTGCTCGGAAATCTCTTTAGTCTTCGTAACGCTATGCCCTAAGAATACCTCGCCATCTTCATCACCGTAAACCAATGGCCCCAAACGATCTGATAAACCCCATTTCGTAACCATATCACGACACAACTTAGTGGCTTTTTTGATATCATCACCAGCACCTGTTGTTACTTTATCTTTACCAAAAATTATTTCTTCCGCAATACGACCGCCAAATAATTGTGCCAATCGGCCTTCTATCTGCTCTGTATTTAAACTTAAACGATCTGTTTCAGGTAAAGACATTGTGACACCAAGTGCTCGACCACGCGGAATAATAGAAACCTTATAAACTGGATCGCACGTTGGGGTAGCTAGACCAACAATAGTATGCCCAGATTCATGATACGCAGTATTACGGCGCTCATCTTCAGACATAACCATTGAACGACGTTCTGCGCCCATCAGTACTTTGTCTTTAGCTTTTTCGAACTGTTCCATGCCAACGACACGGCGATTTTCACGTGCTGCAAATAAAGCGGCTTCATTAACTAGATTGCTTAAGTCAGCACCAGAAAATCCAGGGGTGCCGCGCGCAATAATTCTTGGGTTAACATCATCACCAATTGGAACTTTACGCATGTGAACTTTAAGAATTTGCTCACGCCCTAAGATATCTGGCAATGGTACTACTACCTGACGATCGAAACGACCTGGTCTTAATAATGCGGGGTCCAATACGTCCGGGCGGTTGGTTGCGGCGATAACAATAATACCTTCATTACCTTCAAAGCCATCCATTTCAACTAACAATTGGTTTAAGGTTTGCTCACGTTCATCATGACCACCACCCAAACCAGCACCACGATGCCGACCAACAGCATCGATTTCATCGATGAAAATAATACACGGCGCATGCTTTTTAGCCTGCTCAAACATATCGCGAACGCGAGAAGCACCTACGCCCACAAACATTTCTACGAAATCAGAACCAGAAATACTAAAGAATGGTACTTTAGCCTCGCCTGCTATAGCTTTGGCTAATAAGGTTTTACCTGTACCAGGCTGACCAACTAACAGTATACCACTTGGCATACGCCCGCCCAAGTTACTAAATTTGCTAGGGTCACGTAAGAAGTCGACCAATTCTTTTACTTCATCTTTGGCTTCATCAACACCGGCTACGTCTGCAAAAGTAATCTTAACCTTGTCTTCCTCCATCAAGCGTGCACGGCTACGTCCAAATGACATTGCACCACGACCACCGCCACCGCCTTGCATTTGGCGCATAAAGAAGATCCAGACACCAATAAACAGTATTATCGGGAACCAGCTAATGAATATATGCATTAATAGGCTTTGCTGCTCAGGTGGTTTGGCGTCTACTACGACCCCATAACTGTCCACCCATTTATCTACTAACGCTAGGTCGTAATCAACCGGTGCGTAAGTAGAGTATAAATCGCCACCATTGGTTACCCAATTGATGTTGCGATCCTCTATAGTAATCTGCTTGATATCGCGATCATGCAATTTCTCTAAGAATTGCGAATATTGCATTTTCTTAGCTTGCGTAGTAGAGGGGCCAAAATTACTAAACACTGACATCAATACCAGTGCTATAACCAACCATAAAACCAAATTTTTTATCATGTCGTTCAAGGGGCACCCCTTTCCTTTTTATTCAATAATCGCGCTATCACGTAGACTTCTCTTGACTCAGAACGCGATGCCTTAGGTTTACGCACTACCACAGTCTTAAAAGCACCTTTCAACATCTGCAAACATTCAGTAAACCCCTCGCCTTGGAAGATCTTAACGATCAGGCTACCACCGGGAACTAAAACTTCTTGCGCAAACTCAAACGCTATTTCTACTAAGTATACTGCACGCGGCAAATCAATGTCGCGTATACCACTAAAATTGGGGGCCATATCTGAAATTACAAGGTCTACTCCCCTGCCATCCAATTTTTTTATCACTTTTTGCTGAACTTCAGCTTCTCTGAAGTCTCCTATTATGATATCGACCCCATCCATAGGATCTATAGACAATAAATCGATGGCGATCACATTACCTTTGCCAACTAACTGACACGCCACCTGTGACCAGCCGCCAGGTGCCGCACCTAAATCGACTACTGTCATGCCATGACGAAATATTTTATCGCGTGCATTAATTTCTTGCAGCTTGTAGGCAGCTCTGGAGCGATAACCTTCTGCGACCGCACGCTTTACATAATCGTCATTATGTTGACGTTTAAGCCATTCGCGGCTGCTTTTAGAGCGTGATTTTGCCATCTAGATATATTCAACAACGTCGATTTCGTATGAAATCACCCCACCAGGAGCTTGCACATCAACAACATCGCCTGAAAATTTACCAATCAATGCTCTAGCAATTGGCGAGTGCACGGAAATTTTACCATTTTTAAGATCGGCTTCTTCTTCACCGACTATTTGATATGTTACTGTACTGTCAGTATCCAAGTTAATCAACTTTACAGTAGCAGCAAAAATTACCTTGCCAGTATTTTCCATCTCGGCGATATTAATAATTTGCGCATGGGCTAATTTTGCCTCTAAAGCATGGATGCGGCCTTCTATAAATGACTGCTGCTCGCGCGCGGCATGGTATTCGGCATTTTCTTTTAGATCACCATGTGCACGGGCTGTAGCTATGTCATTAATAATTTTTGGTCTAGTAACTGTTTTTAATTCGTGCAGTTCTTGGCGCAATTTTTCAGCACCAGCCGCTGTCATTGGGATTTTGTTAATACTCATACTTCACGCACTATGCCATTAAAATTGCCTAATTCTACCTAAAACTAGGCCAAATAGCTATCCTCCCAGGGCCATTCAGCTAACAGTTTTTCAACTTAAAATAGATGGGGTCATAAAAAAATATCGCATCACTACTAACACTTCACACGATTACGCACCTGGCAGGTTGGTGGGTGGCTGTAACATCTACTGTTGGGGGCCGCGTAAATAAGTTCTCCAAGCCTGATTTTTTTGTCCGCAATAGACTTAGAAAAGAAGCACTCTTGCTATTCGCAAGCCAACGCCGCCTATCGTCCGACTTATACCCCCTCGAATTAATATGGCAGGAGGCATAAGTATACCCCAAGCCATTTAAAGAACCAGCCATCGCAGGCTTCATATAGAAACCTTTATTGTAACGGAACTCAAAATATCTCTTTAACTTTTCGCCATCCTTAATAATGAAGTCAATACCTTGCGCAAGTATTTGCAAGTAGCAAGCTGGTAAATGGCGTTCGATATAACCTATTACCTGCACCCACAATAAATTTCGCTTATTCCATCGGTTATCTTCGTGGTCATCATCATAGTTAAAGTAATAAAATTTTTCATAATAAAATTCAATGGCAGTTAGTAAATAAAAAGGATTGAAGATTTGATCGAGGTTTGCTATGGACTTAAATTGCTCTCTGAATTTGTGTAAATCCGTGTTTAATTGACTATCTGTATTGTTTACTCCTGGATTATTTAGTTCAGATTTAACTTGTATCTCTGTAGCATCATTAATCGCCATGAATATATAATGAAGCATAGATTTTTTAAATTTTTTAGCTTTAGCCTTTTGTGCTGTTTCTACTGCGTCTATATCCCCATTAGGGTAAATGCTTATAAATTGGCGTTGAATCTCAAGTTTTGGATCAGGGATTAAGTTTATTCCAACTTTTCGTTTCTGCTCCAAAATTTCTAACATCATTTGCAACATTTCTATATCCCTTAAACATATTGCAGCTTGTAGTGGGGTTATATTTTTAATTTCTTTGCCAGAAAGGTCTGTAGCAGTTGCAGACGAATCCAGCAATAACTCCGGGCTATACATAATAATTTTTCTGGCCAAATCTTCATTACCACATACCACGGCGGTTAACAGGATATCTTTCATAGATTCAGATAATATGCGTCGAGCTGGCTGGCAAGTTTCAGAAAATTCAAACATGCTTATATAATCTAGATAGCCATATAAAAAGCGCATGCTCGTTAGCTGCCACTCACACTTCTCTAAGAGTTCATTTCCTGGGCCTTTTTTTATTTCTTTTTGCATATTTGTATCTCTTGTTATATTTAAAGCTTGATCAAGATTTTGTAAATTATATTAATGCATAAGCAACGCGTTCATGCAGCTTTTGCAGCATGTATAATACATTATTATCGCCACAGTGCAAACCACTAAGAATGGCCCGAGCTCGCGCAATGGTAGTGGCGTAGTTAACTCTGTATTTTACAACTGCGCCTCTAATCTGCCGTGCGACGTCTATTTCTGACGCAGCGATTTGCGTACTGAGTACAAAATCAAAAGTACCCACTGCTATTAGATCGATAATTGTTGCGAGATCCGAAATAACATTGCAAGCCACGCCTTCACGCAATAATAAAGCCTGGGTCGCACGGTCACTATAGATTTGAATCTTATACTTTACTAGGTCATATAATAATTCAGACAAGCCATGCAAATTTTTGGTATCTACGCTTAAAAAAACTTTAGAGCTGCCCAACGGCTGAGTGCCAAAAATTGCTTCTTGAGTTTTTTGAAATGCTTCTGCAACGCTTGCTCCAAAACACATTACTTCACCAGTGGATCGCATTTCCGGACCTAAAAAAGGATCAACGCCAGGAAATTTAGCAAATGGGAAAACCGATTGCTTTACAGCATATAATTTACAAGGCACTGTTTGTAATTGCAAGTTTTGTAACGAATGCCCTAACATACATGCCACGGCAACTTTAGCAATTGAAATTCCAATGCTTTTTGAAACAAATGGTACGCTACGTGATGCGCGCGGATTAACTTCTAAAATATATATGTCTGTATTTTGTATCGCAAATTGAATATTCATTAACCCTATAATGTTTAACTCAAGTGCTAACTGTTTAGCTTGATGCTTGATCAAACTCAATTGTTTTGATTCAACACTAAATGGCGGAATAACTGATGCCGAGTCACCAGAATGAATTCCAGCAGGCTCTATATGCTCCATTATACCAGCAATAAAAACATTCCCCTGCCCATCAGCAACCACATCTACATCTAATTCTTTAGCATCTAGCAAAAAGCAATCGATTAATACCGGGGAATTTTTAGAAATTCCCGTGGCATTAAGTAAATAATTTTTTAACTCCAAATCACTATGCACGACCTGCATCGCGCGGCCACCTAAGACATAAGAAGGGCGGACCATTAAGGGATAACCCAATATATTAGATGCAATTAAGGCAGATTCTAAATCATGTACCATTGCATTGGCAGGTTGCTTTAAAGCTAGCTTGCTAATAATTTTACTAAATTTGCCGCGATCTTCCGCAAGGTCAATAGTAGCATACGCAGTACCTAAGATATTAACACCATTTTCATGCAATTTTTGGGCTAATTTTAACGGAGTTTGTCCACCTAACTGTAATATAACACCAAGCGGTCGCTCTACTTGAATAATATCTAATACGCTTTCTAAGCGTATTGCCTCAAAGTATAATCGATTGGATATATCATAATCTGTTGATACCGTCTCTGGATTACAATTGATCATAATCGCCTCGATACCATTTTCTTGCAAAGCTTGTACCGCTTGCACGCAACAATAATCGAATTCAATACCTTGCCCAATCCGATTGGGGCCGCTACCAAGTACTATAACCTTTTTGTTGTTGGTTGGAGACGCCTCGCACTCACCGTCATAACTAGAATACAAGTAATCGGTGGCGGCAGGGAATTCAGCGGCACAACTATCGATACGTTTGAACTTTACAGAGACATCAAGTTGCAGCCTATAGGCACGAACCGCGGCTTCAGAGACGTTTAATAATTGACTCAAACGCGCATCAGAAAAACCCATTTGTTTCCAAAATAGCATAAGTTTATGATCGGCTGCATATAAGCTAAATTTTTTTATTTCTGTTTCAATTTCTAATAGATCGCGTATCTGATCTAAAAACCATAAATCAATTTTTGTGTGCTGATGTATCTGCTCCATAGTCAACCCTAACCTAAATGCATCCGCTACATATAACAACCGCAACGCACCAGGATTACATAATTCTGACAAGATTTTATGCGATGCGTCATTATTAGTATATATTCTAGGATTAAAACCATCTAGATCTTCTTCAAGACTACACAGTGCTTTTTGCAATGCGGCCTGAAAAGTAGATCCAATAGCCATAACTTCACCAATCGATTGCATCTGCGTTGTGAGACATGGCTTTAATGCCGCAAATTTGTCAAAATTAAAACGTGGAATTTTAACTACTACGTAATCAATACTCGGCTCAAAAGACGCTGGGATCACATCACCAGTTATATCGTTCTTCAATTCATCAAGTGTATAACCAACCGCTAAAAGCGCAGCGACCTTAGCAATTGGAAATCCCGTAGCTTTAGAGGCCAAAGCAGAAGAGCGCGATACGCGCGGATTCATTTCAATCACAATCATGCGACCAGTATGAGGATGTAAGGCAAACTGTACATTAGAGCCACCAGTTTCTACACCAATCTCTCTTAGGATTGCAATAGCTGCATTTCGCATAGTTTGATATTCTTTGTCGGTAAGAGTCTGGGCTGGCGCTACAGTTATAGAATCACCAGTGTGTATCCCCATCGGATCAATATTTTCTATGGTACAGACTATTATACAACTATCATTTGCATCACGTATAACTTCTAGTTCAAATTCTTTCCAGCCCAAAAGCGATTCTTCTATTAATAACTGAGTGTTCATAGATAACAACAAACCGCGCTCACATATGGTTTCGAATTGCGACATATTATACGCCACGCCACCGCCGCTACCACCTAACGTAAAAGATGGTCTAATTATGGCTGGGAAACCTATATAGTCTAATGCTGCAACGGCCTCAGCT
>Ga0206973_1017_pt2 | contig 41887 bp, 34 predicted proteins | sample Alteio_BWOrgHeat_83_FD_152927 | JGI IMG/M metagenome (GOLD analysis project Ga0206973, IMG submission 152927) | Enriched cells from forest soil in Barre Woods Harvard Forest LTER site, Petersham, Massachusetts, United States -... | ecosystem: Environmental > Terrestrial > Soil > Temperate forest >...
ATTTTGTAACGATGATCCGTTACTTTCAAAGCATGCTGCAACAAAAAAATGCATATGATGTTGCAGTACAAGTTGGCAACAATTACAATTTTTTCTATTGATGTTTTGCCAATGCCGCGCACCGGGTAATTAATAATGCGGCGCAATGCTTCTTCATCTCTTGTGTTCACAATTACACGTAAATACCCAAGAAAATCTTTTATTTCTTTTCGCTGATAAAAACTGATACCGCCATAAATTCTATAATTAATTCCCATACGGCGAAGGCTTTCTTCATACGCACGGCTTTGTGCATTTGTTCTATATAAAATAGCAAAATCTTTATTGTAATAATGATTGCGCAGTTTTTGTTCCTGTATAGTATCTGCCACATACTTACCTTCTTCATTATCTGTCATCGTGCGCACGAGTTTTATTTTTTCACCATGCGCATTTTCTGTCCATAATTTTTTTGGTAACTGGGCTTTGTTGTTTTTGATCACTTCATTCGCCACATTCAAAATGCTTTGTGTGCTGCGATAATTCTGCTCAAGCTTTATCACTTTTACATCATCATAATCTTTTTGAAACTGTAAAATATTTTCAATGGTTGCGCCGCGAAAACTGTAAATGCTTTGCGCATCATCACCCACCACACAAATATTTTCATTCACAGCCGCAAGCAATTTTGTTATCTGGTATTGAACAGGATTCGTATCCTGGTATTCATCAATTAAAATGTATTTAAACTTATGCTGATACTTATGTAGTGCTTCAGGAAAATCGCGCAGCAGTTCATACATCTTAAATAAAAGATCATCAAAATCCATTGCACCATTCTTGAAGCAACGCGCATTGTATGCCTTATACACCTGCGCTATTGCAGGACGATTCGCGCGCACATCTTCCTGCTGAATGTAAGAATCGTTTGCATATTCATCAGGACCAACCAATGCATTTTTTGCGGAAGAAATCCTGTTATGAACAACATTCGGTTTGTATAATTTATCATCAAGGTTTAATTCATTCACTACCGTTTTTATAACAGAGCGGCTGTCGTCTGTGTCATAAATAGTAAAGTTGTTTGGATACCCAATGCGATGCGCTTCTGCCCTTAAAATTCTTGCAAACACGCTGTGGAAAGTTCCGATATATAAATTGCGCGCTTCATTGTTGCCGAGAATTTTTTGTATGCGTTCCTTCATCTCGGCAGCAGCTTTATTGGTAAAGGTTAACGCAAGAATATTAAATGCATCAACACCGTTCGCCATTAAATGTGCAATACGCGTGGTAAGCACTTTTGTTTTGCCGCTACCTGCGCCGGCGACTATCATTAAAGGTCCGTTGATATGTGTTGCTGCTTCACGTTGAGGTTCGTTCAATCCTTTCAAATAATCCTGCATGGACGCAAGTTAGCCTCCATCTCTAAAAGGGGAGAAAAAAATTGTTGACAAATGACATAAAATCGGAGAAGCGTAATGATATGCAGCACAAGTGTTGCGAGGTCCCGAAAAAATTCGGGGTGATGCCATGAAATACGAATGCCGGTAACCAAAAAATTTACTTCACTCTCTTACCAATTTTATTCCCGGCAACAGCATAATAAAAAATATAGAGATAACAAGGAATCATTATCCAGAACGCCTGTTGTAATCCAACATACTCACCCAATATTGCCCAGACTTTCGGCAGAATGGCGCCACCGGCAATACCAACGATCAGCAAAGCAGAACCTGTTTTAATATATTTTCCAAGGCCATCAATTGCGAGGGGCCACAATGCAGGCCAGACAGGTGCATTGGCGAAACCAAGTAAAGCAATGAACATAATAGATGTATAGCCTGAAGTGAAAATTGCACCCAGCGAAAAAATAACACCGAGTATCGCTGCAACGCGCAAAGCTTTTTCCTGGCTTACATATTTTGGAATTAATGCAATGCCCAATAAATAAGATGCAAGCATTGCGATCATAGTATAAGTAGTGAAATGTTTTGCAATGTCTAAGGGAATATTTATTTCTTTTCCATAGACCTGTATAATATCGCCGGCCATAACTTCAACGCCAACATATAAAAACAAAGCAACAAAGCCTAGCAGCAAATAGGTATATGAAAAAAAGTTTCGCTGTTTGCCTGCGGCAACATTATTGATTTCATCTTCTGTTTGAATATCCGGCAAAGAGGAAAGCCGTATCATAATTGCCAGTACCACTAACACAATAGCAAGAATACTATACGGCATAATAACCTGGGATGCCAATGCATCAAGCTTTGCAGCTTTATCTGCTGCGCTTAATGTTTTAAGACTTGCTTCAAAACCATTCATGTCCTTTAATAAAATAGCACCCATTATTAATGGTGCGATTGCACCGGCTGTTTTATTACAAACGCCCATAATGCTCATGCGCTTTGCGGCACTTTCAATCGGGCCAAGAATAGTGATGTAAGGGTTGGATGCTGTTTGCAATAATGCGAGGCCGATACCAATTACAAATAATCCTGTAAGGAATAACCCAAATGTGCGTTGATGTGCTGCAGGAATAAAAATTAATGCACCAATTGCCATTACCAATAAGCCATACATCATCCCGTTTTTAAAACCTACTTTATTGATCACCCATGATGAAGGAAAAGCCATCACAGCATAAGAAATATAAAATGCAAATGTTACCCAAACAGCCTGCGATGTATTCAGTTCACATGCAATCTGCAGGTATGGAATTAATGTGCTGTTCACCCATGTTACAAAACCGAAAATGAAAAACAATGTGCCGATAATAAAAATTGATTTTGATGTACCCGGCTTTGTTATAATAGGATTTAATTTTACTAATGACGTATTTTCTTTTGTTTCCGGCATATTGACTTTGGTTTCTTACAATTTGATTATTGCGTGTCACAAATAAAGGATAAATATTTTTGTATCACGATTATGTTTCTAAATTTAAACTGATTGTAATGCTAATAAGAAAACAAACGATTGCATTTTTTATTGTGATGATATTTTTTTGTTTCCCACAATTGTATGCGCAACAAAAAACCTATTGCAATCCCATCAACATAGATTATGGTTTTACGCCTATTCCAAATTTTTCTGAACAAGGAAGGCATCGCGCAACGGCAGATCCTGTGATTGTTTTGTATAAGGATAAATATTTTTTGTTCTCTACCAATCAATGGGGTTATTGGTGGAGCGATGATATGTTGCGCTGGAAATTTATTCCGCGCAAATTTTTAAAGCCTGGTGCCAATGTGTATGATGAATTGTGTGCGCCTGCTGTTGCAGTGCTGCATGATACAATGATCGTAATTGGTTCGACTTATACACAAGCGTTTCCGTTATGGATGAGCACCAATCCAACAGTTGATGACTGGAAATATGCAACAGATTCTTTTAAAGTGGGCGCATGGGACCCCGGGTTTTTAGCAGACGATGATGGCAAATTGTATATCTATTTTGGTTCAAGCAATACATATCCAACTATGGGACAGGAAATAGACAGAAAAACATTTCAGCCGATTGGTGTACGTGATTCTTTGTTGCATTTGAACGATACGATCCACGGCTGGGAACGCTTTGGCGAATATCACGACAATACATTTCTCAAACCATTTATTGAAGGCAGCTGGATGACGAAGTACCACAACAAATACTATTTGCAATACGGTGCACCTGGCACAGAGTTCAGCGGTTATGGTGATGGTGTTTATACAAGTGATAACCCGCTTGGACCATTCACTTATCAATCACACAATCCATTTTCATATAAGCCCGGTGGCTTTGCAACAGGCGCAGGCCACGGGGCAACATACCAGGATGTATATGGCAACTGGTGGCATGTAAGCACGATGATCATCAACATAAAAAATAATTTTGAGCGCCGCATTGGTATATGGCCTGCCGGCTTTGATAAAGATGATATTTTGTATTGCAATACTGCATTTGGTGATTATCCAACTTATCTGCCATCACATAAAGACGAAGATCATATCAAAGGAAATTTTACGCGATGGATGTTGCTGAATTATAACAAGCCCGTTATGGTTTCTTCAACATATGGCAATTATGAACCGAACAATGCAGTGGATGAAAGCATCAAAACATATTGGTGTGCAAAAACAGCAAACAAAGGTGAATGGATTCAATCTGATTTAGGAAATGTTGATACTGTAAAAGCTATCCAGATTAATTATGCCGACCAGGATGCAGATATTCTCGGTAAGTCAACAACTATTTATCATCAGTATAAATTGTATTCATCATTAGATGGAAAAACATGGAAGGTACTGGTTGATAAAAGCAGTAACAAAACAGATGTACCGCATGATTATGTTGAATTTCCTGACCCAACATTAGCACGTTATATCAAGCTTGAAAACATTCATATGGCCGATGGAAAATTTGCCATCAGCGGTTTGCGTGTATTTGGAAATAGTAATGATACAAAGCCTGACACTGTAAAACATTTTGTTGTATTGCGCGGCGATACCGAACGCAGAAATGCATGGCTGAAATGGCAACAAAGTAATGATGCGTATGCTTATGTTATTTACACAGGTATTGCACCCGATAAATTATATACAAGCATTATGGTGTATAATGTGAATGAATATTATTTCAGCGCGATGGACAGAGATCAACCTTACTACTTTCAAATAGAAGCGATTAATGAAAATGGTGAAAGCGCAAGAACAAGTGTAATTAAGGCTGAATAGATAATTGAAATTCTGCAATTACAAACATCATGATTTAAAAAGGCAATCATGCCGGGAACTTGTAAACTTCATATAAAATTTACAAGGCAAGTCTTTATGCTGTATTAAATTTGAAAAAACAATTATCTATGAAAAAGATCAATCTTACCTGCACCTTACTGGTGCTTCTTCTTGGTATTTACAGTTGCAAAAAAGAATCAATCGAAACATCATCTCTTTCATCAAAAAATACTTCAAATGCTGTTGTTGACGATACAGTTTGCAGAAGTGACTGGTATGGAATATTTAATCAAAATACACCGGACAGAACAATTTACACAACAGCGCACAAAATTATTTTTGACGGCTATGCACACGTGAAGGTGCCGGTAGGATTTGCACGCAGTGCATACGAAACAGAGATCGATCTTACTACACCTGATTGTGCAGCGGTTGATGGAGACAGTGTACAAATGAGCGTTAATGTTATGAACCCGACCGACAGTGCAAACTCGCAATATACTGCCAGTGTTTATCTATATATGTTTGGCAGCGAAGATTCTGCATATGTTCAATTCAATGGTTATTACAGCAAGAATACAAAGCTCGGTGTTGGAAGGTATAAAGAGTTAGATATTCCAGGCCTGTATCATTTATTCAGCTCATACGAAGTTGTATCGCTTGTTGCAAAAGATCATATCATTTCTGTTTACAGAGGTGAAAAGCTGATAACACAGGTTGATTATACAGGAACAAATATCGGCCAATTAAAACGTATTGCTGTTGGTTTCAGAGGTTCGGGTTATGTTGATTATGTGAAGTTGTACAACAGTACTACGGGCGCAATGATCATGAAGGAAGATTTCAATATCCCTCATAAATCTACTGATACCTGGTATTGATGCTATTGTTTGATCAAATGAAAAACCTCTGTTCAACAAAGCAGAGGTTTTTATTTATTAATAATATCAAACACTTCTTTTGGTGAAAGCGTTCCATCAATAAAAGGTATGTTTCTTTTTATTGATTCCTGTTCAAGCCAATCTCCCCAGGTGATCATTTCGCCTGCGCCAAAATCCATTAAAGAATTTTTTCTTGAGTTGAGTAGCCTTTCTTTTTGAATTTGTGTATCCTCTTTTAAAAAGAATACTTTATCAAACAAATCAAATATCTTGAATGTATTCCCTGAGCCGCCAAAAAGGTATACATCATTAAACTGTGCTAAGAAATTTTCAAGAAATTGTTTATCCCACAGAAATGAATAATGATTAGTGAGTGCTTCATGTGCTGATGTTGGCGTTGGTATTTTTTCTCCATGCTGATTATACCATGCTGATAAGCCTTCAACAACATCTGCATCATAAGCATTGATGCCTGATTGCTGCAATGCCTTTACAATATATGTTTTGCCTACACCTGACGGACCGAAAACTAAAACCTTCATGTTTGAAATTATGCTTCCTTAATTCCAGAATTAATTAACAAGTCTAAACATCGTAAATACGATCTATAACATTTTTGAATTTCTCTAATACTACCTTTCTTTTCAGGCTCATTTTGGGTGTCATTTCACCAGTATCAAGGCTCCATTCTGCAGGTAGCAATTCAAACTTTTTAATTTGTTCAACGTGGTTAAACTGCTGGTTGATCTCATCGACTACTGCAGTATATTTTTTTATCACTTCGGCATTCTTAACCGCATCTTCATTAGTAGTGAAAGGAATATTATGCAGCTGCATCCATGTTTTAAGGTAAGTAAATGAAGGGACAATCAATGCGCTTACAAATTTTTTGCCTTCGCCTATAACCATTATCTGCTCAATAAAAGGACTGCCTTTGAAAATATTTTCCAAAGCCTGCGGCGCTACGTATTTACCACCGCTGGTTTTGAATATCTCTTTTTTCCTGTCGGTGATTTTTAGAAATTTACCTTCTACAAATTCACCGATATCGCCTGTATGCAGCCATCCGTCAGTTATGGTTTCAGCAGTAAGATCGGGGCGTTTATAATAACCTTTCATTACGGTTAAGCCTTTAACACAGATCTCCCCGTCTTCTTCAAGCTTCACTTCAATGCCTTCTATTACCGGGCCAACAGTTCCTATTACCAGTCCGTCCGGTGTAAACCTGTTCACTGCAATCACCGGGCTGTTCTCTGTAGGGCCATATCCTTCATACACCGGTATTTTAGCGGCATTAAAAATGCGCAGCAACTTTACCTGGCAGGCCGCGCCGCCTGTAATAATAAATTTGATATTACCACCCAACGCTTCTCTCCACTTACTTAAAACAAGTTTGTTTGCAATTGCCAGTTTCATTTTATAGATGGAAGAATTGGCTTCAGGTGTTGCATATTTCTCAGCAAGCTTTACGCTCCAGAAAAATAAAGATTTTTTAATGCCTGTAAGCTGGCTGCCTGTGGTCATTATGCGCTCAAAGACTTTTTCCAATAAACGGGGTACCGTTGTAAAACCATCGGGTTTTATTTCTTTTAGATTAGCGCCAATGGTATCAAGACTTTCCGCATAAAATATTCCAATGCCACTGAACAGGTAAATGTATGTAACGGCTTTTTCAAAAATGTGATTGAGTGGCAAAAAGCTGAGCACTTTATATTCAGGTGCATCAACAAAAGGAAAACTGATCTTGCTATACATTACGCAGGTATAAATGTTCGTATGCGTAAGCATTACACCTTTTGGCGTGCCGGTTGTTCCTGATGTATAAATAATGGTTGCAAGATTTTCGGGAGAGATGGATCTTTTTATTTCCACCAGTTTTGCCTTTGAGGCGTCTGTTGCCAATGATAAAATGGTGTTCCATTTATCAACGCCATCAATATCATCAAAACAAAATATTTTTTTTAGTGATGGAACACTGGGTTGAATGCTGCTGATCTTATCATACAATTCTTTGTTGCTTACAAACATGTACTGAATACGCGCATCATTTAATATGAATTGTATTTCGTTGATACCTGTAGTTGGGTAAAGCGGAACCAGCACTGCGCCTGTTTGCTGAACAGCCAGATCAGTAAATATCCATTCAGGGCGATTATTGCTTATGATGCCTATTTTATCTGTGCCTTCATCGCTTCCGTCGTTTGCGCTGACACCCAATTCAATTAATCCCGCACTAAAATCTTCAACTATACTTTTTACTTCTGCCGTACCATAACTTTTCCATGCTCCTTTCTCTTTTGCATTCAACATATCCGGTTTAGGAAAATGCGCCAACTGGTGATCTATACAATCGAACAAACGTTTTATATCCATTATCAATCGTTAAAAAATAAAAATACAACTTTTGAAAATTGGTCAACTAAGTTTACGGTTTCATCAACGTTATATTGTTGTTCCTCTCATTTAATATAACCACTCTTAAAAAATTAAACACTTGTTTAATTTCATTTATTATTTTTGCCCTTCATTCCGTTTCTTCTTATGCAATATTGTATTGAAGAAGCTTAGAATCCAAGGATTTTATGAGCAAGCACCAGCTAGTTATTATCAGTTTTATTCTTTTTACCATCTCAGCAGACGCTCAACAAAAGAAGGATTCACTACCTTCCACAGCTACCCTGCAGGAATGTGTAAATTATGCTTTATCGCATCAGCCTGATGTAAGCAAATCTCTGCTGGATGAGCAGATCGTAAATGCAGAAATAAAATCAAGACTGGCAGATTGGTACCCCCAGATAAACCTTGATTACACAATACAGCATTATTTCCAGGTACAGCGGTTTACAGGTGGGGCAGTTACAGCGCTTACTGCTGAAAATTATTCTACGGCTTATTTTTCTGCAACACAAAACATTTTTAATCCGGATGTTTTGCTGGCAAGTCAAACTGCCGGAAATGTAAGAACACAGACCAAACAATTTACAGAAAACAATAAGATAAACACTGCAGTTAATGTAAGCAAAGCCTTTTATAATGTGTTGCTTTCACGCTCGCAGATAAAACTGGTTGACCAGGATATTGCGCGTTTATCAAGAAGTGTTCAGGATGCATATAATCAGTACAAGGCCGGTATTGTTGATAAAACAGATTATAAACGTGCACAGATATCTTTAAATAATTCAGTAGCAGAAAAAAAACAATACGAACACGATCTTACTGCCCAATTTTCTGTGCTGAAATTATTCATGGGTTACCCGCAGGACTCTTCTTTCAATCTTGATTATGATAGTACAGCGTTGGTAAGTGAAATTTATCTTGATACATTACAACAGGTAAATTATACTTCCCGCATCGAATATAAAATTCTGCAAACTCAGCAAAGCCTTTTGCAGGCAAACCTTAAATATTATAAGTGGAGTTTTATCCCAACCTTATCAGCTTACGGAAATTATAACCTTACTTATGCCAACAACGATTTTGGTAAGCTGTATAGCAAAAGCTTTCCATCATCCTATATTGGTCTATCATTAGGATTTCCCATATTTCAGGGGGGGAAGCGCACATCGGAGATAAAAGCAGCCAATCTTCAGTTAGACAGGTTGCAGTATGATTTTAATTCGCTGCGCGATTCTATTCAAACAGAATACACACAATCATTAGAAACTTATAAAACCGCATTAAATGATTATTATGTTCAGCATGATAATCTTGACCTTGCAAATGACGTGTACAACACTATTTATTTACAATATAAGTCGGGCGTTAAAACTTACCTTGAAGTAATAGTTGCAGAAAGCGATCTGCGCTCTACCCAGGTAAATTATTTAAATGCTTTGTTTGAAGTTTTAATCAGCAAGCTTGATGTTGAAAAAGCAGCAGGCTCTTTAACTTATTAAACACATGAGAACGTTCATACCACTTGTTTTATTTATTGCATTAATTACAACAATATTTTCCTGCGGTGATAAAGGCAATCAGCAACCAACCCGTCCTCCTGCAACCAGTGTGAATACAGATACTGTGAAAGAAGGTGCTACGGTTTATTATGATAATTATCCTGCAACAGTAACTGCATTAACACAGGTTGATATAAAACCGCAGGTATCAGGAAACATTACGGGTGTATTTTTTACTGATGGCGATCATATACACAAAGGCGAAAAATTATATACAATAGATCAGCAACAATATGCAGGTTCGTACGGACAGGCAATGGCTAATGTAGATGTTGCAAAAGCAAATCTTGTAAAAGCGCAAAAGAATGCCGACCGATATCTTGAATTGCAGAAAAACGACGCTATTGCAACACAAACAGTAGATGATGCTTTGGCAGATCTTGATGCTGCCAAACAACAGGTAGCGGCTGCGCAGGCAAATGTGCAGGCTGTTGAAACCAACTTAAAATACACAACTATTTATTCTCCGATAGATGGAACCATTGGAATTTCGCAGGTTAAAGTTGGAACATCTGTGTATCCGCAAACACTGTTAAACACTGTTTCAACAGACGATCCTATTGCGGCAGATATTGCAGTTGACCAGGTATTGATTCCTAAGTTCACCAGCCTTATTAATAGTGGGGCTACAAAAAAGGATTCAACATTCACTGTTACATTGCCAGATGGCAGTGTTTACCCGCATCCGGGTTATATAAGTTTCCTTGACCGCGCAGTTGATGCTGCTACAGGAACTATACGGGCAAGAATAGTTTTTCCCAATCCTGAAAAAATGTTGAAGGTTGGTGCTACAGCGTCTGTTCGCGTTGAGAATAAAAGCGATACCAACACTATTGTTATTCCTTATAAATGTATAGTAGAACAGTTGGGGGAATTTTTTGTTTACCAGGTTCAGGACACTATTGCTTTACAGAAAAAAGTTACGTTAGGCAACAAGATAAATGGCATGGTTATAATCAAAAATGGAATAAAAGCAGGAGATGTTATTGTTTCAGATGGTGTACAAAAACTAAGAGACAGCGCTGCGATAAGCACAGGTAAATTTAAAGCACCACAGTCTTCACAGGCTAAGTAGTAAAATGATCAGGATAGTTTATTGAAATAGAAAGATGAAAAGCTTGATCTTAATTAAGGTTAAGCTAAAACAAAAATTATGAGCGAGACTTCATCAAATGTATTTCTTAAAAGACCGGTTACAGCTATTGTAATTTCAATTGTAATAGTAATGGTTGGAACATTGGCAATTCTTAATATGCCGATCAGCCAATATCCCAATATTACACCGCCAACCGTATCTATTACCGCTAATTTTACAGGTGCGGATGCGCAAACTGTTGAACAAACGACCACTACTCCTATTGAAACATCTGTTAACGGTACGCCGGGCATTGAATACATGCAAAGTAACAGTGCCAACAACGGCCAGGCAAGCATTACTGCCACGCTTAATATTGGTGCAAATCCTGATATTGTTGCATTAGACATTCAGAACCGTGTAGGCATTGCAACCCCAACATTGCCAAGCCAGGTTCAGAAATTAGGCATAACAACATTAAAGCGCAATCCAAGCATTTTGATGCTGGTAGCTATTTACTCACCCAAAGGTTCACATAGTGTTCCTTTTATGGATAATTATGCGAACATTTATGTACGCGACCAGTTATTGCGTGTTCCGGGTGTGGGTGATGTATTCAGCCGCGCTGATAATTTCAGTATGCGTATTTGGCTCGAGCCTGATAAACTTGCCCAGCTTGGTTTAACGTATGCTGATGTTCAAAATGCAATTAATGAACAAAACTTACAGGTAGCTGCAGGATCTGTTGGCTCACCTCCGCAAAACTCAACTACTCCATTTGAATTCACTGTTTTTACAAACAGCCGCCTTACATCGGAAAAGGATTTTGAAAATATTGTTGTGCGTTCCAGCCCTCAGAATAATTCAATTGTTTATTTAAAAGATATAGCGCGTGTACAATTAGGCAAAGTAAGCTATACTGCAAATTCTTTTGTTGACGGAAAAAGGGCTTCTTATTTATTGGTTTACCAGGCACCTAACAGCAATGCCTTGCAAACGGCCGATGGTGTTTACCAGGCCATGGAGAATATGAAAAAATATTTTCCCGCAGATGTTGATTATACTGTTCCTTTTGAATCTGTAACCGTAGTAAAAGTTTCAATCAGTGATGTTGTACATACATTATTAATTGCATTATTGCTTGTAACAATAGTTGTATTTCTTTTCCTTCAAAACTGGCGCTCTACTTTAATTCCGGTGCTTGCCATTCCAGTAGCAATAGTAGGCACGTTTATATTTTTTATACCGCTTGGTTTTACCATTAACACACTTACCATGTTTGGTTTTGTACTGGCAATTGGTATAGTGGTAGATGATGCTATTGTGGTGGTAGAAGCGGTACAGCATTATATAGATACCGAAGGGCTTTCTCCAAAAGAAGCAACGGCAAAAGCTTTGAAAGATATTACCGCGCCTGTTATAGCAATTGCGTTAATACTTGCTGCCGTATTTGTGCCGGTAGGTTTTGTGCCGGGTATTGTTGGAAAATTATACCAGCAGTTTGCTATTACAATTGCCATTTCCGTTTTGCTTTCAGCTTTTATTGCACTTTCGCTTACCCCTGCATTATGTTCTTTATTATTAAAGCCGCAACACCTGGATAAAAAAGCAAAAGGTTTAAATAAATTCTTTTACAAGTTTGATGTTGGGTTTGAAAAACTTACCAAAAGCTATACTTCAGGTGTGAAAGCATGGATCAAAAGGGCCCCACTCGTTATAATATTATTGGTGTGCATTTTTGTAGCAGATGGATTATTGTTTTCGCATAAACCTACCGGTTTTATTCCAACAGAAGATGACGGGCGTTTAATAATGACTTTCGAAATTCCGGAGTCCGGTTCTACCACACGAAGCCTTACAGTTATTGACAGTATGATGAAGCTGGCACAAACAGTTCCCGGTGTGCTGCATGTTGCTGCATTAGGTGGTTTAAACTTTTTAACCGGTGGTATAAAATCCAGCAGTGGCAGCATGTTTATGCAGTTGAAACCCTGGGATCAACGTACAAAAGAGTCGGAAAAAATAGATGGCATTGTTGCAGAATTAAACAAACGGTTTGCATCAATTAAACAGGCAAGGATTGTTGTGGTAAAACCACCCGCTATTCCGGGCTTGGGTAATGCAGGTGGATTCAGCATCCAGATAGAGCAACGGCAATCCAATGACAGCATTAAAGATTTTTCAAAGGTGGTAAACAATTTTGTTGCTGAACTAAAGAAACAGCCTGAAATTGATAACAGCCCGCAGGGAGCATTTACTTTCTTTACAGCAAATACGCCGGGATACCAGGTAAATGTAGATCGCGATAAAGCGAAAAAACTTGGCCTTAATTTATCTGATGTATATAATACAATGCAGATGTATATGGGCAGCACCTACATCAACCAGTTAACGATTTATGGAAGAAATTTCTACGTGGTTGCACAGGCTGATACTAATTTCAGAAATGACATTTCCCAAATAGGAAATTATTATGTAAAAAATTCTGCCGGCAACATGCTTCCGTTAAGCACTGTGGTTAGTTATAATGTTACTGAAACAGCGCCGCTTATTTCACACTTTAATATTTACAGAAGTGCGGAAGTTGATGGCAATGCAAAACAGGGTTACAGCAGCGGGCAAGCTTTAGATGCATTAAAACGTGTAGGAGATAAATTACCGGAAGGATATGGGTATGAATTTTCCGGTTTAACTTTACAGGAGATCAAATCCGGATCGAGCGCCGTTTATATATTTGCCCTTTCCATTGTGTTTGTATTCCTGTTTCTCGCAGCATTGTATGAAAGCTGGGCTGTGCCATTTTCTGTATTGCTCGCAGTGCCAATAGGGGTGTTCGGCGCGATACTAACACTTACATTAATTCCCCGTTTAACAAACAATGTTTATGCTCAAATAGGTTTGATTACATTGATTGGTTTATCTGCAAAGAATGCAATTCTTATTGTAGAATACGCAAAAGAAAGGGTTGACAGGGGAATACCAATTGTTGAATCAACATTACAGGCAGTAAGCCTTCGTCTGCGGCCGATATTAATGACATCTATTGCGTTCCTGTTAGGAGTTTTGCCATTAGCACTTGCTTCCGGCGCAAGCTCAATTGCCAGGAATACGATTGGGTGGACCGTACTGGGAGGTATGCTTGCAGCAACTTCCCTGGCAATTTTTATTGTACCTGTTTTATTCGTGGTTATAACAAAAGCTTCTTATGGACAGAAGAAACTGGCAAAATTAAAAGAGGAAGCTGAAGATCGGGATAATCCTAAAATGCCTGATAGTGAACATTGATCAATTAATTGTTGGTCTTGTGCTCTTTTAAGTATGCATAATTTTTATAGCATTGCTCAATATAAAAACCTAATTCAAGATCATTCATTGCCAGCACTTCTTCATAACTGGGGCGATAAATATTCATAAAGTCTTCCAATTCTTTACCGTCAAGGCTTGTAAGCTTTTTTACAAGGAGCTTTGAGTAGCGGTGATCAATATATTTATCCTGTTCATCCTGTAATAATCTTTCTTGAAAAGCAAGCATTTCCCGGTTTCGCTTAAAACGAAAAGAGTTTATTATTTCATCCAAATCCAGACCGGCTGTTACACTTCCCGGAACATAATTATTGGCTGAAGGCGTGTTTTGAGAAAATCGTAACCCGGGTTTTCTAAAGTTGAATACGTTTGCGTACGTCTGCCGGTTCTCTATAGAATCTAATTTATAATCTTTCGTGTGAACAGTTACTTCAGGCAACCATCGTGCATCAATATATAATGCAATATCAAAGCTCTGCGGATGCGTTATTGTATCTACAGAGTATTTCATGGTTTTCTTATTAAGATAACTAAACCAAACTGAATCTTTTTTTTCTGTATTAATTTCATAGCGTCCAAGTGAATCGCTAATAGTATAATGGCCCGAACTGGTTTCTACGGTTACTGCATCCAAAGGCATTTTACTAAAATAATCTGAAACAGTTCCCGATAAGGCAACCTGGCTTTGAGCGGAGATGGTCATCAAACAAATGCAACAAAAAAATAAAACAGGGAGTTTCAAATAAATATGTTGAAATGTAATATTACAAACTGCAGCAAGATTATTGTGCAATCAAAAGTTAAACCTGATTACCTGCCCATGTAAACCATCAGTATCTGCACATCACTGGGATTTACTCCGGAAATTCTGCTGGCTTGGCCAAGGGTTCTTGGTTTAATCCTTTTGAATTTTTGCAAAGCTTCTGCACTAAGTGCAGCAATACGATCGTAATTAAAAGTTTCCGGAATTAAAGCATTTTCCATTGTTGACATGCGTTGTGCAAGCTCTTGCTCTTTTTCAATATAACGCTCATATTTAATCTGAATTTCTGCTTGTTCAAGAGAATCCTTTGGCAAATGTCTAAATTTATTATTCAATGCAGGAACTTCATTAATCATATCTTCCAGATTCACATCCGGGCGAAGCACAAGCTTTATTGCTTTTTGCTTTTCATCAATACACGAGGAATTTATTTTCTGAAGATATCCATTTACTTCATCCGGATGTAGCGAAACATTCTGCAAAACAGACTTTATTTCTTTTACATTCTTTTGCTTAGATAAAACTTTTTCAACTCTTTCATGGCTTGCTAATCCAAAATGAAAACTTTTTTCTGTTAATCTTAAATCTGCATTGTCTTGCCTCAATAGTGTTCTGAATTCAGCGCGGCTGGTGAACATGCGATAGGGCTCTTCTGTTCCCTTACTAATAAGATCATCAATTAAAACACCTATATAAGCTTCGTCCCTGCTAAGTATAACAGATTGATTATCAACAACTTTATGATGAGCATTTATCCCGGCCATAAGTCCCTGGCAAGCTGCTTCTTCATAGCCGGTAGTTCCGTTTATCTGACCCGCAAAGAAGAGGTTATCTATTAATTTCGTTTCAAGAGAATGTTTTAATTGTGTGGGCGGGAAGTAATCGTATTCTATGGCATACCCCGGCCGGAACATCTTTGCATTTTTAAATCCATCCATTTTTTTGATTGCTTCGTATTGGACTTCTTCAGGTAATGATGTTGAAAATCCATTTACATACACTTCAACTGTATTAAACCCTTCAGGTTCAACGAATATCTGGTGTCGGTCGCGATCGGCAAACCGGTTTATCTTGTCTTCAATACTCGGGCAATATCTTGGACCAATTCCACCTATACGTCCGGAAAACATCGGGCTTTTTTTAAAGCCTGTTTTCAGGGTTTCATGAACTTCTGTATTGGTATAAGTTATATAGCAAGGCAATTGTGCTGATGGATTAATTTTTTCTATTTCCAAATAAGAAAATCCTGTAATCTCATCATCACCCTTTTGAATTTCCATCAGTGAGTAATCCAAACTTCTGCCGTCAATACGGGGAGGGGTTCCTGTTTTAAGCCGGTTGCTTTCGAAACCAAGCTCAACCAGTTGTTCTGTGATACCGGTTGAGTTCTTTTCTGATATTCGCCCGCCGCCGAAATTTTTTTCCCCGATATGAATTATGCCATTAAGAAAAGTACCACTGGTGATAACTACAGCGCTCGAAGCAATATGGTGGCCAAGACCTGTAATTACTCCTTTCGCCTGTTTATTTTTTACAATTATTCCCTTTACTGAATCCTGATAAAAATCAATGTTTTTGGTTTGTTCAAGCATGTGCCGCCACGTACCTGCAAAAAGCATTCGATCACTCTGTGCTCTTGGGCTCCACATAGCTGGCCCCTTACTCCTGTTAAGCATTCTAAATTGAAGCAGGCTTTTATCAGTAACAATTCCGCTATATCCACCCAACGCATCAATTTCCCTAACTATCTGGCCTTTTGCTATACCGCCCATTGCAGGGTTACAGCTCATTTGGGCTATAGTTTGCATATTCATCGTTATCAACAGCACTTTGCTGCCAAGATTCGCAGCAGAAGCTGCCGCCTCACAACCCGCGTGACCGGCACCCACAACAATTACATCATATTCTGAAAACATTTTGCAAAGATACTATTGACATTTCACGTGGAACTATTGCTGACTGCAAGCAAAGTCTTCCACAAGGAAGGAATTACCATTACTATATTTTTCAATAGAAATACCGGTAATAATATAATAAGGGTTTAACAGGGTTTTTCGATGACCTAAGTCACTCACATTAATATCGAGGTAAAGCAAAACAAGCATAAACAATGGACTCGTATTTCCTGACCCATAACTTATATTTTCCCCACCGCAATTTTTTAAACCAAATTTTTTAAACCTGTCACCGAAAGTATCTCCATTGGAAGAATTATGGGATGGTGAAGCATTATTACCAGTAATATCCTTAGCGTGATAAGAAGACATTCGTGACAGCATTTCATTTAAAGAAAGCAAGGGAAGAGTATTAGCATTTTTCATATCAGTTTTAAGCGAAGCAAAATTTTCTCCCTTTAGTTGTGGGAACTCCTGAACCAACTGAACAACTACACTGTCATAAAAGGCATTTGGCTTTAACCTGCTGTAGTTTGCCCAATAATAAAAAGCTCTTTTATCGGAAGTTAGTTTCGTATAACCAGCCTGGCTCTCATTCCAACTTAATACGGCCTCATTGCTCATCGCTGGGTTAATAACCTCCGCATCTTTAAACACCAACATCTTTTGGCTTTTACATGAAATAGCAATGAATAAAAGGCAACAGGCAAACAAATGCTTCACGTGAAACTAATTTTCTTTAAATAATGATCTTCTCTTTTTCGCATTTGCTTTTGAGCTTCGTTCGTCTTATCAGTATAACCACACAAATGCAAGGCTCCATGAATCATAACTCTTAATAATTCATTTTGGTAGCTGTTATGAAATGATTTTGCATTTTCTTTAATGCGGTCAACGCTTAAATAAACTTCTCCATAAACAGGCTCCCCGGGATTGGAAAAGGTGAACGTAATTACATCGGTCAGGGTTGAATGTTTTAGAAATTTAATATTAACTGGTAACAGGTATTCATCTGAACAAAAAATGTAATTAATACATTCAAGTTTATAATCTTCCTCATGAAAAAGGGAACGTATTAGCTGCTTAACTTCCCTTCTGCTTTCAAGGTTAACAGGCCTGTCAGCACTATGCAGAAATACTTTATTCATTTCTTTCAAAATTCGTAAAGTTAAATGCAACGCATACCAATAGTTTTGTAAATATTTTTGTTACATGAAGTTATCTGATTTGGTAGTTGGCCAGCAAGCGACAATAATTGATTTTTCAAAAGACGAGATATCAATAAAACTAATGGAAATGGGTCTTATTCCCGGTGAAATAATTTACATAGAAAAGTTTGCTCCGCTTGGAGATCCCATCTCTATAGCTGTGGCGGGTTACAGCTTAAGCTTAAGGCTGAATGAGGCGGAAAATATAATGGTTGAGCTTGTATAAATTGCTGTAAATCATTACATTGATGAATATTGGTTTGTTTTTTGGTTCTTTTAATCCCATACATAACGGCCACCTGATTATTGCCAATACTGTTCTGAATACATTCCTGGCAGATAAGGTTTGGTTTGTTGTTTCTCCTCAAAATCCGCTAAAAGAAAAATCGGAATTATTAGCTCCTGAATTACGTTTTCAAATGGTTGAAAAAGCAATTGCAGGAGACAACCGCTTAATTGGCAGTGATATTGAATTTAACCTCCCTTTGCCCTCTTACACAATTGATACTTTAAACTATCTTGAAAGTACTTATCCTGATAATCAATTCTATCTTGTTTTGGGTTCTGACGCATTCAAATCTTTAGCCAAATGGAAAAATTATGAACAATTAATTAGAAAGAAAATGATAGTTTATCTGCGTCCCGGCTATTTAATATCCGAAAAAACAATCTCCGGTAATATCACACTATTAAAATCTCCTTTAATTGAAATATCATCAACAGAAATAAGACATCTTATAAAATCAAAAAAAAGTATTCGTTATTTAACTCCTCAGCCTGTAATTGAATTAATAGAAGAAAATCATTTCTACATGTGATAATAGCTTACCGCAATTCCTAACAACAAACAAAACAGGGGAATGAACTGCGGCCTGAGTTTGGTAAAGGCCAGCAAAGAAAATGTACCTGCTATCACCATAATATTTGCAAAGGGAACCAAGGAACCCACCGTTATATCAACAGAAACATCTTTCATCAGGAAGACAGTAGATCCCACCATAATCCCAACAACAGAGGCATTAATGCCCTCGAGCGACCGGTAAATTACAGCATACTTTTTCAGGTTATGCCACACCGGAAAGAAAAACAACACCAGCAAAAAACTTGGCAGGAACAAGGCTACCGATCCAATAACACATCCGAGTATCTGCTTTTGATATCCATCTTCCCTGAAAGCAATTCCGCCCATGTATGCTCCTATGGAAAAAACAGGACCAGGAATTGCCCGTACCATGCCCGAACCGGTGAGGAAATCACTTTTATCAATTTTTAATGCCCCCGGGTTTTTTTCTTCTATCCGCTCCGTAGAAGGGCGAACCACGTATTGCTGGTACATCATAGGTATTAAAACATCACCACCACCAAAAACCAGGCTTCCGAACCGATAAAAGTTTTCGAATAAATTATATGGCCCGCGGTTTGGCCAGCTTTGTTTGCGTGCCGTTTCACTCACATATCCCGCCAGCGCAAACACTGCGAAAAATATAAGTATGTTGGCCCATTTTATTTTCTTTGGTGGAATCCCTTTTTGAGGGATGCGTTTGCTGCTAAAATTAGTGGCGATGCCGGCGGCTACAATCACGGCCGGGAACGACCATGGTGTTTTAAAAAGCAGGAAACTTATTATAGCAGCTGCAATCGAGATAACAATGGTAATTGTATTGGTAATTGCAACTTTAGACATTTTGTAGGCAGAGAAAGCTATAAACCCAACAGACATCGGTTGAATAAAATTAAAGATGCCGGCAACTGCCTGCCTGTCTCCGATGTATTCAACAATAAAAGACAGTGTACCCATCAATACGCTTGCCGGCGTTATCCATATAAGCAGGGTTAAAATAGCCAACGGAATCCCGCCCCGCTTATAACCAATCAATGTAAGTGTTTGTGTGGAAGATGCACCCGGCAGCATCTGGCAAAAAGCATTGTATTCAAGCAATTCCTGTTCGGTAACATCATGCCGGCGGTGCACAAAATTCTTTATCATCATTCCAAAATGCCCCTGCGGACCACCAAACGCGCCAATACTATGCAGTAAAACAGCTTTCAGAAATGGAATATGTCGGCGGATGTTCAATGCTGGTTTTGTAACGATTATTTTTTTAATCCTATTTCTCTTAAACGTTCATCAAGGTATTCCCCTGCTGTAATATCCTTATATGCTTTCGGATGACCGGCATCAATGCATTGTTCAAGACAGGCAAGGCTCATTTCGCTGCGCGGATGCAAAAAGAAAGGCATGGAAAATCTACTCGTATGCCACAACTCTCTTAGGGGATTCACCACCCTGTGCGTTGTACTTTTCAGTTTGTTGTTTGTTAGCCTTTGCAACATATCACCAACATTCACCACTATTTGCTCCGGCAGGGAAGTAACACCTACCCATTCATTTTGCCGGGTTAGAATTTGCAGGCCGTCTGCAGAAGCACCCACCAGCAGGGTGATAAGATTAATATCTTCATGCTGCTCAGACCGTATAGCGCTTTTTGGTTCCTGTGTTATCGGTGGATAATGAATGCATCGTAAAATAGAATTACCATCTTTAATATATTCATCAAAATAACGCTCAGGTAGTTTAAGGTACAATGCAATAGCACTCAACAAGGCGGCACCTGATTTTTCAAAATGCCTGTACACATTATATAAAGTGCTTTTGAATTCAGGTATTTCCTTTACAGATACATTTTCAGGGTACGTTTCTTCATGACCGGTTTTCTTTTCTTCAACAGTTTGCCCAAACTGAAAGAACTCTTTCAGATCCGGCGCATCGCTACCTTTTGCATGCTCTTTTCCAAAACTTGTATAACCTCGTTGGCCGGCAAGTCCTTTTATCTCATAGTTTTTCTTTTTTTCAAGCGGAAGTGAAAAGAACCGTTGCACTTCACTATACAGATCGCGGATAAGTTCATCTGGAATACCATGATTTTTTACTGAAACAAAACCAACCGTTTCATAAGCGCTGCCTAATGCATTTACAAATGCATTTTTCTTATTGGTATCACTGCTTAAAAAACCGGCAAGGTCAACCACAGGGATTGTTTCCATAAAAGCAAGTTTGTTACAATGGCAAAGTACAAATTACTTGATTGTTCAATCAAATAAAATTATTTGGTATGCAATACAATGTTTTTATAAACGCCTTCTTTCTTTGAAAAGTTTTTCCACAAAAAATACAAGTGCTATTATAACTAATCAATATAAAAAAAGAACCCCGCTGAAATCAGCAAGGGTTCTGCTTAGTCCCAACCTTAACCTTCTTTATAAAGACAACCGCTCAAAAAATGAAGAAGCGATATCTGTAATATTTACCTTATTCTTTATGTTGACTGATTTGCCTAACTGTGCCTCAACCTTTTTAACTGTATCCGGTTTGGTATTGTTAGCAGGCTGATAATGATATTTTGAGCTATCAGTAGCAGGCGGCGGTGCAGGCGTAGCCGGAGCTGCCTGCTGATCTGAGTTATTATCATCGTCATCGTTGTTATTATCTTCTGTTGATGGATGAGTAGGCTTTAAACCATCTTTTGTCATTATATACTCAACATCATTGCTCCAGTCATAGCCATCATTATTTCTTCTCCAGTTCCAATCATCTACATCATGTCCAAAATCTATATGAAAATCATTTCCCCATCCAATATTATCACCCACATAAATTCTTTTTCCTACAGGAACATAAATAGTTACATATACTGACTGGTTGCGGAATTTATCATCTTTTGTAACAGGGATACCCCTGTCAAAAATTAGTGTTGTATCTGACTGATTTATGTTGAAACTAATATTCTCTGCACGCTTGTCAGCTACTTCCCTTGATGTGCCATAAGCCAGTTTTAAAGCCTTTACTTTAAAGCTGTCGTTGTCTGATTTAAGAATACGCAGGTGAATATTATTGATGGAAACCGTGTCTTCATCAACATAGGCAAATGGTTCAAAATGAAAGAAATTATTGTCGAAGTAATACCTGTCGTTGTTACTGAATTCAACTTCCAGCTTCCCCACGGCGGAATTTGACAGCGGCACATTGTATTCAATAGGATTGCTATGATAAGAGAAATCATCGCTTAAAGAAGCCAGTAATCCTATAAAGCAAACCCATCCCAGGATCCACATGGCAGCAAAACCAAAACGCATTACGTTGCTGTTAGATCTTGCACGTGTAATTTTTCTTATGATCCACGTAATAATACCAATAACAGATATCCAGATAAAGAAAATGTAAGTACCCCAAAGAAGGAGACTTTGCCAGCCATTATCTATAAGATATGGTTTGAAACGGAGTAATCCTGTAGCAGCTATGCCAAGGCCAAAAAGAACACTTACAAGTGCAAGCAACACAACTGCAAGAATAAAATAAGCAAAGATTTTAAAGATGAGTGCGATCACATCTCCAAATGTTCTACCAGACCTGCGTGCAACATGTCCGGCTTCAGAACTGAATTGCTTACCACGCTGGCCAATTTCAGTGCCTAATTTAGAAGCACGGTCGCCTACTTCTTTACCAAATTCCTTTGCTCTTTCGCCAAAACCCTCCATATCTTTCTGGATAGTATTTTTTATACTGTTCAGGTCAACTTTTTCACCCTTCATTTCCAGTTTGTCTGAAGTACTTGTAGCTTCAGGTATAACAAGCCATAAAATGATATATAATATCATAGCGCCCGGGCTGAAAGAGAGGTTGATAAAGTTGGGAAAATTAAATACCCCCCAATGGTTCCAGTTTGTTGCAAACGTTAAAAAAGGAATTAAGAACAACACTCTTGGGATCCAGACATTTACACCGAAGTAAGAGGAAAGTCCGCCGCACACACCACCAATCAATTTAATCTCCGGGTCGCGAAATAACCGTTTACGGTATGAACCGATCTTTTCAGATGCTGAACTTGGTATAGCCACCCATAAAATAAGGTAAGCTACAATACCAAATGCAAATGCAAAGGTGAAGATCACAAACAGTATTCTTACAACCAGCTTGTCAATGCCAAAATAATTGGCCAATCCTGCGCAAACACCACCAACAAGTTTGTTGTTTTCATCCCTGTAAAACCTTTCATGGCGCACAAATCCCTGCTGAGGCCCGGCATCTGAAGCATAAGTTCTATTTCCTGTTGTTGATGTTTTTGCTCCCTGGTATTCTGCATCGTCGGCTTCAAAATCTTCAGGCCTGCCAATGCTTGCTATTACAGTTTCAACATCTGCGTCGGTAATGCAGGAAGAGCCCTTTTTTAGTTGTTCATCAAATAGTTCGCCAATGCGACTTTCAATGTCGTTTATGATTTCTTCCTTGCCTTCTTCATTGGCAAAGAATTGCCTCAGGCTTTCAATATATCGCTTTAAAATTTCATAGGCGGTCTCCTCTATAGGAATTACCCGGCCCTGAAAATTTATATTAATTACCTTTTTCATTTTACTTTAGTTTATTGGTTATTGTTGGGAATTTCTTCGGACACTTCTAATGTGCCGCTTGTTGAGGTTAGTGCCTGAACAGCATCTGCAAGTTCTTTCCAGGTGCGCTCCAGCTCGCCATAAAATTGCCGGCCTGCGTCAGTCATTAAAAAATATTTACGCGGTGGCCCAGAATTACTTTCTACCCACCTGTAAGTAAGATAACCTGCATTTTTCAGCCTGGTTAATAAAGGATAAAGTGTACCTTCTAAAATATGAAGGTTTGCGCCTTTCATTTTATCAACAATATCACTCGGATAAACTTCACCTTGCTGTATAATTGATAAAATGCAAAACTCCAGTACACCTTTTCGCATCTGGCTTTGTGTATTCTGAATATCCATACAAGAGTTTTTTATTTTATTTATGACACAAAACTATGTAATATTTTAATACTATGCAATGCATAATACCAAGTTTTTTAAGGTAACTAACTTTGTCCATTAATAGTTATTGCATTATTAGTTAAAAATCAACGAGTTAATAATAAGAGTGTCGAAGAGGATTGGGATAAGCGGTTGTATTTCTTGATGAACCGAAGCAAATATGGCAGTTGGTTTTAAGTAAGCTTAACTATACTGTTGCCTGCGCTTTCACAGCAGGTAAGGTCTCTATATGGTCTCTATAAGGTCTCTGTAAGGTCTCTGTAAGGTCTCTGTAATGTTACATAAGGAGTAATAAAATGAAAGAAAATTTTAGCTGCGGGAGCCTGAATTGAGTAATTGCAGTGATCTAAAGATACATGAATTTAGCTTTTTTATTAGTTTTCCAGGTAGTTTTTATAACGACAGAAATTTTAATTCTTTGGATACGCTAACTTGTTATGTTGCTATTCATTTTCAATAATTTAGGTTGAGCCATTTCCTGTGGCTTCCCTGGCTAATTGCCTGAGGAAAACGCCTTTATCATCCGGAAAGTCTTTTTATTGGCTTCATTATTAAGAGAGTTGGCTATTCCTTTCTTTTCTATTGCGGTCAGATGAAAACTTAAAGAAGCCGAAGTGGCATTAGATACTGCCTCATAACTAAAAGTTGTTTTTACCAGGTTTGGCCCATACGCGCTTAGCATATAGTTTACCTGGTCTTTTTCATAATAATCCTGGAGGTTAAACCAGTTATTCTGAAGCAGGAACATTGGCTTGGTAATTAACCCCATAATAGAATTTACTTCATATGGCCTCGACCAATCTTCATTAGGCCTGTCGCGTAATTCAACAATAATAACTTTGGAAGTATTTTGTTGCAACCAGTCTTTAAAGTAAGAGATAAACCGAAGGCAGGTTTCGTGGCCGAAATTATCGCGGAAGCCACCATCCATTACATCAAATTCAGGATTTGCGGGCATTTCAACATTAGGCAGTACAAAAGGAAAGGTTGCGTTCATGCGCAATGTTGTAAGAAAGGAAAGATTTTTGGAATCCTGGTTCGCAAAAAAAGATTGAAAATCTAACCCGTCAATATCGTAATTGCTAAGATTACTTGAATTGGACTTAGCCTGCATCATGAACCTTACCGGATGAGTGGCTATAAACATCTTTCTTCCATCCCGTGTTATAGCTGTATTGAATATCATTGAAGGGATTACAGCTTTGTGCTCGGCTAAACTGTAATCTGCGAGCCTTTTATTTAAAAGCCCTTTTGTATTTGCATTCAGCTTCTGTTCAAATGAATACCCTCTGTCACGAATGTATGAATTACCGCTGTATTCAAACTGGCTTATGGGCCCAATCATATCTCTTGCAACAAGAGAAGAAAAGACCGGGTTTAAAAGGTCTTTGCAGATATTATCTATATATTGTTTTTGCTGAAGCGAACTGATTTGTCCATATTCCTTTTCCAAATACAATTCCCTGAAATATGCCGCGCCAATCATTCCTCCGGAAGCGCCTGTTATCAAACCACACTGTGAAAAGAATTTGCCTTGCGTAAGTGTATCAAGTTTGGTTAAAACATTCATTGTAAAAGCGGCACTGCGATTACCACCGCCGCTTACATCCAAAAAAAAACAACACGGGTTTTTGTTCATGCTGCCTTACTTTCCAATTATTAAGTATAGATATGAATTCCAGGCTGTCTTTTGCAACATCTGATTTATTCATAAGATCAGAAAGCGCTTCTTTATTGTATTCAGGCCTTGGTTTATTTGAAGTATAATCTAACCCGTAAGCTTTATTCCTTGGATCAATCCAATGTTGCTGATACATCCAATTCACCAAAAGATAAATTGCCAGAACAACAGGAACACTCCAGTTACCTAAAAAAAGCGAAAGCGCTCCTGCAACTGCAATCAGGATAGCAAAAAATAAAGTGATGCTGGCACCTGCCGGAATCTGGCAATAACGATTCTCTGTAAAAAGCCCGATCAGAACCAATGCTATCAATGCTATAAAAACAGCTTTAACAGCAGCTACATGGTGGCGTTTAAAAATTGAATTCAAAAATTGCTGGCTGTAATGTTTTGTATTTCTTGGTTTTCTTAATCCGAATGTTGCACTCAAAAACCAATCAATACGCATCTCTCCTTTTTCGATCTTTGAATTTTTGATCATCCGGGAAGCGCGCTCATATTTTTCTTTAGCAGTTGTAAAATCGGTCACCATCTTCCTGTAGATCTTTTTATCTGTACCGAAAAAATATCCGAAAGCAATGGCGAGTGATAAAATAAATCCTCCTAAAAAACCTCCAACCAAAGTAAGTATTTCTACTGAAGATGATAACTCTTCTACCCGTTGATAACTTATTGCGAAAAATAAATAACTCAATAAAAAAATAACCGGAATAACCGCATTATTGATGCAATATTTTAAAAAAGGCTGAGCTGTTGTAGCGAGAAATTTTATATGCCGGCTATGTAAAATGAATGTGGTAATATTCCAACTCATTATGTAAGCGCCAATAGCAAACCCAACAAATGCAGTGCTTGCAGCGCTTACATGCCCCAAATATTCCGGTGCAAGCATTAAAGAATCAGCACCATAAGGTTTTAAAAACTGGCCGCCGATTGTTGCAAAAAGAATGACCCAGAACAGCAGTAAAACCTGGTACCTGCGGAAATGCAGAAAAACCAGTTGCACGGGAAATGAATAAAAGAAACCTGCTAAATATTTCTTCATCAGTGTTTAATGACTTTTCAAGACATGATCATTTATGCAAATGCTGTTTAGTAAAAATACAGAAGGTGCTTTATGTTTAAAAGCACCTTCTCATATTTTATTCAGGATATGAAAATCTATATCTGAAGTATTATTAAAACTCGCAGTTCCTGGGCGTTCTTGCAAATGGAATTACGTCGCGGATATTGGTCATCCCGGTTACAAACAAAACCATACGCTCGAAACCTAATCCAAAACCTGAGTGCGGTACTGAACCAAAGCGGCGTGTATCTAAATACCATTGCATTTCCTCAACCGGCACGTGCATTTGTTCCATGCGTCCGGTAAGTTTTTCAAGCCTCTCTTCACGCTGTGAACCGCCAACAATTTCGCCAATACCAGGTGCGAGAATATCCATTGCAGCAACCGTATTGCCGTCCTCATTCATGCGCATATAAAATGCTTTAATGGCTGCAGGATAACCGGTAACGATAACAGGCTTTTTAAAATGCTTTTCTACGAGATAACGTTCATGTTCGCTTTGAAGGTCAATACCCCATTTTACTTCGTATTGAAATTTTTTCTTTTTGTAAGCAGCGCTGTTTAATAAAATGTCAATTGCTTCTGTATAAGTAATCCTTTCAAAAGCATTATTCAAAACGAATTCAAGCTTTTCAATCAATCCTAATTCGCTGCGCTTATCCTGAGCCAATTGTTTTTCTTCTTCGACCAAACGTTGTGCAAGAAATTCAAGGTCTTCGCGGTTATTATCCATAACATACTGAATAATGTATTTGATGAATTCTTCCGCGAGGTTCATGTTGTCTTCAATATCATAAAAGGCCATTTCAGGCTCAATCATCCAAAACTCTGCAAGATGCCTTGTAGTATTTGAATTCTCTGCCCGGAATGTTGGGCCGAAAGTATAAATATCACTGAAAGCCATTGCTGCGAGCTCGCCTTCCAATTGTCCGCTTACTGTAAGATTGGTGCTTTTTCCAAAGAAATCTTCTTTAAAGTTGATGCTTCCATCTTCATTGCGAGGCGGATTATCAAACGGCAAAGTTGTTACCCGAAACATTTCACCGGCACCTTCTGCATCGCTGGCAGTGATTATTGGTGTATGCAGATAGACAAAACCTTTATCATTATAAAACTTATGAATAGCGAAAGCCAGTGAATGACGTATGCGGAATACAGCGCCGAAAGTGCTGGTGCGAAAACGCAGGTGCGCAATCTCTCTTAAATATTCGAGGCTGTGTTTTTTGGGTTGCAGTGGATATTTCTCAGCGTCACTATCGCCCAATATTTCTACTGATTTTGCTTTTAGCTCAACTTTCTGGCCTTTACCTAAACTCGGCACCAACTCTCCCACCACTTTCAACGAAGCGCCGGTTGTAATACGTTTCAACGTTTCATCACCCAATAAACCCAAAGCAGCAACTACCTGTAAATTTTGATTGCAGCTTCCGTCATTCAAAGCAATAAACTGGTTGTTGCGAAAGGTGCGCACCCAACCCATAACCGTTACTTCCTGGTTTGCCGGTTCTGTTGCCAGCAACGCTTTAATTTTCGTTCTCTTGTTAAACATAATGCTTTGTAAAAAGGAGGGCAAAGATAAAGGTTGGCGGGAAGATAGGGAAGGATGTTTGAGGTGATGGTTGATTAAGCAAAATGAATTACTCCCCTATTTTGCCAACCCAAAACCAGGGAATACCCAGGTATCCGCTTTTAAGGTATACATTAACCATATCTCCTTCTTTTTCGGCATTATACAAGTCCGGGGAAACTTCTACATCATCGGGTTCCGTGTACTGACCCCAGGCATCAAGATTAAGGTAATAACTGGTATGCTTACCGGTACTGATATGTTTACCTTTTACGGGTACAGTAAAAACCTTTCCGGGAGTTTTGTCGTAATAACAATTTATTACAACCACCGAACCATATGCATAACAGCATAAGCATACCAGCAGGGAAATTAAGGTAGAGGATTTTTGTGCAGTTTGATTGTATAATTCGCGACATAACCACCATGCAATTGGCAGTATAATTACCAGCATTATCGTAACCGGTTTGTATACCCTGGCGTAATCATAAATATCATAATCAAGCAAAGCCCGAATCAACAGTACGAGTGTTAATAAAACAGCACTGATAACGGAAGGATAGGCAGTTTTTTTACCGTCGGTTATTCGCACGAGGCCTTTAAAATGCCAGATAACAACTAATGCAATAAAAGGAACAACAAGTAATAAAACAATTACAACATTATAAGGAACCGGGTAAATAAAGCTCCAGAAGAAAACAATATAAGCAACTATATTTACCAGCTTTGCTGTTTGTTTTGCCTGCTTCAATCGGTTTGCCCTGTCGGTTTCTGAAAATCCAAAATGCTCATCTGCGAGAATAGATTCGGTTTCCTGTTGCACAGTAATAGCATCTATATTAGGAAGATGTTTTTCCAGCCATGCCTGTATCTCCTCCTTATTTTCAAAACTGCTGCTAATGGTCATTTTTTTCTCAATACCGCCGGGAACAGGCAATATTTCAATTCCACCTTTATCCAGCAGCCGGAATCCCTGTATATCACTTAAAGGTAAAGTTCTGAATGATGAACTGTTTATGAGCGTTATGCTATCATCATTCAATGTAAGGCAGGATGATCTTACCTCCTTTAAAAGATACCAGCCAATACCAATGAGAAAGGGGCCAATAAAAATAAAATACACCTGGCTGAAAAAAGCATAGCCGAACAAAAAAATGCCGCCTGCAAAAAATAGCACACTGAAAATATAACTGGCTATTCGGGCTGAAGAAGAAAACCGGAATTCCATATAAGCGGGGGTTTTGGTTCTGCAAAAATAAGAGGTATACATTAAAAAAGCACTCACTATTGTGAGTGCTTTCTACTAATGTATAGTGGAAAACTTATTCCTTTCTCTTATCAATCTCTGCACAAAGCGCATCAAATATTTCCTCTACACTGCCTTCACCTTTTATGTGTACCACTTTATCAAAACTGTTGTAGTAATCAGCCACAGCTTTGGTTTTGTTTTCATATTCTTCAATGCGGCTGCGGATAACTGATTCATTGGTATCATCACTGCGGCCACTGCTTTGTCCGCGGATAAGTAAACGTTTCACCAACTCTTCTTCAGAAACATCCAAAGCAAGCATTACCGCAATAGAAGTTTTTTTAAGTTGTAATAATTTATCCAACGCTTCTGCCTGTGCTGCAGTGCGGGGAAATCCATCAAACAAAAAACCCGCTACATCAGGGTTTGTTTCAAGCGCTGTGCTTATCATTCCAATCACTACTTCATCGGGTACAAGCTGTCCCTTATCCATGAAGTTTTTTGCTTCAATTCCAAGCGGAGTCTGATGAGCGATCTCGCTGCGCAATAAATCGCCGGTTGAAAGATGCTTCAAACCATATTTTTCAAGTAGTTTCTGACTTTGTGTGCCTTTTCCGCTACCCGGCGGACCAAATAAAATGATATTAAACATTTGCCTGCGTTAATCGCAAATATAATTGCTGATGCTTATAAATTAACAAGCCGCCCACATAAAAAGCAATCTGCATGATAAAGAGATTCGTAATTTGATAGAGATTTATGAAGCAGCTCCGGATTCTGTGTGCAATTTTTCTATCAGTATTTATTCTATCTTGTAATAACAATTCTAAAAAAACAGCAATGGAAAACAATTCGAACAATCCCGATTATTCACACACAGATACAAATAAAGTGGTGGTTAGCAATGATGCCTGGAAGAAAAGGCTTTCGCCTGAAGTTTATCGTGTTGCCAGGGAAAAAGGAACAGAACGCCCATGGAGCAGCGCGTATGAAGAGTCAAAAGAGATCGGCACTTATTATTGCGCTGTTTGCGGCAATCCTTTATTTGAAAGCGATACAAAATTTGAAAGCGGGTGCGGCTGGCCAAGCTTTTATAAACCCATCTCAAAAAGTTCTATTATTTATGAACAGGATAGCACCCATGGAATGCGCCGTACTGAAGTTATGTGTGGCAGATGTGGTTCGCACCTCGGCCATGTTTTTGATGACGGTCCTCCGCCAACAGGCCTGCGTTATTGCATAAACGGTGTGGTGCTTGATTTTGCAAAAGCACAAGAAGCCGAAAAAAAATATAATAAGGAAAATAATGAGTAAAATAAAATGGCCTGAAAAATTTCAGGCCATTTTACTTAAAGATCATCATATGCGTAAATGGGGTTAATCTCTGAACCCGGCGGCATATCAAAAAGAGATTTTATTATTCCGTCTTTTAAACCATACACCCATCCATGCAACAGGGGTGCATTCCTTGTTTTCCATGCACGTTGAATAATAGAAGTTTTTGCAAGTTTTAAAACCTGTTCTTTTACGTTAAGTTCTACAAGCTTATCTGCTCTTGCTTCTTCATCAGGTATACTGTCAAGCTCCTGCTGGTATAATCTATATACATCTTTAATATTACGCAGCCACATATTTAAAACCTGGTTATAATCGTGCCTTCCCATGGCTGCTTTAATACCGCCGCAACCATAGTGGCCACAAACAATTACATGGTTTACTTTAAGATGATTCACTGCATAATCCAACACGCTTAAGAGGTTTACATCTGTATGTATAACAAGATTTGCAATATTGCGGTGAACGAATATTTCTCCCGGCTCAGTCCCTGTAATTTCATTGGCCGGCACGCGGCTATCGCTGCAGCCGATCCATAAAAATTCAGGCGTTTGAAGATGCGCAAGCCGGTTAAAATAATCCGGGTCTTCTTCTACCATTTCCCGTGCCCAGGCTTTATTTTCCAATAAAAGTTTCTCGTAAGGTTTCATAATGTATAATTTTTACTGATTGTTGTAAAACAGGTTCTGTAATATGTTGATGTGTGCTTTTTCCTTTGCTCTTCTTTATTTCTGTTCTGATATTTTTAAGATGTGCATGTTGCAGAAAATCATTAATAACTTCTATTACATCTTTATCAATAAAATCTGCTCTTGAAATATCAATCAGCACAGAAGAATTTTCAGGAACGCTTTCAAGTTTATTCTTTAGCAACGGCTTATTTAAAAAAGAAACATCTTTTCTTAAACGAAAAAGATATCTGGTGTCATCATGCACAACAAAAATTGATGTTTTAAAATTACTGCGCAATATGAAAAACAAACCTACGCCAATACCAATTACAATTCCAATCAAAAGGTCTGTAAATATAATGGCAACAATTGTTATAACAAAAGGAATGAATTGCTCCAGGCCTTTGCTGTACATTTCTTTAAACAAAGATGGCTTTGCCAGTTTATAACCTGTATAAATTAACACTGCAGCCAACGCTGATAAAGGAATTAAATTAATAAGGAACGGAATTAAAGCAACTGCAAGCAATAGCAACATACCATGCATAATGGCTGACGTTTTTGTTTTTGCACCTGCATTTACATTGGCTGAAGTTCTTACTACAACTGAGGTTACGGGCAACCCTCCTATTAACCCGCAAATTAAATTGCCAATACCCTGTGCTTTTAATTCCCTGTCTTTTGGTGTTACACGTTTGTATTGATCAAGTTCATCGGAAGCTTCTATGTTCAACAATGTTTCAAGGCTTGCGACAATAGCAATGGTTATTCCTGTTATCCAAACTTCAGGCATATTCAAATAACTGAAATCGGGCAGCATGAAAAATGAAAAGAATTCATTCACGTTTGCAGCTGCAGGAATATTTACCAACTGTTCTTTATGCAACAGCAACGTACTTCCGTTTGATAAAAACATATTCATGCAAACACCTGCGATAACAACAATAAGCGGTGCCGGAATTATTTTAAAGAACTTCCCTTTTTTCACTAATACCTTATCCCAAAAAATCTGGATGCCCAATGAAACAAATCCGATAACAACTGCCAGCGGAGTAATTTTTGAAATAGCAGTAAATATGCCGCTGAATGTATTATGCTCATCATGCTGGGCAAATGCATAATCTCCTTCAAAGTCTGCATCATAACCCACCAAATGCGGAATTTGTTTTAAGATGAGAATGATGCCGATTGCAGAAAGCATTCCTTTAATAACATTCGTTGGAATATAATCTCCAAAGACACCTGCTTTTATAAATCCTAATATTAACTGAACAACACCTGCAATTAATACGGAAAGCAGGAATGCTTCAAACGTTGGCACTTTTAAAATGCCTGCTGCAACAATTGCAGTTAAGCCTGCGGCTGGTCCACTTACGCTTAAGTTGGAACCACTTAAACTGCCTATAACAATGCCGCCAATTATGCCGGCAATCAAGCCTGAAAATAAAGGCGCGCCTGAGCCCAAAGCAATGCCGAGGCAAAGCGGCAATGCAACTAAAAATACTACTACTGATGCTGAAAAATCAGCACCGATAGTCTTCAAAATATTTTTCATTTGTTTTGATTTAGTGTAAACAATACCTTCTTCTGACTTAGAAGCTGTTTGAATTGATGCTGATTGTTTGAACAGCAAACTGTAGCTGCATATTGATATACAGTACAAGGGAGTGACACAAGGAACGATGCCATTGGTTCGCTTGCCGGTAAACAAAAAATAATTCAAACAGGTCCTGTCTGAGGCAACAATCGTTATATGTTACACTAAATTGGGAGGAGGTGTGGGAACGTCTGCAACGTGCTGCTTTACCAAACGTGCATGTGCGTACATGCTGTGGTTACTGATATCAGAAAGTATTTTTACCTGAACACTGAGAAAAGGGTAATTGGTGTGCAGCTCTTTTTCTTCAGAAAACTTTTTCCCGAAATCCGAGCCGTGTGCTATTTCCTCAGTCAACTGGTTGTTGAATAATATAGCGCCGATTTGCCGCAGGGGAATAACCTGTGTACTGAGTACGGTCAAACAAATAACTGCTATTATTTTTTTCAACTTCATCGGGCTGCAAATAAATAAAACAATTATAAACAGCAATGCGCTGTATAAAAACTTAACAATAAAAAGGCAATTATTAAATGCTTAGGCCGCCGCAGATACTTATAACTTCCCCGGTTATATATGCGCTTAAATCGCTTGCAAGAAATAAAGAAAGATTGGCAACTTCTTCTGCTTTGCCGAATCTTCCGAGCGGAATATCTTTTAAGAAATTTTCACCAACAGTTCCTTCTTTTAAATAATGCGTCATATCAGTTTCTATAAATCCGGGAGCAATTGCATTACAGCGAATATTGCGGCTGCCTAACTCGATAGCAATAGATTTTGTAAATCCGATGATGCCTGCTTTTGAAGCTGCATAACTTGACTGGCCTGCATTTCCACGGATACCTATAATAGAACTCATGTTTATAATGCTGCCTGATTTTGCTTTCATCATCGGGCGCACTACCTGCTTTGTCATATTGTAAACACTGTTAAGGTTTACATCTATTACCTGGCTCCATTGGTCTTCTGTTAAACGCAACAGCAGATTATCTTTTGATATGCCTGCATTGTTCACACACACATCTACTTTTCCAAATTCTTTTACTACATCATTTACCAGCGTTTCGCATTGCGCAAAATCAGAAGCATTGCTTTTATATGCTTTTACCTGCACACCCAAATTGCTTAATTCATTCTCAAGTGCAGCAGCTTTATCAGCGCTTGAATCACTTACATATGTAAAAGCAACATGCGCACCGCTCTCTGCAAATTTTTTCACAATGGCAGCGCCAATTCCACGCGCTGCTCCGGTAACAATACAAACCTTATCTTTTAGTAATGACATGAGTAATTTTTTTCTGATATGGCGGCAAAAATAATTTTATTGAAGTTATTAACGAAGCTTTTATTTATAAAGTGAACTGAAGAATCTCATCAATATATCTTCTGTCGTTGCTTAACCTGGGAACTTTATGTTGTCCGCCGAGTTTTCCTTTTTGCTTTAACCATGAATTAAAAATGCCTTGCTTTAATACATGCACAACAGGCATACGCAAAGCAATATTCTTATGGCGTTTTGCTTCGTAATCGCTGTTTAAATTTTTTAGAGATGAATCAAGTTCATATACAAACTGTTCAAGGTTTTCGGGCTGTTTTTCAAATTCTATCAGCCATTCATGAGCACCATTTGCTTGTTCGCTAAAATAAATTGGTGCTGCAGTATAATCTTTTACATTGGCGCCGGTTTTTTCACTTGCAATGGCAATAGCAGCATCTGCATTTTCAACAATCACTTCTTCGCCAAATGCATTAATAAAATGCTTCAACCTCCCGGTAACTTTTATTCTGAAAGGAAATAAAGAGGTGAATTGAATTGTATCACCAACCAAATATCTCCACAAACCACTGTTGGTTGAAATAACCAATGCATACTGTTTGTTCAACTCAACTTTATTCAGGCCGATTGTTTTTGGATTTGATTTTCCATATTCTTCAACAGGCATAAACTCATAAAAAATTCCGTGGTTTAAAAACAACAACATGCCTTCATTGTCAAGATCATCCTGTGCTGCAAAAAAACCCTCGCTTGCATTATACATTTCCATGTAACGAACATCATCGCCCAATAATTTTTTAAAGTTGTTTTTATATGGAGTGAAGGAAACGCCACCATGCATATACAGTTCAATATTTGGCCAAACTTCTTTCATGTTTTGCTTGCCCGATATTTCAAGAATGCGTTTGATTAAAACCTGCGTCCATGTTGGAACGCCCGATACAGATGTTACATTTTCTATGATGGTTGATTGTGCCAGCGATTCAATTTTCTTTTCCCATTCATCAAGCAATGCAATAGCAAGTTCGGGCGTGCGGATCCAGTGGCCCCACATCGGCATGTTCTGCATCAGCACTGCACTCAGGTCACCAAAAAATAATTCTTCATTTAATTGACTTACCTGGTGACTTCCGCCAATAACCAATCCTTTACCCGTAAGCAAATTGCTTTCAGGATTAAAATGATAATACAACGTAATCACATCTTTGCCTGCCTGGTAATGACAGTCTTCCAAACTCTCTTCTGTTACAGGAATGAATTTACTTTTATCGCTTGTTGTGCCACTGCTTTTTGCAAACCAGTTCACAGGCGAATCCCACAACTGGTTTTGCTCGCCGTTCATTAATTTTTCGATCCATGGTTTTATATCATCATACTCGTGAATGGGAACTGCTTCTTTAAAAGTTTTAATTGTAAACAGGCTTCTTAAATTATATTTTCTTCCGAATGCTGTATGTTGCCCGTGCGTTACAAGATCCTGCAAAATTTCACGCTGTGCGGTAACAGGATTGTTCATCCATTCTTCAATACGGCTGTAACGCAATCTTACCAGTTTGGATATAGTTGGAGAGAACAACTTCATATAAGCATAGCAAATTAAAGAAATGCTTTCATATAAGCGTAACAGCTTTTATTCATAAATATGTATTTCATTATCCGGTTTTAATATTTTTATCTTCAATTTAAACTTGCCTCATGCAGAAATTTTTTTTTATCGGTTACATTACTGTTCTGTTATGTATTTATTTCAGCGCAAACCATCAACAACGATATACTCACAAAATTGTGGGCAGCAAAATGGATAGATGTTCCAAATACTGATGCGCATGCTTATGGTGTATATCATTTCAGAAAAAGTTTTTTCCTGAATGATAAGCCGCAACATTTTATTATTCACGTATCTGCAGATAACCGTTATAAATTATTTGTGAATGATTCGCTCGTTTCTTTCGGGCCTGCAAAAGGAGATCTGTATCACTGGAATTTTGAAACAGTTGATATAGCACCTTATCTCAATCAGGGAAAAAATATTGTAGCTGCGTTGGTTTGGAATTTTGGTGATGATAAGCCTGTCTGGCAGATCTCTTATCAAACTGCATTTATACTGCAGGGTGATACTAAGACCGAAGAAATTTTAAACACAGATACTACATGGAAATGTATGCGTGATGCTGCATACAATCCTTTACAGCCGCAATTAATTTATACATATTATGCAGCAGGCGCAGCAGAAAAAATTGATATGAATGATTATCCCGAAAACTGGACTGCAATAAATTATGATGATGCAAGCTGGATGAATGCACATGAGTTGTTTGAAGGTATTCCTAAAAATGTGAATCACTGGAGCACAGGATGGATGCTGGTGCCGCGCTCAATCCCGATGATGGAATTAACACAACAACGATTGCAGCAAATAAGAAAACAGGAAAATATAAACGCTGATGAAAAATTTTTGCAAGGCAATCACCCTGTAAAAATTCCGGCAAACACAAGTGTGCATTTGTTATTCGATCAATCTTTTGAAACTACTACGTTTCCTGTATTAAAATTCAATAGCGGAAAAAATGCTGTTATCAATTTAACTTATGCAGAAGCATTATACGTTAATGAAGCGGACAGCATTGACTGGCGCACACAAAATCAAAAAGGTAACCGCAATGAAATTGAAGGCAAACATATTGTTGGTGTGAAGGATGAAATAATTTCTAATGGTAACTCAAATCAAACATTTACTGCTCTAAGTTTTCGTACATACCGTTATGTTGCCTTAGATATTACAACAAAAGATGAAGCGCTTACTATTGATGATCTGTATGGAATGTACACAGGTTATCCGTTCAAAATGAATTCAGGTTTTGCAAGCAGTGATACATCACTCAATAAAATTTTAGAAGTCGGCTGGCGTACTGCAAGATTGGATGCGCAGGAAACGTACACTGATTGCCCTTACTACGAGCAACTGCAATATGTTGGCGATACGCGCATACAGGCGTTGGTAAGTTTATACAATTCAGGTGATGACAGGTTGATGCGCAACGCGATTAGTGATATAGCTTATTCAACATTGGCAGAAGGTTTAACAGAAAGCCGTTACCCGCATAATATTCACCAGGAAATTCCAACATTTTCTTTGATATGGATAAGCATGTTGCATGATTATTTTATGTACAGGAGCGATACAAATTTTATAAAAGATCAGTTGAGAATATCAAGAGGTGTGCTTTCATTCTTTCAAAAATTTCAACAGGCAGATGGCAGTTTAAAGAATGCGCCATACTGGGAATTTACAGATTGGGTTGATGCGCCCGGTTGGGATGGAGGTGCTGCACCAGTTGATAAAGATGGCAATTCTGCTTTGCTTGATCTGCAGTTATTAATGGCGTATGAATCTGCGTATGATTTGGAAAAAAATACCGGTATGAATGCGTATGCAAATTTGTATTTGATGCAGATCAATCAGCTTAAAAAAATCATTCAGCAAAAATATTGGGATGATAATAAAAAACTTTTCAGTGATACAAAAGAGAAAAAATATTATTCGCAACATGCAAACGCATTGGCTATTATAACAGGCGTTGCAAATGCAACAACAGCACATGAGATCGGTAAAAAATTAATGGAAGATAATTCGCTGGTAAAAGCTTCTGTTTACTTCAGGTTTTATTTATACCAGGCTTTAACCAAAGCAGGTTATGGCGATGATTATTTAAACTGGTTGGGTATATGGAAAGATAATCTTGCAATGGGTTTAACAACATGGTCAGAGATCGATGATCTCAATCATGCACGCTCTGATTGCCATGCATGGGGAAGCAGTCCTAACATTGAAATGTATAGAATTGTTTTAGGCATTGATGCTGATGCACCAGGCTTCAGTAAAGTAAAAATAGAACCGCATTTAGGAGCCTTGACCAATGCCTCGGGAACGATACCACATCCAAATGGAAATATAAAAGCAAGTTATGTTCTGCAAAACGGCAATTGGAATGTTGATATAACATTACCACAAACAATTACCGGAAGATTTGTATGGAAAGGAAAAGAATATGCATTGAAGAGCGGAGAAACTAAGTTTGAGCTTGATAAATAAATTATACGTACAAAATATTTTATTTACACGTATGATTCTATCTTTGCTGGAAATATAAGTTATGGATGCAAAGATCACCTTAAGTTTTAATGAAGCCATTGCAATCAAAGCAAAAAAGTACGCTGAAAAAAATAATGTAAGTCTAAGCCGGCTTGTTGAATTTCTTTTAGATAAAGTAACTTCTTCCGGCTACACTTCTTTTGAAGAATTTCCTGTTGCAGATTGGGTAAGCCAGGTAGCAGAAGGCTCTGCAGTTTATCAAACAAAAGCGCGTTCAGCAAAATCATTAAAGAAAGAATATTACAGTGCCAAAAAATAAAGTCTTTGTTGATGCAAATATTCTAGTTTCAGTATTAAATAAAGAATACCCGCTCTTTACTTATAGTGCACGCATACTAAGCCTTTCAGGCAATAATAATTTTGAGATTTATACCTCGCCGACCTGTCTTGCTATTGCATTTTACTTCGCTGAAAAAAAACATAACACAAAACCTGCGAGAGAAAAAATTGCTTTATTATGCAAACATATTTTTATATCGCCGGCAACAGAAGATGTTGTTGAAAAAACTCTCGCTAATAAAAAAGTAAATGATTTTGAAGATGGTCTTGAATACTATTCTGCCATTGAAAGCAATTGCAATTTCTTTGTTACAGAAGATGTGAAAGATTTTTACTTCTCGACCATACCTGTTTTAAATGCAAGAAACTTTTTTGAGAAGCATGTGGCTATATAATATTACGCTTCTTTTTCTTTCCAGAATTTTACAATATCTTCTGCATGTTGTTTATTACGAGGCTTTAAATATACTTTTTGAATGATGCCCTTTTCATCAATCAAAAAAGTTGTACGGTGAATGCCCATAAATTTTCTTCCATACAATTGCTTTTCCCCCCAAACACTGTAAGCATTTATAATTTTATGTTGCGGATCCGCAACCAATGTAAACGGCAGGTTGAATTTTGCTTCAAACTTTTTGTGGCTTGCACTATCATCAGGACTAACGCCAACAACTTCAAAACCTTCTTTCTTCAATAAACTATAATTGTCTCTTAAATTACAAGCCTGAACTGTGCAGGTGGGCGTATCATCTTCAGGATAAAAATATAAAACAAGTTTTTTCCCTTTGTAATCGCTTAAAGAAACTGTATTACCGTTTTGATCTTTGCCTTTGAACGCAGGCGCTTTCGTACCAACTTCCGGTTTTGACATACTGCAATAATTATTTTGTGAAGGTATATGATTGTGTAACGCCGTTACCCGCAACATCAGTTGCTGTTATAACCAATCTATGATTTCCCGCAGAGCAATGTTCATCAAATGTATAAATGAAGTTATCACTCTTTTTTGCGAACATCAGCCAGTTGCCATCAAGTAATGCAGTGAATGATGCAACCGTTCCAAGATCATCCGTACATTTTATAACCATTGTTTTCTGGTTACTAAAATTTGATCCGTTCTTCCATCCAACAGGAATAATTACCGGCGCAGTTGTGTCAATCAATAAACTTGCATCACCTAACTCATCAAAACTGCTCATCATCCAATCGCCTTGCCATAACCCTTTCTTCACTATTGATGAATTGCCGCTTTTCAATTGCATTACCACTTTTTCTTTTAATGATTCATTTAAAGTTGTTGCCCTGATCATAACATTATAATCATCATGCACAGGAATTGTATAATCACTTATATGTATTGTTGGTGAAACCTGTTTTGAGGTCTCAGCATTCGTTTCAGAAACAATTATTGGCAACGCATCATAAAATGCATTTGCACTGAAATGAATGCTTGCATTTGCAGTTTTAATATTGTTAGGTTCATGCACATCACAAACAACTGTATTGGATGGAATGCTATAATTCTTTTGCAGTGCGGCGATGTATTGCATTTGAAAATTTACTGTGCTTGTATTTTCATTTTCATCACTCACAATAATCTTTATTGCATGAATGGTTCCATCACTCAAAACTATTTTTCCATCAGTCTTCAGAGAAGTAAATATGTTTAGCAGATTTCCAGGCAATAAAGAAAGATATTGTATGCCCTGCTTATTTTTTACCCATCGTGTGTAATCCATACTTGCATTTACGTAGCGGCTGCTGTCATAAGAAAAATTATTCAGCCTGAATTCAAACTGCAATACATCATCAACATACAAAGCAGCATGATACACGCCAAACTTAAATGTAGAAGCATTGTTCATGTCTTCCATTCTCAATCCCAAAGAAATATCAGGTGACCCAACTTTTACAATTGAAGATGTTGTTGAATATGCTTTGCCTTTCTTTACAATTGAAATGGCTTGTGGCTGTACACTGTAAATGCTGTAACGCCTGTCGTACCAATATAAATTGTAAATGACAGGCGCAATATGATCCGGCATATCCATTCCAAACAATAAAGGATTTAAGTTGTTGCCTGTTTTTGTATCACGTATTTCAAAATGCAAATGCGGGCCCTGCGAACCTCCCGTATTCCCACTGTTTGCAATGAACTGGCCTTTTGTTACAGGGAACATATTTGCAGGAATTTCAAGATCCTGTTCCCATCTTTTATCTGCATATTGCTTGCTCTTTACATATTGCGCAAGCTGCTGATAAAAAGAATTCAGGTGCGCGTATAAAGTTGTATATCCATTTGGATGAGTGATATAGATCGCCTGTCCATACCCATACTTTTCAATCTTTATTCGACTAACATACCCATCTGCTGCGGCAAACACAGGAAGATTTTCTCTTCCTTGTGTGCGGATGTCAAGACCCATGTGAAAATGGTCTGTCCTTAACTCACCAAAATTTGCAGCAAGCTGAATGGGAATATTCAACGGGTCTCTGAAATAATGTTGGGGATAATTGTTCTGTGCCGCTACATAAACAAAATGAAACAAAACAGCAATTATAAAAACTATGCGTGTAGTAATTTTCATGTATGCAGTCAAAAGTAATAATTGAGTTTTTTAATAGCGAATTCTTATTACTCAGTTTATTAACAAGCCAATATTTTTGCAACATATTATGAAAGAATTTTTAAGTAAAATATGGGAAGGAAATTCTTTGCAGGAGTATGCGATCGTTCTCGGGCAAATGATAATTGTATGGATACTATTCAAACTTTTCAGAAAATTTATTTTATCCATATTTAAACGCGCGGCAAGTAAAACTACTTCGGAAGCAGATGATGCAATTGTAGTGGCAGCAGAAAAATTTATTATTCCTTATATATACTTTCTGATCAATTATGGCATTCTTCAGCAGCTAAATTTTACAGAGCATGCAGACCATATTCTTAAAGTTGCAATGGCTGTAATAACAACTTATTTCTTCATTCGCTTTATCAATCATTCCATCCATTTATCGGTGTTGTTATATATGCAACGCAAGGAAGAGCCGAAAGAACGAATCAGCCATTTGAGCGGAATATTACTCGTACTTAAAGCGCTTGTCTGGATAGGCGGCATATTAATGCTGATTGACAATCTTGGTTACAATATCACCACGATCATTACAGGCCTTGGCATTGGCGGTATTGCTATTGCGCTCGCTGCACAAAATATTCTTACAGATCTCTTTAGCTACTTTGTTATATTTTTTGATAAGCCTTTTGAAATAGGCGATGTTATTTCTGTAAATAATATCACAGGAACCGTTGAACATATAGGAATAAAAACTTCGCACATAAGAAGTGTTTCGGGTGAGCAATTGATAATGCCTAATACTGAATTAGTAAAATCAACTATAAAAAATAT
>Ga0206973_1027_pt1 | contig 41441 bp, 40 predicted proteins | sample Alteio_BWOrgHeat_83_FD_152927 | JGI IMG/M metagenome (GOLD analysis project Ga0206973, IMG submission 152927) | Enriched cells from forest soil in Barre Woods Harvard Forest LTER site, Petersham, Massachusetts, United States -... | ecosystem: Environmental > Terrestrial > Soil > Temperate forest >...
CTTCGACGATGAAATAAATTTCTTCCTGTTCCTGGTTGTGCCAGGGGACTTGTCCGCCGTTGGGTTCGAGGACTACGTTTCCGGCGGAGAAGTTTTTCGCCTGGATGGGTGACATGCCGCCGACGAGGTTGGTGGTTTTGCGGCGAGCGGGATAGGTTCTTCCGGTGATCTTTTCGAGGTCTGCGATGATCATATAGAGACTTTCTTGTCGGAATCAAAAAAACGAAGATATTCGCCTGTGGCCAGCTTCTTTATAAGGAGTGCGAGTTCGAGGGCGTGGTAGTCGCCCCACATGGAGGATTCGTCGCAAGGGACTTTTCGTTTGGCAGGGATGTTATCCCATCCGTTCGGGCGATGATAGACCGAGTGGAGAAGTATTCCTTCGTGGTCGGGATGTTTTGACAAATAGGGTTCGGTGAAGAGGGAGTTAGCGATGGCTAAGCCTGCTTGCGTATAACGCGCTCCATCTGTTCCGCCGCTGTATTTTCCGAGACGCAGAAGTCCTTGCGCGGCGATTGCACCGGCGGAGCTATCGACGGGTTCATGCTCGTTCCATGGATCAGCGGGACGGGCGCGGTAATCACCGAGGTGGGCCATTCCGGGGGCGCCGGTGTCCCAGTAGCAGATGCCATCGAGCGCGGAATGTTCAATATAAAAATCGCAAGCGGCGCGGGCGGCTGTCTCAAACGTGGAAATTACTTGCTGCTTTTCGGGTGTGGAAGAAAACTTGAAACTGTCGTCTCCGAGTGTGGAGAGGAATTCCAATTGTTCGGCGAAGCCAAGGGCGGCCCATGCGAGTCCGCGGGTCCAGGTGCTGAAGGGTGAGTAACCTTGCTGGGAGCTTGGGCAGCGGAAGCGGCCGTCGTTGGTGTTGAAGATGGCTTCGTGGGCGGTGCGTCCGCGGGTGGCAGGTGTGTCGTAGATGTCGCGGTTGTTGCCGTAGTAGAGGTTGTATTTGGCGGTGGTGAGGCCGTGTTTGATAAGGCGTTCGAGCAGGGAGATGCGTTGGTCATTTTCGCCGAGGAGGGTGTGGCCGAGTTGGTGGGCGAGGGCGAGGCTGCGCATGGAACGGATGGTGTCGATGAAGAGGGATTGCGGGCCATTGAAGGAGTAGACGTAGCCGAGGTTGTCGATGGTGGGAGACCAGCGCATGGCTTGCACGGAGCCGCTGGCGAGGAGGGCCATTTCATAGAAGCGCAATTCCCAATCATTATGTGGGATGCGGCCTTCGCGCATGAGTCGGCGGAGAGCGCCGTAGGTGGAGATGTTGTTAAAGCCGTGATCGTGCACGCCGGTGTGGGTGATGTGGGGGGACATGCGTTCGATGGTGCGGGTTTTTCCAAGGTCGAGAAGTTTTGTGTCGCTGGTCGCATCATAAGTAAGGATTGCGCTGCCGTATTGGAAGCCTTGGGTCCATTCGGTCCAGCCGCGGGCGGTGTATTTGCCATTGATGGTGAAGACGGGGGAGCCGTCGGCGGGGTTCCAGCGGCGATCGAGGCGCGGGATTTTTCCGCTCGCAAGTGCAAAGACGTTTTGCACGGCTGGCAGGAGATCCTTTGGGGTGAGTTGGGAGTTGATTTGCATGTGGGCCTTTTCTGGAATTGTTTATAGACGTTTTAATTGGAAGCCGCCGCTGATGTCGATGGCGACGCCGGTGGAGTAGTCGAGTTCGCCGCGAGCGAATGCGCCGACGACGGCGGCGACGTCTTTCGGTTTGCCCCAGCGTTTTTGCGGGAACACGCCCTGGGCGATCATGGCGTCGTATTTTTCTTTCACGCCCGCGGTCATGTCTGTGGCGATGATACCGGGGCGGACTTCGAGGACGGGGATGTTGTGCTGCGCGAGTTCGGCGGCCCAGAGTGATGCGGACATGCTGAGGGCGGCTTTGGAGATGCAGTAGTCGCCGCGGTTGGTGCTGATGGTGTAGGCGGAGATGGAGGTGACGAAGCAGATGCGCGGGGTGGTGATTTTGTTTTGGTGTTGCAATTCGATCATGTAGCGGGCGGCGAGTTGGGTTAGAAAATGGGCGCCGCGGAGGTTGATGTTGATGACGCGGTCGAAACTTTCGATGGTGGAATCGAGCAGGCTGTTGCGTTCGGTGGGGGCGACGCCGGCGTTGTTGACCAGGAGATCGAGGCGGCCGAAGCGGGTGCGAATTTCGTTGATTAATGTTTCGCGGTCGGAGGGGAGAGAGATATCGGCGCGGATGATGCAGGCTGCGCCGCCGGCTTTGAGAATTTCGTTTTGCAATGTTTCGGCGGGGGATGAGCCGTCGGCGGCTGCCGGGGAAACGCAGTTGATCACGACGTTGTAGCCGTCTTTTGCGAGTTGAGCCGCGATTGCACGCCCGATGCCACGCGCTGCGCCGGTGACAAGCGCGACTGGCGGTGACGTGTTCGGCATGACGGGTTCTCCTTGCGGTTGGCTTTTACAATGGCAGCGGTTTGCCTTTGGTTTCGGGGGCAAACGGAAGCGCGGCCAGCCCGATGATAAACGCGGAGGCGAGAATAATCGCGGCATAACGGATCGGATTATCGATACTTCCCAGCGAGCTGAGAATTGTCAAAGAAGCGAGGCCATTGGCGGAACGCGGGGTACCGGCATCGGCGGAGAGCCAGACGGTCAGCATGCCGAAGGTGAGGGGGGCGCTGGCGGAAACGTAACGCGCGGTGTTGTAGCAGACGCCGGTGCCGGTTGCGCGCAGGCGAACGGGGAATAGTTCCGGGAAGTAAATGCTGAAGCCGCCGAAGACGGAGAGGGTTCCGATGCCGAGCAGGGGGGCCATCCACCAGACTTGGGCGGGTTTGGTCATGAAGCCGAAGACACCGGTGATGGTGAGGATGGCGATGAGGAAGATGATGGCGAAGCCGGCGCGACGACCGAGGCGATTCATAATGTAGCTGAGGGCGAATGTTCCGAGGACGGCGGCGGCGTTGAAGAGGAGCATGCCCATGCTTGCGTACCAATCGGCGGTGGCTTTCCAATTGTCCGTGGTTTTCGGGACGACGGTGTGAATGAGTTCGGGGAGATAAAAGCCGACGCCCCAGAGGCCGGTGACGCCTGCTAATCCGAGGGCGATGCCGACGAGCGTGTTGCGTCGCAATTGTCGATCTGAAAAGAGTTCGCGCAAGCTGCCGAGTCGCTGAGTGTTATCTGACGTTCCGGCAAGTCGATCTTCTTTCGCCTTAATCCATGCGGCGGGCTCTTTGAGTTTTCGCATGACCATCGCGCCTAAAAATGCGGGCACGACGCCGACGAAGAAAATCATCCGCCAGCCGGAGATGCCATGCTGGATCAGGCTTGGGGGGATGAGGAAACTCACGCCGGCAGCGACCATGTTGCCGATTGCGGCGAGGGCCTGCATGAAGCCGAGTGCGTAGGAGCGCGATCGCGCGGGCATGGTTTCGGCAATGAGAGAGACGGCAGCGCCGAACGTTCCGCCGATGCCGATTCCGGCAAGTAATCGATAGATTGAAAAATCGAACCAATTCGTGGAAAAACCGGATAAGCCGGTAAAGATGGAATAAGTGAAGATTGCTGCGAACATTGTTTTGGCGCGGCCCCATCTGTCGCCGAGGACGCCGAAGAAGATTCCACCGGTCGCTGCGCCTACCATGAAGAAGGAGGTGGCGATTCCGCCGAATTTGTTGATGCCGTTATTGGCTGCCCATGAGCCGAGGAGTTCGGTCATCGCGGGGTTGCGCGAGAGCACGAAAAGCTGCATGTCCATTGTGTCAAAGAGCCAGGCCAGGGAGCAGACGAGCAGGACGAACCACTGATGCCGTGAGAGGCCCTGGTACCAAGCGAGTGCGGGTTTGTCAGGCGGGGCGATGAGAAGCTGGTCGGTGGGCATTTGTTTTCACGTCGTTCCTACAAGGCCGGCGGCGAGTGCGGCGGCGGGATTTTTCAGAGTTCCGACGGCTTGTGCGACATTGGAAAAACCGTCCCGCGTTAGTAATTGAGATAAGCCGCGGTTGATCGTGTTTACGATGCCGGGGCCTTCGTAGATCAGAACCGTGAGAATCTGGACGAGCGAGGCACCGAGGCGAATTTTGAGATAGGCATCTTCGGCGGTGAATATACCGCCGCTGCCGATGATTTGATAGCGGCGCGGGTCTATGCGTGCGTGGAGATTGGAGATGGCGGTGTTCATTATTGTTTCGATGGGTTTGCCGGAGATTGCGCCGCGGCGGTTTTCCCAGACCTTGCGCGGGGTGCGTAAATTTGCTGGTCTTTCCGGGGTGAGATTGAATGCGAAGCCGGAAATCATGTCGAGGCCATCGACTTCTTCGAGCAGCGATTCGATTCGCTCGACTCCGCCGGATGCTGCTACTTTGAGGAATACCGGCACGTGGATTCCGAGTTTCGCTGCTTCGATCAGGAGGCACCGAGTATTTCCGCGTACGGCAAAAAAATCGCGTTCGTGAGTTGTGTTCGGGCAACTCAAGTTCAGGGCGAGGTAGTTGCCGGAATCTTTTAACCGACGAATCGCACGCAAATAATCCTGGGCGATTTCTTCATCTGATTCTGGAGCGGCGTGGAGGCCTTTGTTGGTTTTTACAATATTGATACCTACCGGCATCGGCGTCGTCTTTTTCACGAGACGATTCGCGACCGTTTCCGCCCCATCGTTGGGAACGCCGTAGTGTACAAGGATTGCGCGGTCATCGATCAATCGCCACAAACGTGGTTTGGGATTGCCGTGCGAAATATCCGCCGATACTGAGCCAATTTCCACATGTCCGAGCCCCAGTTGCGCAAGTCCCGCCAGTGCTCGCCCGCTTTTATCGAAGCCTGCCGCGAGTCCGAGCGGATTTTTGAACTTCACCCCGCACACCGTTGTTTCCAACCGCTGATCAGAAAAATTCCGCCCCGCCCCAAGCATGCACCCGCCGAGCCGAACTCGCCCCGCCAGTTCCAGCGCGCGTATCACCCCGTTATGACACTTTTCAGGATCACATTTGAAAAGGATCGGCCGAACAATCCGTCGGTAGAGACTCATTTTGCATTCCACGATTGCTGAAATGGTTTAACTCAAGGCACATTCACAATCCCTGCCACAGGATGTCAACTAATAGCGTGAGAAGGGTGTATTACCCTGACAATATACTGGAGATGGATCAAACGTGGGACGACATGCAAAAAGGGGGTTTGAGTTTAGTGCGTTTGGTTTTCCAATTGTTCTTGAAGTGATGGAAAGGCTCATCCGTGGAACCAACAATGAAATCGCTCGAGGATGAAGACGTAATTGAAGCGGCGCCTGTGGCGCTGGAAAAGGTCGCCGTGTTCGCGGCAATGGGGGGCGCGACGACCGGAGCAGATATGGTTGTTGATACAGGGTTAGTGGCGGGGGTCACTTCCTCAGAGGTGCTTGCCCCGCCGCCCGCACCAACGCCGGCTTGCCAGTTGTTGACGAGGGCGGTGAGGTCCTGGATGTCTACGATACCGTTGCTGTCGAAGTCGCCTTTGGTCCAACTGGCGGTGGATTGCTGCCAGTGGTTGACGAGGGCGGTGAGGTCCTGGATGTCGACTACGCCGTCGAGGTTGGCGTCGCCGGGAAAAGCGGCCATGAGGAGAATGGAGCCGGGGTCGACGGTGGTTCCGCCGAAATTGGTGAGACCTTCGACGGTGTTGTCGAGAACGATCATTTTTTTGCCGGTGAGTTGGCCGGTGGCGAAGAGGCCTCCGGCGTTGCCGTGGGCGGCGGCGTAGGCGTCCTGATTTCTGAGGTTGGCAAGAGCGGTCGTGTGGGTGGAACTGTTTTCCACGATGAGCTTGTTGTTGGTGAGGTCAAGCGTGCCCGTCCAGCCGCTGGTGGACGACCCAGCGAAGGTGAGGGTGGAGACTTTGGAGGTGGCGGAATTGGGAGCGAGCTGAAGCGAACCGGCGCCGCTGAGAGAAATCGTGGTGAGAGTGATCCTGCCCGCGATCGTGGAACCGCCGGTGACGGTTAGCGTGCCGGAACCGGTGATGCTACTGAGGGAGAGGTTGCTGAGGGTTTCTGTGATGGTGCCGTTGTCGAGAAGGGTGCCGCCAGCGAAGGTGAGGTTTTGGATTGGCACGGTGGCAGGTATGGTCATTGTGCCGCTGGTGCTGATGGTGATGACGGCGTTATTGGTGGTGATGCTCTCCGCACCATCGACGCCGGCAGCGGGAAGATTCAAAGCGCTGGCCCCATTGTTCAGGGTGAACGCATTGGTCGTGGATGCGCCCAGATTCGCGACAGCATTGGGGCCCGTGAGCGATACGGGGCCGGTCGAACTGAAGCGGAGGTTGGTGACTGTAAGCGACGCACCGGGCGTTTCAGTGATCGAACCGTTGTTGATCAGACTCAGCGAGGTCTTTGCGATCGGCGCGCTGATGGTGATCGCACCCGCGGTGGCTGATCCGATCCGCAGGACACTTGCGGTGACGTTGCTGAGGGATGCTTGTGTGAGGCCGATGGAACCGGAGACGTTGGCGGTGCCGAGGTTGATCGGATAGCCCGCGACTGAGTTGCCCAGCGTGGTGGCTGCTGTGCCACTGTTCACGAGCCCGGTGAAAGTCAGATCGGTGGCCAGCAGGTTGATATTTGCATTGGTGCTGGTGATGGGAGCGCCGGATGCCACGGTAAGGGTGCTGCCAAGATTGGTGATATTGATGGTGCCGCCGGGGGCATTGTTTATCACGCCGGTTCCCGCGGTGGTCAGTGGCTGGGCCGGCGAAGCAACCTGCGTCACAAAAATGTTGCCAGATGAACTGTTGGTGGCCTTGAGCCCGGCGGCCGAGGTATTGACCGAGATGCCGGTAGCGGCGTTCATCGAAAGCAGGGTGCTGGCCGCGATGGGGTTAGATCCAGCGGAGCTGATTGCGCTGGAGGAACTGGTCAAGCTGACAGTTGAGCCTTGCACCTGATCGACGGTGATCGAACCGACGGCGGTCATGGTAACGTTGCTGGTGCCGGCGCTGACCTCGGCCAGCGCGGTCAGACTGGTGCCGGTGGTGGTCACGGTGATGGGGGCATTGTTGGTGAAGATGCCCTGCGCGCCGTCAACGCCGGCGCTTGGAATGGTGATTGCGTTCGCCCCGTTGTTGATGGTGAATGCACCTGAAGTGGATGCGCCCAGATTGGTGACATTGTTGGCGTTGGAAAGGCTGACGGGACCGCTTGAAGCGATACGGAGATTGGTGACTGAAAGCGATCCGGTTGCGGGGCTGGTCGATTCCGTGATCGAAGCGTTGTTGATCAAAGACAATGAGCTGCGCGAGATCGACTGGCTCACGGTAATGGCTCCCGCGGTGGCGGTTCCGATGCGCAGCGTGTTTGCGGTGACGTTATTCAAATAGGCCTGGGTGAGGCCGATGGAGCCGACCACGTTGGCAGTGCCGAGGTTGATCGGGGTGGCTGCGACCGAGTTCCCCAGCGTGGTGGTCGACGTTCCGCTGTTGACCGAGCCGTTGATCGTCAAATCGGTTGCCAGCAGCGTGATGATGCCGTTGGTGGTCGTGACGGGAGCGCCGGATGCCACCGTCACGGTGCTGCCGAGATTGGTGATGTTGATCGTGCCGCCGGAGGCGCTGTTGACGACGCCGGTCCCCACGGTGGCCAGCGCGAGCGCTGGTGAAGCGACCTGCGTAATATTGATGTTCCCGCCGGAGCTGTTGGTCGCCTGCACCTTCGCAGCGGAGGTATTGACCGTGATGCCGGTGGCCGCACTCAGCGTAAGCTGCCCGCTTGCTCCAATCGGATTAGCGGCAGCGGAACTGATCGAGCCGGAAAAGCTGCTCAAGTTGACAGTTGTGCCGGTCACCTGGTTGACGGTGATCGCGCCGGTGGAGTTGATGGTGAGGGTTGTGGCGCTGGTGTTATTGGTGAGCGACACCGGGCCGGTGGAGTTGATGGTCAGGTTCGTGGCCGTCAGCGTTCCGACGCCAGGAGAAGAAGTTTCGGTAATCGAGCCGTTGTTCGTCAGCGTCAGCGTACCCACGGAGATCGGGGCGCTTATGGTGATGGCTCCGGCCGACGGGCTGCCAATCTGCAGGGCGCTGGCAGTGATGTTATTCAAGTAAGCTTGCGTGAGTCCGACGGAGCCGGCCACATTGGCGGTGCCGAGGTTGATTGGCGTTGCTGCGACGGAGCCACTCAGGGTGGTGTGCGCCGTGCCGCTGTTGATGGAAGCGTTGATCGTCAAATCCGTGCCGAGCAGGGTGATGGTACCGTTGGTACTCGTGACGGGTGAGCCGGATGCCACCGTCAAAGTGCTTCCGAGATTTGTGATGTTGATAGTGCCGGTGGGAGCATTATTCACGACGCCTGTTCCCGCGGTGGCCAGTGTCAGCGCTGGCGAGGCGACCTGCGTGATGTTGATGTTCCCCGACGATTGATTGGTCACTTGCAGTTGGGCGGCGGAAGTGTTGACCGAGATGCCGGTGGCCGCGTTCATCGTCAGTTGCCCGCTCGTACTGATCGGACTGGAGCCGATGGAATTGATCGAACTGTTCTCGCTGTCCAGAAAAACCGATGCCGCGGTTATCGCGTTCACGTTGACGGCGCCGGTGGTGCTGATGCCGGCGGTGAGGGCGATGCCGCCCGCGCCGGCACTCAGGTTCGCAGCGGTCACGCCGGTACCGGCGCCGAAAAAGAGCGCACCGCCGCTGGTGCTCAGCGTGTTGGCGGTATTGTTGAACGAGATCGAGCCGGTGCTGGTGGTGAAGCCCGCACTGCTGGCGGCGCCGGTCTGGAGGACAACTGTGCCTACATCCTGAAACACAATATTGGTGGTCGCGTTAATGCTGATGGAGATTGTGGAACCGACTTGCGTGAGTGCGCCGGTGGAAAGAGTGGCAGTCGTGTCGCCCGAATCCTCCGCGGTGGTAATCGTCCCATTGGTGGCGCTGAGAAAATGGTCCAGCGTGCCCGACCCGGCGGCTCCAGAAATGATGGTGATGTCGGCCGCAAACAGCATCCGCGTTTCGAGCGACTCGATAACCGCCCTGGCAGCCCAAGCCAGACCCTTGCGACGCCGAGCCAATGGTGAGCGATTATGCAACTGATGATCAGCGCCGAAATAATGACTACGAAACATGATCCCCTCTTGAAATTGAGTCACACACTCAAAAACTCAATAGCGTGTGGCACGCAGACGGCAGGCCGAAAGAAGCTAAACACAAGGAGTCATATTTCGATACGGCTGCAATCATTGCATGATGCAAAAATCTGTGCGACGAAGCAATAAAATTCCATCATCATTCGTCCTTGCGCCGCATTTCAAACTCGCTTCCTACCGGCCGAAACAGATAAGAGGCCGATAATGCAATCAAACGGATCCGAACGGCGCGGACCGTTAGCGCACCAAGCCAAACCGGAGCGACAGATTGTTAAATTGGGAATGATCGGGACTGTGAGGTGGTGACGCCGGCGCGGACGCCGCATGAGACGTAGGGGGTGGTCAGTAGCAGGTGGCAGGTGGCAGGTGGCAGGTGGCAGGTAGTCAGTAGACGGTAGACGGTAGACGGGATTAGAAGGGGGGTGAACCAGATGGGTTGAGAAGCCAATCACGGGAACAGAAATAAACTCACATATACGCCTGTTTTCCATATGGACAGGTTTTCCAAATGGAAAAGATTTTGGGGCAAAAATGAAGAAACCCCTTAAGCCAGGCGGGTTTAAGGGGTTACATTGATGGGCGATACAGGAAGTGAACGGGTTGAGAAAACGCCCGTAAACATTGAAGAGTCACCACACCCTCAAAAATCCTCCGCTGTGGGCTCCGCTAAGAACAAGGTTTGGGAACAAATGCTTGGGGAATTAGTGGAACTTTGGCCCCACCTATCACCAGACATCCAAACTTCCCTTTTAGTATTGGCAAAGGCAAGCCGTAGGGCAAGTTGAATCTATTTTTTTTTTTTGAAAAATCAATCTCTTTTCGGCTCTGTCCAAACTCTCATATCGGTGTATGCGGAGTTCAAGGCGTCTCGAACCTTTAACCACCTTGTCGTTTCCCAATCCTGCCCCATGGGTGTGTAGATTCCCCCGTTGGCGGTGTCAATTATAAACACCCCTTCTCCGTGGGCTATCGGCATGTAACGGCCCGGCAATGTACTGGGAGAGGGCCGATTTTGGACACTGTAGAAGACGCTACCAAAGATTGCTGCCGAAATTATTAGCGATGCCACAATAATCGGGGGAGTAAGTTTTATTAGGTGCGAGATACGCGAGAGAGGTGTGGAACTGGGGCAGGGACTTTGAATTGGGGCCGTTTCTGTTTGAGTCATAAATTGTCTCCATCTGGTTGGGGGGTCTTTTGTGGCGGGTATTTTTGAGAGCATACGCTCAGAATTCGCATCGAGGAATACTCAACACTTAAAAGACGCGGGCCTATGGAACAAAGAAGACGCCAACCCCGATGAAGTGGCCGCCGCCATCCAATCAGTAAGTCAGTCCTATGCCCAAAGAGGAGCCGGTTCCGGCTCAGCTTGGCACGACACCTTCAACCACATGAGTTCAGCCTACGACCGAAGCCTCATGGAGCAATGGACTGGCCACGTCGGTGAACTCCGTGATGACACGATGAAAACCAATGCCATCAACGATGCCACAACTCAGTTCCTTGCCCACAATCAACTCCAGAGTGTAGATGACATCGCCAAAGGCATGAGCACTTATATCGACAAGACACATGCCAACCTCACTATGAGTCAGTCTGAAGCAAATGAAGTGCTGGTGCAGGGGGCTCTCAACGCACATGATTTTGCATTGGCACATGGCCAGCCAGATGTTGCGAACAATATTGCAGCAGCCTTCGACAAAATACCTACCCACACCGATGCCAGCGGAAACGTCCAGTACCTTTCCAAGACAGCCTTGGGGGCGAAGGCGTTGGAACAGATGCACAATAAAGAGTGGCAGAACTCTGCCCGAGCCCATGAAGAATATTCCCAGAAACGGCTTGAAGACCGAGACGCGGTTATGACTCGACTCCTTCAATGGAAGGATGTTAATAAGGACAAGAAACCATCCGAGGTAAGCAGCCTTCCGCAAACCCTCATCGACGCAGCCGACTTTGCAGGGATCGACAGCCAGAAATTTGAGGAAGACTTCCGCAACTCTCGCCTCATCTCCAAAGATGCAGTCAGCCGAGAGGATGCCCAGACCGCCCTAGACCTCGTTGAGTCCATGAGAACGGATGCGAGAAACGTCACCACCGAAACGGGGTTGGATCAATTGGAGCAAAGTGCTCACGAATACGACAACGATCCGCTGTTCAAAGGGGCACAGCAAAGAGCCCACCTCAACTCCTTCTACGATGAGTTGGCAGAGCAGCGTAAGGCTTACAATGAAACAGGTAAACTAACTAACCCAGCGTACCGCACGGCTGACGTGACGGTTCGTAGAATGGCCCAGACAGCTTCCGCCATTGCCACCGAACACCTCGCCAAGTACGAGGGCAATCCGGCGGACCTCAACAACATTCTGTCGAAGCACAAGGTTGAACTTCGTGCAGATGACAGCATTCAGGGTGGGTCTCGAATTGCCTTCTCTGACCTCGACTCCCAGATGCAATCGGACTTTCGCAACCAAGCCGAAGCCATGCGTGGAGACCGTCCTTGGGTGAAGGTGCCACAGGCCGAGTTCGACAGAAGAGTATTGCCAAGGCACTTGTCGAGGGTGGAGAAGAAGCCGAGGCCAAACGCTACGCCGAAGTCGCCCAGCAACTCCAGCCGGAACTTGACGCGGTGATGAGTGGGGAAAAAGACCTCACAGGTGTTAGTGATGATATGCAGAGGGGGATCATCCAGAGGTTGCAAGGTGTTGACGCTACAACGGCCAACAACATCCTCACTAGCACACAAGCCAACCATGTACGGCCACACCGAGGCAAACCTTATCGCCTACTTCACACCCGCCCGTTCGCTCCGTTCCATCACGACCGAGGACGCTGAGAAGTTTCGGGAGTGGCTTAAAACCGCCCCCTCTCGGAAGGGCAAGAAGATATTGGCTGATGCCACTGTCAACCGACGCACCCGCGTTGCCCGTGCCATCTTTAACAAAGCCTTGAAGTGGAAGTATGTTGATGACAATCCTTTCGCTGATGTGTCGGCCGGTTCGGAATGCAACAGGGACAGAATGTATGAGGTCTCCGAAGCAGACTCGTCTAAAATTCTGGCTCATTGTCCTGATGTCGAGTGGAAGGTGCTGTTCTCGCTCTCGCGGTGGGGCGGGCTCCGCTGCCCTTCTGAGCACTTGGCTTTGAAGTGGAGTGATGTGGACTTTGCTGCTAAACGCCTCACTGTCCGCTCCTGCAAAACAGAGCGATACGTAGGCGGGGCATTCCGCGTTATGCCTCTATTCCCTGAGATTGAATCCGCGTTGCTTGAGGCTCGTAAGCTGGCCCCAGATGACACCGAGTATGTCATCACTCGTTGCCGCAATGCTGGAGTGAATCTCCGCTCCCAGTTCAAAAGAATCATCAGACGAGCAGGCCTTACGGCATGGCCTCGGTTGTTTCACAATCTCCGTTCCACCCGCCAGTCTGAATTGACGCGGACGAATCCCGAGTATGTGGTATGCCGTTGGTTAGGAAATTCCCCAGCCATAGCCCGCCGCAACTACCTTCAAGTTTCCGACGACGACTTCAAGCGGGGCTTGGGTTTGCAAACCGGCTCCCAACAAAGCACCATTAAAAAACCTCCGCTACAGGCTCCGCTGTACGCATCCGCAAGCGATGTTTTTGCGTTGCAGGGCTCCGCAACCATAACCGGAGTTTTGGATGTAAACTCTTGTGGCGTTCAGATTTGCAATACTGGTGCGGGTTTTCTCACTTCCCCAATTTCCCCCCGGATGGGCGATACAGGATTCGAACCTGTGACCTCTTGCGTGTCATTTGCCCGGAAACCTTCACGCTGCTTCAAAAATGAGGTTTTGAAGGCAAGAGAGAGTCAATTTTTCTATATCATATAGAATAACCGACGCAAGAGACGACTTCCACGAAGTGTGCGACCGGATGCGTAAGTCATCCTGTATCCGGTCTTTACATGCAACCGGGCTTCCCTTTTTCTCATGCCGATTTCTTTCGGCCTCTTGCACGGAGTTATCAGATTTTTTTGGCGATTTTAAGCTTGCAGGTGATTATCAATCTGCTATCACGGCGGGTTGGTTCTTTTTTAAGGAGATGACCCCATGACAAAACGTTTGCTCCCGCTTGTTGGCGTCCTTATCGGTTTGACCGGATTAGCCCTCCCATTCGTTGCGGCAAGGGCGGTGGCAAAGGATGATGCGGCTGCCGAATATGCCATTGACGATTATGATTTGAATTGGAATGTGATGAAATCAGATGATTTCAGCATGACAATTACCAAAACACAGGACACAACGAAGATCCATTTGGACAATCGACTTGAACGACTAACGATGGAACCGAAAGACGCGGAGGCCGTAGGAGCAGCACTAAAGAAAACCGACGCCGAATACGCTGCGTTAAAAGGATCGGACACGGACAAGTCTGATGAGGTTGATGCGGGGACTTACAAAGTCACATTCTATTGGACGGTTAAATATGGATTCTATATTTCCGTGAGGTCTGGGGAGAGATTCGCCATGGATCATGTTCAGATCGAACGCAAGCAGGCAAATGAAGCGTCGAAATATTTGGTTCAGGCGACAAAGATGGCCGCGTATCTGGACGCCAAAGTGAAGCTCTAAAACTTTTTGGGTGTTCGTTGCTCCATCGGGATTGAATTTGTACCCGATGGGGCTTTTTTTATGCGCGTAACCGTCTTGGTGTGATGGGGTTACGTTAGGGTTTGAATTAGGGGCATGTTAAACCCAAACAAAAACTTGACAGATGTTAGATCCAAAGCTAAATTCATTGTCCATGAATGCCTCTTTTCTTAAAAGGAGAAAAACATGGGCACTTCCAAGAGTGACGCTAGTAAGGCGTCAAAACTTCTCTCCAACCCCAAAACTTCCAAGACGGTGAAAAGTGTCGCCGCTTCGGATTTGGCACAACGGAGAACGAAGGGCAAATAATAAATGTGTTGTAACAGTTTGCCGAAGAGCCCTGTCAATTAAACGATGGGGTTTTTTTATTGGGGAATTGGTTGCTACACTTGTCACATCACGGAAAAGAGGTCCAACATGACAAAAGGGATTGTGCGATTAATTAACCCGCGTGTCGGGTTCATCGCCATCGAAACAGATGGTAATGATTTCACCATCGTTGAAGTGACAAGTGACGACGAATTCGAAATTGGAGACGTTGTGCAATGGGAACAGGCTTTAGGATTAGGTTTTGACACCTATTACAACTTAACGCAACGTAAAAAAGTGGACCTTATTGCCCAGAATCACGCAGTCAGACCTGATGCCTTGCGCGAACTTATGATATTTTAAGCCGATCTAATCCTTGTCGTCACAGTAGTGGCGATTTATTAGCTGGTCCATCTCTTCAATCTGCTTTTCCAAATGCTCCAAAATTTGACTGTTAATCGCTCTTTGGATTGATCTGTCTGCCTCACAGAACATGCAATCGACCCCGCAGAATCCAGTTGCGTGCCGGATAAATAATGGTTGGCGTTCGCACTGTTCTTTGATCGTGATGTGATCGTTCATTTTCCACCCGCGATCATTCCCGCTCCAAACCCGCACAAACTGACAACAACAAAGACTATAAAAAGTTCCACCACTGAAAGTCTCCAAATAAAAACGCATCGCAAATCAGACTTCACCTGACTTACGACGCGCTATACTGGGATCCTTTTAAGCGGGTGAAGTCCGCTACCTCACTTTCCATTTCGGCAGAATTATTCCTTTACCCTCAACCCCGGTGGGGGAGGTATAATCCGCCCGTTCATTTGAAAGGGACAACGTGAAGGTTTTTATTAGCTGGTCGGGTCCGCGTAGTCTGGCAATAGCAGTAGCTCTTAAGAAATGGATCAAGTCAGTGATTCAGAACCTTGAACCTTGGATCTCCAGCGAAGATATTCGGAGTGGTAGCCGATGGATGGAGGAAATCGCCAAGCAGCTTGCAGACACTAATATTGGCATTATTTGCCTCACGCCCGACAACCTAAAGAGTGAATGGATTCATTTTGAAGCTGGTGCGATAGCGAAACTTCCTAAATCTTCCACCTGCACTGTCCTTTTCAAGCTGGAACATAATGACGTTGATAGACCCCTTTCGGAGTTCAATCACACAAAAATTGAGAGTAAAGAGTCGATGTTGAAGCTAATGAAGGACTTGAATCGTGAAAGTGGAGATAAATTATCAGAAGCTGACTTAGAATCTGCGTTCAATATGTGGTGGCCGAAACTAGAAGCTACTCTTGTGGAAGTGGAAAAAATCGCTGCACCAACAGTCCAAAAGAGGGACAATAATTCGAAGATTGATGAGATATTGGAAACGGTTCGGGGATTGGCAAACAGTTCATCCACGACGGATCATGATGGTTCATTGGATTGGGGAACTGGCCTCCTTACGTTTCCTCCCAGTATAGAGGCTCAAATGCGTCTAATCAGCGATATTCTTCAAAAAATGGAAAACGCTTCTGATAGCAAATTAGTGGAGCTTACCATGGCTTTTGATATTGAATATAAACGATTAGATGAAGCACTATCTAAAAGTTATTTTAGTGATCCATTCAGGAAGGCAGTGATGGAACGTATGATGCCTAGCCCGCAGCTCTCAGAACGATTGAAAATCTGGATGGCGAATAGACGCAAGGGAAAATGATCGCGCAATATGGATCTGAAACGATGCTAGTGGACTTCCCTTGAGGATGAAAACGGCTTCGCTTAAGGCGTTTGAAACGAACTGCGTTTCAAAAAGCCGTTTTCGTTTCACCGATTATTTCTTTTCATCTTCCTTTTCCCTTTGTTCATCCGGTTCCCCGAAACTCCGAAAGTCATTAGAAAGCACTCATTGGCTGCCGCCAGGCAGACGATTTTCTTTTCGCACTGCGAAAAGAAATTCTTAGAGGTGCTAGTGCTTTCCTTTTTGCTCATAGGTCGTCGTAGCTTCTCCCGATAGACGCGACGCCACCTAGCCTTGCCGGTTAGATTTCTTAAGTGAAATCTGTAGCCTTTAACCCAGGAGTTGGCCGCGCAAACGGGGAGGTGGCAGTTGCTATTCGTCGGGTTTTTTGCGTTCCCGTTTCCAAAAGTACTCCGATTCTACGGGCTCTTGGGAGGGTGTCCCCAACTTCTCAAGCTAACCGTTGGCGGGAGCTTCGCAGGTGTCTCCTCCGCCCAATTGGGAGGCATACAACACTCTTATTCTCCGGCCCGGCCTTATCAGTGGCATCCTTGCCTTTTTTATCCGGGCCAAAAAAAGAAACCCGGTCCTACTTTGGCAAATGGGACCGGGTTACTGAAACGCAGGCACTTTCGTGCTACTTGCTTGAAATATTATTCTTCCGCGCTTCAATCAACCGGCATTTGCCCTTGCCGTTACACATTATTCTTTCTCAGAAGGGTGTGTAACTTCCTTCATTCTCTTCGTCATTTTTTCGACATCTTCCTCAGGGGCGGATTGGGGATTCACACATATTTTTGTTGCATTGCAGAATCCACAACACTACAGTATTCGCATGGATTCGATCATTTCTAACATCTTTACGGGCTTTGCTTCTGGCCTTTTGGTCATAATAGTTTCCAAGGTTGGAAGCCTGTCACTTCAGTTATTAAAAAAAGAAAATCTTTGCTACATTTGAAATCATTCATCTGTGTATATTTCCTAAATATCAGATTGAGATTCCCACCAAAAGAAAACCCCACCAGTCGGCGGGGCTTCCTAGATCAAACAGATTGAGATTCGCCTTTTCAGGCACGATATTTATCGTTTGATCCATCGAAATCATACCACTTTTCATACGTGCCCGAAGAGAAAAGGGGAACCCCGACGACTACTTCTCATCGGAGCTCCCCTTCGGGAAGACAGTTTTAGATCGGATTGAGGTGATTGGGCGCGTTAGGGCTGCACGATCCAAATTGATTGGCGATGGAGATTGAATACGTGCCTGCGGAGTTAGACGCCAAAGCCCTTTATGATGTCGTAAATCACATCCAACTGTTTCTTGCACCGCCGATAGGCTGGCATCCGGACCTTATCGTGTTCGTGTTGAAGCTTCTTTCGCTCCGTCGATCCTTCGGGCAAAGCCAAGATACTTTTTCTGAGCTTCGCCAATTCCTTGCTATGCTGGAGAAGTTCCTGTTTCAGGTTTCGCAGATGTCCATCCGGTTCACTAAAAAACAAAGCCATACGGGCCTCCTTTTGATTAAATCGCCTCCACTGGGCGAATTGAACAATTTACAGGATAAATTTTCACCCGCCTAGACACCGGGCTACTAAAAATCATCAACTTAGTCAGAATTATGCTGGAGCATTCACGATAATTCGATAAAACTTTCTGCCAGTGGATTGGCAATACGTGCCTGTTGAGAAGAAGGGGACGAACTTTCGTCCGTCCCCTCATTTTTCAATTATCCTTTGGCTTCTTTGGTTTCTTGCCGCGCCGGGGATATCCGTCCGTTCGTTCCCCTGGATCGACCGCAAATCGCTTAATCATGGCCCGCATTTCTTCAGGGGTCTTTCCGTCCAAGGTTGCCAACCTCTTTTGACTGGCGGCGGCATAGGATGGCCCATTGTCAATTCCGATATAGTGCCTGCCCAATGCCCTTGCAACAAAACAGGTGGTACCGGAGCCGCAATAGGGGTCTAGGACAATATCGCCGGCGTAACTGAGAAACTGGATTAGGCGATAGGGAAGTTCTTCGGGGTACGGTGCCGGATGATAATCCGGATCCGTCAGCTCTTTGCGTTGCTCAGGCGGTATGTACCAGTGCGAAACACTGAAATCTTTGAACTCTTTTTGGCTGATGGTGATATTGCTCTCATCACCAGTAAGTTCAAAACTCTCTTTGGCAAAAATCAAGAGGTATTCATTGTTTCGCCGAATCCGCGGTGCCTTCGGGCTCCCATAAGTACCCCAGTTTGGAGCATGGCCTATGCAATTCTGTTTGTACCATGCCCCTTCCCCCATCCAAAGGAATCCAATTTCGCGCATCACGTTAAAAATGTCTGGGTACACCGGAAAAACCTTATGCGGATTTTCTGAAGTGACATCGCGGTTGTTGATGGCATCAACATTTATCGCTACGCGGCCACCGTGCCGAAGAACGCGATAGACCTCCGTAAAAGTGGCTTTCAGGTCTGCCAACCATTTCTGATACCCCGCGAAGTCGCATTCGGGGTTTTCGTACTCAATTGATTCAATTGGATAGGGGATGCTGGTGATACAAAGCGATACCTTTTCGCCGTCCAACGTTTTGAGCCCGTCCAATACATCCGCCAAAATAATCTGGTCAACTTTGCCCCTAGTCGCCTCATCCAAAGGCGGGAGGACAGGGATAGGGCGTTGAATCGCGGCAAGAGCTCTCTTTTCCTCATCCTTTAGGAGAGTGTCTTGGCCGCTTGCCACACGTTCCGCCCTTCGGATGGAGATGAAATCTTCATGCGTATCTGGAAGCTTCATCAGTTCCAAAGCCCGTTTTGCGGCGGGCGTCTTACTTTCCATAATCTTTTTAACTTTTTTGATTGATGTTGGCCCAACGTTGGCGATTTTTGCCAAATTATCCGCCGTTGAACCTTTGGTTTCTTGCGACTTTACCTTTTTTCCGTCTTGCCGCCGTTTCGCGGCCTCCTTCACCAGCCGCTCTACCAAAGCCGCATTACTGAGAACGCAAATTGCCCGTTGGGCCTCCGTCCAATTGCGGCGGGCGTTTTGGTTAGAGATCATCCATTGAATCACTTCGGCACGGTTGGCAAAGGAACGCTCTTTGATTTCGGGAATAATATTGATCCCGGTTGCCCGCAACTCATCAATTGCCCGAAGCCGTTGATGACCATCAACCGCGATGGGCTTTTTGTCCGCGACTTCGCGCCAGACAAGAATGGGGTCGCAACCGCCATCAGCTTTGATATTCTCCTTGAGCTGCGCGAACTCATCGGCTGAGATGTCTGGAAGAACTGACTTCAGCTCCGAATCAATCTCAAAAGGCACTTCTGGTTGAAGATTACTGGAAACCATTGCACTACTCCGTAGGGGTTTTTGAACCCCGCCGACGACCGGCAGGTACGGAGAACTGCAGGGGACATTTACATCCAGTGGATTGCGTGTTACATAACCTCATAGAAACGCACTTCTTACATATATTGGAAAAGGCGTATATGTATTTGCCGGTGGTGATCAAGCTGTTCCCCCATCTCCCGAAGGGTATTTCCCACGAATTGATAGGAGCCGGGACGGACTACTTCACCAGCATTTATGACAGACAAGAGATCTTCGAACGCGGGAAGACAATCGACGGTTCAACGCTGACCGCTGACGATAAGCCACGCCCAACCCGCGATGGTTTCCTTAATTATGTGAGGTCGAAGGGAGTGGGATGCACCAAGGCACAATATGCGACTGTTCGGAAACTCCTCATTCAAGATGATATTTTTGAATTTGTTGGTGCGGTTAGAAGCACCAGACAACGCGTAAAACTTGGCTTCTGTCATCCTGATAATTGGTGGAACCAACGCCCGGCCAATATGAAAGAGCAACGTGAAGCCCGTCGTTTGAAAAATGAGTGGCTTGAGTCCAGAAGAAAAATAGCAAGGGAGATGTATGGAAGAAGTAGTGAAGACTGAACAACCCCCAAGTCGAAAATTCGGTGAGATCGCAACCTTGGCTTGCTTAGGCGTTTCGATTACGTTCGTTACAGCATTGATTGGATCAAACCTTACTGGGCCATTCGTTACTTTTGCATACTGTTGCTTTGCTGCCGCCGTTCCTTCGTTGGTTGCCTTTGTAGTCTACAAAGAATTAATTGCGGACTATGAAATCCAACATTTCCCTTGGTGGTTAAAAATTACCACTGCCTCAGCAGTTTTTGAAGTGATGTTTGGCGTTGGGGGAACATTTTACGCAATTGATGTAAGAGTCGGATCTGTCTTTGCCTTCGTCAGTGTGGGCCTAATCTATGCTATGAGCAAAAGTGAAACACGTCTCCGAAAACTGAACGAAAAGAAAAAAGATCCAGCACCTACTGGAGACTGACTAGGGTACGTCTTTTGGAAAATAGAAGCTGCAAATGTTCATAACCACTCCAACGATCCACCGAAGTACTTTATTGATTGGTTCAAAGCTCCGCTTAACTTCTTTGCTGCCGATGGTTGAGTGGTCAACAGCCTGGTTGCCTGAACCAAAATTGTTGAACTCTTTGTGTTCGAAATGTAAGTGAAGATGGAATTCGTCGTTGCGCGGCTTATCTTCCATTGTGGCATCCTTCCTAGATTACTGATGCCCTGTTTCTATCGTCTGCAAACAGGGGGTGCTTGGGGGCTGGTAATACTGTTGAGCCCGCCAAAACATTACAACTTTTTGCAGAATTCTTAGAATTGCCGACAGTTTTTCCCAATGAATTCGGCAACTTGCCAAAACCATGCGGAATCTCATCAGAATTTCAAAGGAATTCCCTGGCCACCTACATAAGTGAAGTCAATAGGAAGACACACTTATGTATTATGATCCAGACCGCCGGAACTACGGAGACGCACACTTAGGCACCTGCAAAGCAATTTTGTCAGGAATCTTCGGGTGCGACCCAGAACAAATCGCCGTTGCCGATTTCCAACTGGACACCCAAGAGGCAACAGACCTAGTGGTGCCGGGGGATATTCGGATCTCCGTGCGGGTACGAAAGCCCGAACAAATCGAAAACCATTTTGGACAATTTACGATTCGCACCAGCAAGGGACGCGATGGGTCGGAGTGGGAGAAGATACGTGCCGGAAAAGTCCGGTACATGATCTATGGGTTTGGGGATGGAGCCGGCGGTCTTCTCTATTGGTGGTTGATCGACCTGAAGGTTGTCGTGGCCAACTCCCATACTTGGGAGTGCTGCAATATTCCCCAACAGATTAAATCTGGCGAAGCCGAATTTCTGGCCTTCAATATTTCCGGCTTCCCCTCATTCCCACCTGTCGTTGTGGCCAGCTCAGAGATAACGACTGGAAATACCGATTCACTGTGTAAGTCATGCGCGGATCGCGCAATGGAGAGATATGAAAAGAATACCCAACAAATTCCACATCAGGGGTAACATTGGCTACATGATTATCACCCGCCGAAGTGGGCAAATGTTCAAAATAAAGATGAATATAGAGGACGTTGAAAAAGCGAAGCTCTTAGCCCCTTGGGGAGTTATCAGGGGACGCATGGGAGTGTATTACGTTGCCAGAACTCAGCCGACGAAAAAACTCCTGTTTCTTCACCGGCATCTAATGGAGACTCCCGCCAACCTGAAGTGCGACATTCTGAATGGGGATAACTTCGACCTTCGGAAATGTAACCTGAAAAACGTGGAACACTGGCGGATTATGAAAACGAATAAGAACCGCGTGGGCAGTATCGACGAACGGTTTATCACTAAGCAGTATCGAAACCGCTACAGTAAATACAGAGTGGACGTTCCGAAGGATGGGGAGTATGTCCATGTTGGTGCATTCATTTCACTACCATTGGCGATAGCTGCCCGCGATGCCTTCCTCCGCGACGGTACGCGGCCTCCGCGACGGGTTGCATCTACTGGAGAAAAAAACATTTACAAATTCCAGGGCAGGTTTCTAGTGCGAAGCGAACATTTTTACCTTGGATATTTTGACGAATTAGAGCCCGCAATATTGGCCAGAGATGCGTATCACCGCGATGGTATTACTCCAGCCAAGAACCTGTCGGCCAAATACTCAGGGAAGAAAAAGTAGCGTAAAAAAAGGAACCACGCTTTTCAGCATGGCTCTTGATCTACCTGGGCCTCACGGTCCCAATATGTTGTCGCAACGGTTGTTTATCCCTTGCCTCAATACGTCGCCGTATTGTCCTGACTATCTCTTCGCCTTTTGGCGTCGGGTGCTCTTGTTCGCTGCATCACCGTTCTGGTGGTTTGCGATTAGTCGATAAACCTTAACGTGTGCGTTTTTACGCTTTCGCCTTTGTATTCCTACAAAGATTGGCTTGGGATTGTCTGGCCTTCCAGAGTTCCCCCAAATTCTCCCGATACAGGCAGATACTTCTCATTCGAATTTTCTCACGTCCCGACCTTTGGGCAAGTCGCATGTACTGCCATAAGGGTGGCTCTGCTGTCCTCATCTTCGGTATGAGTGCCATGGGTCACACCTAGACCATCAATCCAATCGGTCCAACGTCCAAAACGCATCAGCAAAATGAGCGTGTGTCTTTGCCCCTCAGTTGGCATTGAACCACCCAAATCAGCCGCTAAAACATTGTAAATTGTTTTCAAATTGTCTGCGGTAGGACGCCACCAGCTGCCGCCAAGTGCCCATCCTCCGATGCCGGAACCACCGCAAAGCGGATAAAAGTAGGGAAGAAAATCCAAGAGTGTTCCGGAAAATCTCCCATCTTGATAAAACGGTGCATCGTATGCGTTTTGGTCCGCACCACCGCCGTCTCTTTTGGTGACGATTATTTTCAAACAACTTTCATTCACAACGTATGCGTTATTTCCATCCTCATCGGCTGTCCAGTAAGCACAATTCCAGACGAATAATCTGGCACAACGACGCCGAACGCCGGCAGTATCAAATGGAGCTCCAGTCTTCAAAACTTCATAATCTGTTTGGCCTTCATCGCCGGTGGAGGCCGCGTTATACGCATGACCTAAGCAAGTCTCTAATGAGCACCCGCAATTGCACCGACAACAGCTACAAGGCATTCCGGCCATCAGCTTCCATCCCCGCAAGTCACAGTATTTTCGTAGCCGTAGATTCGATAGGTAACGGAGAGAGTGTCATCCGCGTAATACAACCTTGCCTGCATCCAAACAACTGGATTACCTTGGATCGGGGCTAACGTTGTGCTGGTGGCTGACGTATCAACGGAATTTCCCATCATTCCATCGGAAGACGGGTTGTTTGCTTCGCTTCCACTTAGTGCAAAATTAGTTGATGTGGTTCCGGTTCGTCCGCTTGGACGGTCCTCCCACCCTGTGGCCGTTTCCCTTTGCTCCGTCCAAGCTAATTGATAAATATTCGGGTTGGAGGTGGCTGCATAATCCGTGATCATCGCGGGGAAACCGAACTCCGGCACCGAAATCAGGTGCCTTACAGTTGATGGGCAATTCATCCCAAACCCAAACAGGAGTGCCAGGAACAAGCGTATGTCCGCAAAACGGCCAGAGATTTGTGACAGTTACAATATTAGAGGCGTAGCTGCTGGTGCTCACTTTATCGACCTTGGCTTTATCCGTGTCTGCATCGCTTTCAGTGGTCGTTAATCTTGCCGGTACGCACCAAAAGCGATTGTCGGTGTAATCCGCGGCTGAGGATGGGCCAAGAGGTTGAATAATGCCCATCCACCCCGCGTTTCCACCAGTTAGCCAAAACTGCTGGCCATTTTCGCTGGATCTGTATCCCAATCCAGTGGAGACACGGATATTTGCCAAGCGGGTTAGTTCGTCCACTAGAGCGTTAAAATCTTCGGCGCGGGCAATGTCTCCCTTTTTGATCTTCTTCAGTGGCATTAGATCCCCAATCCACTGAAGCTAGCAGCTTCGTATTTATCGTTGCCACTCTGTTTGAACTTCACTTTGTCGTAGTCGCCAAGCTGGGGGTTGAAGTCTTTCCGGTGGTCGATGGTGGAACCCAATAATTTATGCGTAACCTCAAATGTCTTAGTCCCGTCCGACAGAATCTTTTCATCAATGCTGTAACCCTGATAGAGGACGGTTCCTGCCACCCATGTTTCATAACCACTTCCCAGATTGAAGCTTCCGCTATTCACGCAATTTGTGATTGCAGTCCAGGCAGCTTCGTCGATGCTGGTTTGGTTATGGAGAGTGACCGTCATTTGAGTGAAGATGAGGAAAACTTGGGGGTCGTAGTCCACCCTCTTCGCTTCGGCATCACTTCCAGTATCGAATTCGCATCCCTCACCCGGAATGCTGACATTCTCCGCGCTGGTCTCAATATGGATTTCTTTGTTGTCGGTAGGGGAGTAGGGGAGATTTTTGAATCCGATTTCTATTTTGGCTTTTTTCCAAGTGTTTTCAGCAACCGGCTTCCCATATCCCACAGGATTAAAAAGCAACGCATAAACGCCGGCAAAGTCCGCATGTGGCTTGCCGTAAAAACCTTTGATAACGTTGATTCGATCCGTCCAAGCACAGAGAATTGTTTTCTTTGTTGCGACCGTAACGGATGATGGAGTGAGATCGAAGTTTTCCTCACCAGAGCCCGCGTGTAATTCTGTATAGGTGTAGGGCGTCCCCATGTATGTAATCGTTGCCATTATCTAGTTCCCCGTCCTTATCCCCATAGTGCGGGCGTCCCGCCCTGGTTTAAGTACTGCTTGAGCAGAATATTTGTTTCTCCCGCGTGCTTTTCGGTATTTTGTTGTGACTTTAGCTGCTGTTCTGCAATACGTTCTTTGTTGTCTTTCGTCGTTTGACGGATACCCAGCAAACGAAGTGCGGAAAACTGTTTGAAGGTCTGGTCGATACCCTGCAAAGTTGGTGTCGTTGCCTTCTGGCTATGAACCTTGAGGGAACCAACTTCAGAATCCATCTTGTCTGGATTCACCTTGAGGTTATTGAATTTCTTTTGGAGAGCTTCGATGTCCGGCAAACCCATCTGGCTCCACAAACCTTTAAACGCTTCTTTGATTTTTCCACTCAGAGTTGGGAGTTTGTTGAGTTTGTCCATTTGATCGGCCAAGGATTTCTGCCGGTCTGTTTCCAAAAAGCCAAGATCACTGTCAGCTTGTTTGTCGTTTTCACTTCGGTTGCCTTGGCGTTTCGCTAAATCTAGTGCCTTCTGATCCACCACCTGTTTGTGCATAACGTCTTTGTCTGCGTTCAATTCTTTATCCAGTAGGTTTTGTTTCTTGTTGTACTCTTGTTCGCGTGCATTGAAGTCACCATCGACAATCTTGTGGCGGGTGTTAGCCATATCCTCCGCCTGACGATTTATCTCTGCCTGAATCTGGTCCTCAGTCGCACCCTTGTGCGTTGGTACCCAGTTTTCGCGGACGTAACTTTCAGCTTGGGAACGTTCCCCCATTGCTGCAAACTTATCTCCCAGCCAATCAGTGAAATCTGACCATGATCTTTTCAGCCAATTCACAGCCTTCGCTGACCCAGTGCAAATATCACCCCACACTCCGTACATCCCTTCAAACGCATCCCACCACGCTTGCTCTAAGAACTGGCAAAGATACTCCCACCCATTCATCAGATAATTTTTGACATTGATCCAGCACTCTAAGAGGAAGTAAGCCAACTGGCTCCAAACAATTTCCATCCCCTGATTTAGCCCCTCCCAGCTCCCAAGCATGTGATCCATAAACGAAACAATTTGAACGAAACCACTAACGATGCGTTCAACGAATCCATTACCCTCACCAATTGCATAAGCGAAGCCCATCGCAATCGCTGTAAGGCCAGTTATCACCAAACCAAAGGGAGTCGTCACTAGAAATACCAACATCGACGTGATGCCTGATACCATCCCCGATATTGCACTTAGGACCGTACCGGCAAACGTCGCAATAGCTGGTCCAAAGGCAACGACCGCAGCAAGTGCCATCGCCCATTCCCCAATCAATACTATTTGTTGCTTCTCCTGTGGTGACAGTGATTGCAGGAAGCGGGCTACCCGTGTTAGAAAATCTGTCAGCTTTGCCACTTGAGGTGCTAGAACATCTCCAAACGCTCTAGCGACATCGGACACGGCAACATGCAGACGCATTATCTGGCCTTGGAGTGTTCCGGTTCGGTCTTCAGCTTCCTTGAACCCTTCCTCCCCGCGTTTAACAACAAGATTAAGTGCATCTTGTTCTGATTTCGCACTCTTCAAAGCCGGAATCATTTGGCGGAGAGCACGGGTATTCCCCTGTTGTGCCAGAGCTGCCGCTCTTACACCTTCCTCCAGATTGAGACCGAACGCTTCTGAAAGACCGATTCCTAGTTTGGTCACTTGCTCAAGATTTTCGGCAGTAACACCAAGGTTGGTGGCGAACGCCATAGTGCCTTTGATGGCTTCTTCATCATAGACGGTGGCGCGGCTGAGGGCGTCGGCGTAATCATTCAATCGTTTGTAGTTGGCATCGACCTCTTGGCCGGTCGCGGCAAGAGCACTTCGAAGGCGTTCTTCCTGCCGTTCCATGTCAATGTATTCTTTGACAGCATACGCGGCACCAGCACCAGCAATCGCAAGGAAGCCTTTAGCGTAGCCACTGAGAGCCGCTAAGGATGCCTTTGAGCTTTCGACTATACGTTTGATTCCGGCAAGCCCAGAAGCGACACCAGTATCTTTGAAGGAGATTTGGACGAAAGCTTGGTCTAGTGCGAATGACATTTAGCGTTTCCCCCGTCTGGCTTTGGGCTTTTCTTTCGCGGCACGTTGCTCCGCGATTAGTTTGTTCACTTCATCAAGTGAAAGATATTCCTCTTCTTCTTCGTCCTCCAAAAGTAGTTGGAGTTGAGGAATCGTGAGTGCATCGATGTCACAAGGTTTTAGCCGGTACGGTTCGCCAGCCAAGCTCTTATATATGCGACGAAAATCTACTGGCTGTGATGAATCATCATCGCTTAAGCTTTTTTTGATTCGTCTTTGAACCCCGTGACCTTAAAGAGCTTCTCACTTACTTCATTCATATTGTTCTTGGTGATTACACCTTCGGCTTCATCGCGGCTGATATCCTTATGGACCTTACGAAGAGACAACAGGAGCAACATCATCATCCCGCTAAAAGAAACCACTTGCTCATCAAACTCTTTGGTGCCAACCCGAATAACCTTCCCCTCTTTGCGGGCTCCGGCTTCCATCACTTGTTTATCTTCCAAGCTAAGGTCGGGATTATTGGCAAATATTTCTGCCAACTGTTCCAGTGGTTTGCGTTGGAACTCTCTTTCAAGAGCAACAATTTCTTTGAGGTCGATAGGCGACAAAGTGTATTCCTTGCCTCCTACCTTTACTGTTTCTGGTGTAGAAATATGGTTTGTCTCTGACATTGATTAGACTCCATTCACCGTGAATGGACCGTTAGCGTTCCCAGAAGCCTTGTAGGTCACAACGCCATCAACAGCTGCGGTTGGGCCACCTTTTTCGATGTAAAAATTGGGTACGTCATAGGCAGGACTCGCGTCGTTTCTATTGACGTAAAATTTTGCATACACCGTCGTGCCTGGAAGAATTGCCGGGGAGCCAGATGCAACTGGTGATTGGCTAGAATCCCATACACATTCGACATCGCCGGTGAGCTTTGCAATCCCGTCAATGCCATCATAAAAACCACCGTTAGTGGTCTGAGTGATTTCTAAGGAAGGAACAGTATGTTCCACTGACCATGATTTCACTGCCAACTCTACAAAACCGGTGGTTGAAACGGTTGTGCCGTATTCATCGGTGGAACCAATATCATCTACGCGGATTAAAACTTTTCCGAATTTACCTGAACGTTTTGCCATTCTATTCTCTCCTAAGTGGACTACCCTTTATTTCGATTATTCGGGCAGCGTCTCCTCTATTTGGATTTGATAGACGACGAAGGCTTGAGCCACACGCTCATCCTCCTGGATCGTCCCTTCGTTGATGCGTCGGCATTCAATGAGTTCAAGAGTGATATTGCTCCCTGATCCACCGAAGAAGTCTTGCGGAAAATCAGGTAGAAAGTTCGTCGGAACGTACCCCTGAATCTCAAAATCTTGAAAGTCGAAGTGTTCTTTAATTGCTTCAGTTGCTTGGATTGCCCAATCACTGTCGTTTGATCGGACTGTGAAAGTGACGTTGAACATCGTCGTCTCCAAATCGTCCGTTTGATATGAGGGAATCGCGCTTGCCACTGTGAGGACGCAAGTGGGGAGGGGGGTCGAATAGGGTGCTAACGTCAGATAGCAACCGTTCGGGAACAATGTTTTGAGATCGGTTGCACCGTTAAAAACGGTTTGGATTGATTTTAGAAGTTCGTACATTAGTGACCTTTGAGGATGTTCTTAATGGCTGATTGCTCCTGTGCCAGCGTTGGCACCAGGTATGGATGGGGGGGCATGAAACGGGTACCCGTTTCAAGAAACTTCCCGTAGATCACATTCGTCCCGACGCGGCCCACTTCCTCATCGACTTCATGAGCGATTGATGCCCTAAGACGCCCGGTGTCTTTGTGGGGCATCTCTCCCGGCCCCGCCGGCGTCTGGCCATCGTTACTAGGTTCTGAGATATTCTGTTTGACCGCGTTCTTTAAGTGGATGCACGCGGCTTCCAGCCTTCGTTTCTTCTTCTCTTTCAATTGTTTTAGGAACTCCGCTCCCCGCCACGCCATATTCTGCCCCCTTAAGCCTGCTTATAAAGTGCTGAAACTTTCCAAACCACGTTCTGGTTGGCGACGTTATCAACGCCCACCACTTCGTAAGTCAGGGAGTTCCATTCAATCGCATTGCGATTTGTGAGGTTCAATTCCTGATCGAAATGAACATAGATGAGGCTTGTGGTCCCTAACCGACCATACAGCACTACGGTTTCATCCTTTGCCTTTTCTACGTTGCAAGGGACGTTAGACAGAGTGGCGTTCCAATTATTTAGAACACTGCCAACGGGTTTCTTTACGTCACTCAACGAAAGAATATTGCACTTGTGGATCATCATGGGAGTCGCGGCGGTCATAGCACCACCCGGCGATATTTAGCCAGCTTGTTTTGGATCTCAGGGGTGAAGTACATATCTGAAATAGCACGGCGTTGGTATTTGTAGGACGTTCCCCACTGTTCAATGAGCATGGTTGTGTTCTTGCCCACCGCGTTATAAGCGTTGGCCACCAGCATTGCGGTTGCTTCCTGAACGTCTGGTGGAATCGAAATGTAGCCAGCGTTGTATTGAGTGAGGACGGTTTGGAGGCCGTAGGGAAAGTATCCGGTGGAGTTACTGGTAGGTTTAAGAGTGATTTCGCCCCAACTGGTGACGATGAACTGGTTTCCCGCAATAACTTCTGGAGAAGATGTCCAGGGCCAGAGGGTCACTTGGGTTATCGAATTCACCGGAGTTTGGAGCAATAGTAGGGAGGCTGAGCTACGCGGTGGGGAAGAATATTCGGTGTAATCCTGTTGAACGAAGTCACGTTGGCAATAAGTCTGGATCGACTGGGACGCCGAAGCCAGGAGAGCCGTAAGAAGATTATCATAGGTTGAGACAGTGATATTGAGGTACTGCTTAACGTAGCTCAAGCTGGTTAGGTTGAAGCCAAAGGAAGTGCTGTTGGCGTTGGTGCCGGTCCAGTCAATGGAGCCTATGGCAAATTGCTTGTCACTGGTAGCTGGGGAACCTCCACTGCGGATGTAGGCGACGATAGGATAAACACCAGCCGCAGAAATAGTCGTCGGAAAGTCACCTAGATAATAACCATCACCATGTTCGGTGAGAGAGACGGCGTAATTAGCAATGTCACCGGCAGAATAGGTAACGAAGGTTGTTGTGGCGGTTGAGTAGACCTGTCCTGTGGTGTTGCGGATTAAAACATAGACTGCTTTTCCACTATCTGTTTGTGCAATGATTTCGTTCACTAAAAGTCCCCTTAAGAGAGCAAGCCCTTATTTCTCAACATCGTCCACATCGTATTTATCATTCCTTGTTCGGTACTGGTGTAACTGCTCCCTGCGGTTAATGCTCCGCCTGTGGCTTGAACTGTTGGCGTAACGCCATGAAAGCCAAACTTTTGATTGGCTGCTAAACCTATCTTTGAACCTGTAGATGTCGAAAAGGTAATTCCGCTGCCATTTGTTATTTGAATGCCGACAGTATGAATAGCAGTTCCAAAGAGTATCGTGCCTGTTGAGTCTATAATTGTTCCGCCATTTACATCCAACGCTTCACCAGCTAAATCAATTCCGCCTGATGCTGTTATGGTTCCCGTATGCGTTGTATTCCCTGTATCTGCTTCAATCCAAAAGTATGAATTGGCTTGATTTGTAGCTGCGTCGTCGCTTGGTAGAGTAGAACTGCCTGGTCCGAACCAATACCAATTGCCATCCCTATCCAACTTCATACGCGTATTGATTGTTGGAACACCCACAGTATTTCCATAAAGTCCGCTGTAGTCTCCCGTCTGGTTGATAACGAATGGATCACATGGGCATGGGCCGGATGCTGGCAATTTTGATATTTCGATAAACATGCAACCGACTGTTTTATCGACGGTTCCGCTTGTCCCGGTGTCCGCATGACCGATTGCTCCAAACTCAACACCAGAATGAGACAGAAAACGAATTGCTGAGTAGCCATTTACGCTCAAATTTTGAACAGCAATAACATTTCCGCCGCCAACATCATTGCTAAAAGTATGTTCAGTTGTGACTCCGCTTCCACCAGCAGTAATCCATTTGGCCCCAACTTGATTTATTCCTGTTATATTTGTTGTGACGTTATCGCCTGTAATGTTTGATGAGTTTGCAAAATGCAGAATAGAACCGCTGTCCAAAGTGCATGTGGTATTCTGCATGGATGTCGCGGTCGTATTTGCGATATGAAAACCCGCTGCATCAAGAGTACAACTTTGCCCGCTGCCCGTTAGCGTAATGCTGCCATTGTTAGCAGCTAGAGTTGTGAAGTTGAACGTTGAAGGGGCAGTAAATGTAACGCCTGCAATGCTTGCTCCCCCACTCATCGTTACGCCACCCGTAAAGGTCGCTCCGCTTAATGAAGCTTTCGCAGCCAACAGTGAATCTGTTGTAGAAGTGCTATATGCTCCCACCTGAGCCGCCGTTGTAGAATGTGGATTTGTTGTATTCGATGTATGGGATGTCAAATTTGTTTGAACTGCCGCTGCTGTACCCGAAGCATCGAATGCCGAACTATTTGCCGTTGCCGCCGTTCCAAGACCACTAATCTGACTTGTTGTGATGCCTGTTAAAGATGATCCGTTCCCGCCGATGGTTAGATAATTAGATAGCTGGGCTGTTGTCGCCTTTGCTGATAGGTCTGACACCAGAGATGCGATATCAGCCTCAACCAAAGTAACAGCCCCCGTTTTACCGGCAACACTTGATACTGCCGAAGTGTTGGATGGGATGGGCTGCAAAATGACTTGGTTAATTGGCATACATTCCTCAGTGAACAAATAATTTGACCAATAAACTTAGGATGGCACAGACTGCCGCACCAAGAGCTGTCTTTGTGAACCAACCCAATCGGGAGTGAGACTGTTCAAGGCGGTCCACCCGAACAATTATTCCGTTCGTTCCGTTGAGGAGTTGCTTAATCTCACGTAGGTCTTCGGAGATTTGCTCCAACTTCACTTCAAGCTTTGTTTCGTTTGTTCCCACCCGTTGCTCCCTTCGTGGCATTTGGTTTTAGAATCGCTTTGTTCGTTATTGTTGTCTGCATAAAAAAAGTAGCCCGAAGGTCGCTTGTGGCTTCCTTCGGGCTCCCCTCCATTATTGGGAAACCCGAAGAGGGGTTTAACCCTCTCCGGATGTTAAGATTTAGGTGCGGGCACTTAGAGTTACGAATGGGCTGAACTTCTGTCCAGAACCATCCGGAGATACCAATGCTGCCGACAAGCCAGGCTGTCCGTCAATACGGTAGGTAAAGCGGAATGCCGTCTTGTCTTTATCAAAGTACAAGTGGATGGAGGTCGCAGCTTCAACGCCGGTTGACTTCGTAACCGTTACATACGCATTCATATCAGCCAAGATGATGTCGCCTTCCGCGCCGCGTGCGGAGCAGTGGAAGGATGGCAATACGCGGATACCCATGAGGTTAGCGTATGGGCTGTTGCTGAGCGTGCCAGGAGCGTAGTACAAGTTGCGTCCTGCATCGTCTTTCAGGTCGTAAAGATCGGCAACAACAAGTGGGTTCACCAACCAAACAACATTGCTCCAAGAGCCGTTGTAGGTCTTAATAAAGTGAGCAACCATTTGGCGGATGTCGGTGAATGTAATGCCAAGGCCGGTCAAATATTCGTCGGCAGAGTTGGCGGTTACAGTTACGCGGGCCGCGCTGTTGATAATGCCTTTTGGCTTAGTGGAGCCAGTACCACCACGAACAATCGCATCATTGACGTTGTAAGTGATGTCATAACCAGCCTTTTGAACTAAGAATGCTTCAAGGGCTACGTTATTATCGTTGAGCAATTCATCCGTAGCACTGATTAAAGTACCGAACTTGTTGAGTTTGAAGGTGAGCTGGCCAAGAGATCCAGAACCCTTTTCTGTAAGAGCAGTTCCATCGCCAGAAATCCAAGCACCGCTGATTGCATTGGTGCCAATATTTACAAGGCTATCAATTGGCAGATCCAAAGTTGATGTCTGGGTTGGGATGGTCTTACACATTGGGAGAAGTGATTCTTCGCTATTGATGATCTGCATAATCTGTGTGGCGAATTCTGTAGGAACCGCATAACCGCCGTCTGCGGATACAGATTCAGACATGCCACCTTTTGAGATTATGTTGAGGCGTTCGTCAAATTGACCTTTGTGTACTGCATGGATGCACTTTGCGAATTCACCCATGTTGCGGAATCCGCCGCGTGGATCGGATTCGCGGAGGTCGGCACCAACAGAAATCTGTGGGCGTTTCGTCCCCTTGAGCTTCGCCGCTTCCTTTTTGAAGGCTTCGGCGACCTTAGCTTCAATTTTTGGTGCAGCATCGGCAACAATCGCGTCCGCCATTTCGCCAACAAGTGATTCTTCCTTGCTGACTTCTTTTACTTCTTCGGCAACGCCTTGAGCAACGAAGAATTTCACTTCGGCTTCTGGGAGTTCTACTGTTTCATTGATTTGGTGACCGTAAGCTGCTTTAACAAATTTAACTTTCATGTGTCTGGTATCCATTTTTGGAGCCAGACAGAGACGATTGATAAACTAACTCTGAATCCCCATTCGCCTTTTCGCCCGGATCGTTCATCGTCGCGGGTCGCTGGTGTGAACTGATTAGTAGCCGTTCCTTCGTGCCTGTCTTTGTCTCAGTTGTTTTCGCTGAGACGTTTGAGTGCGATGGATATCGCTTTTTCGATATCAATCTTGAGTGGCATCTTTCGCACACTTTCAAAGATCGCTTCCCTCAGCTGTTGGGCGTCGGGTTTGGCAACCTCAATAATTGTTCTTTCCACTACTTCAGTGGTTAATCCTTCCAACAATTTCTTTCCCCCAAGAAAATTCAGGACGGTGGGGGAGTACCCTTTGGATACTGCCAACGCCAACGCTTCCGGATTGCAGGGGACACCGACGACTGAGAACTCATGCAAGCTCCAATCCCGGTGAATCAACTTGGCATCCGCCAAGTCGGGGCGTTCATTTATTTCTTTAGTGGTTGGTTTGGATTTGTAATGGGAGATAAAACCGATGGAGTGGGCTTTTAATGTTCCGTCTTGGAGAAGTCCAAATACATCGCGGGCCTCTTGAGTTGCATCACTGACGCGATATTTCGACAGTACTTTATTACCATCAGCTTTTACCCACAGGGCTTTTCCAATTGGCAAGGAACTGTAGTCGTGATTCTTCATCACAACGGGATTCCCACTGAAGTTCTTTTTCTTCATTCCGCGCGGGCTAACAACTTCCCCATCCCGATCCACCGCGTCACTTGAGATAACGGCCAGGACTTCGCGCTTCCCCTCATTCACTTCAAGATGTGAGTCGGTTGATTTGGTTATTAGTTCCATTATTCGTCCCCCTCTTCTTCGTTGTCGCCTTCAACGGCGTCTGTATCAATAATTTCCAGCATGGTGCATTCGCAGTTGGGATGAGCCGGCGGCTGGTCTCCGTCCCCATATGTCGCATCAAAAAAGGTGTCGTCATCTATGGCGATTTCTTTACCGTCCAAATCCAAACAGATTGGGCACGCATCAGAACTAGCCAACCACTTCCAGCCTTTAACGATTCCGGATTCCTGGGCAGCTATCTTCTGTCCTAAGTGGACAGCTCTTTGTGTTTCCGTCTGGGCAATTAGGTTGGCGTGGTCTTCATTTAGGTCGGTGAAAACTTCGTTGATTCGATCTGCAATAGTGGTGACCGCTTCCCCTTCGGTAAGCCCATCAGCAATACTCTGCCGAACGGCTTTCAGCGCGGCATTTACCCGCATATCCGTTGTGTCCAAAGTTGATTGGGCAAACTGAAGCGTTAGTTTTCTGGTGGCCTCTTTGATCTTCGCGGGCATAACGCTGAAAACATCCGGAGATGCACCTGCCCGCGTCAGCTCTATTTGTTTGCCCTTGGCAGTTTGCTTGGCAAATATTTCCACTACTGGCTGAACTTCGTTTGCTAAATCGTCTGTCCAATCCTCCATAGGCACGAATTGATCGGGCAACGCTTTTGTAATCACGCCCTCAAAGCCTTTGCCTGGACGTTCAACTTGAGAGAGATAGTGCTGGTGCAAACGGTCGTAAGCCTTTTGGATGATCGGAACTAATTCTTTGTGTTCGGGGTAGATAATTGGCTTCGCTGTGTTGGGAACTGCCTTATCGCATTTGCCGCAGCCACAAGTCTTTTGTTTCGGAAGATGCGTTATGAATTGCTTCGCGGACTCATCGGGCACGTTAAGAAGCTTCGCAGCCAAAGAGATAGCTACTGAGCGAAGTATGGTGCCTGTTGAAACGTCGCGGTTGAGTTGTAGAAGTTGGTCGAAGTGTTTGCCTTCGGAATCATCGGTTGAATCATTTTGAACGGTTGGGGGCTGCTGATCTTCGGGCGCGTGCGTCTTATCGTCATTAGGGGTTTCTGGGGCGGTAGGAGCCGCGGCTATCAGTTCATCGCCGCCAGTTGGCAACGCCTCAAGCCCCAGCATGTCACGGAGTTCATCTTTGGTAACAACCCCATTAGTCATTACTGCAATTTGAGCTTTAGTTACATTTACCTTGGCTTCCTCAAGCTCAAAGGAGTCGTCTTCTGGTGTTGGGGAATCAAAGACCACCATCACATCGTCGGAAATCTGTAATTTGTCTTTGTTGCCGTTGAGTGTTTCTTGGATCAAATGGACGCGGGGGCATAGTGCCTGCCTTCCCCAAAGCTCCAACGATCCCTCTAGGTTGGAATACGTGGCATCTTTGGAGATAAGGGCTGGAGGAATCCCATAGGCACCAGATATTTGTTCAAGGGTTTTTTCGTTGATTTGGAGTGGGGCTAGATCGGTTGGTGCCCAGTTCGTCGGAGTGACAGTTAATTTGCCTTCGGTGACAAGCGGTTTGCCGTTGTTCTCCCCACCTAACTTCTCATCCAACTTCTTTTCAATGCGTAGCTTTTCTTCTTCTGATTCAACACCCGATACGATGTAATCCATACGGCGACGGTTGCCGACCGTGGTGTTTTGATAATCCATGAACTGAGAGCTGAGACGAATTGAACGTAGTGCCGCCCGCGTTGGTGAGAAACCCATCCCGTAAGGGTCGGTGATAAGAGGGAATCTAAAATCAATTACCTCATCGCGGTCATAAATATTGTTGCTGCTGAAGTCCGCGCCGCCTGGATCGCGGCCACCAACCATCATCCCATCCACGTAGTTGTAATACGTATAGCCAACCACGTAGCCATTGATGTCGCGGAGTGGGATAACCGCATGTGGTTTCATAACGGTGGTGCGACCATTACCGCTTTCGTCGGTGTCGCAATACCAATACGCCCTCCCCAACACTTCCAGATAAATATCCGTCAAATGCAGGAGCTGGTGCCAATTCAGATCTTCAGTATTTTGGTTGAGACGGTTTTCAAAATCAGAATCTTGGACCTCCACCAACTCCATTGAATCGGGTGAAGAAATCTTGAGTTCGTTGCGGTACTTCGCCTGGATCGCTTTGGAAAGACGCTTATGCTTTCCCGATTTGACCGCAGCACTACTAACCAATTGGACAAAGCGTTTTGTCGTAGATGCAACCTGAGTCGCATTCTTTTCCGCGCATTGATAAACAATCGGATTGTTCAAATATTCTAGGATGAGATGCCAGTCAGTGATGGGCTGGCCGCGATAGATACTGCCTGAGCCGGTATCACCACCAGACAAATACGACCAGTGCTTTTCAATTTTACGGGCATCCCGATCCGTTCGGATGATGCCCGCTTTGCTTAATGATTCGATTGATTTGCCGGTGTTTTGTAGATCGTCGGCTGATACGTAGCCGTCTTTAGTTTTAATCAGCACTATTCGCTCCCACATAGGGTTAGTCGCCTATGTCTCCCCATGCCATTTGGAGGAACCGGCGGTGTTCCTCTTCCTTCTGTTTTTGAATCTCTTTTTCCTTCAGCTCATTTGGATCGCCCGAAGTGAGAAGCCCCAATCGCCTCATCTTTTCCAAACGTTCCCCCTCAATATCCGCCGGCGTCGTCTCCGCAGCCTTTGCAGCACAGAAGTCCAACCGCCTCCCGAAATCCAAACCCGAAATCAAATAACGGAGTGAATCCACAGCATGGTTGTTTTTGTCGATGGGCTTCTCACCCATGTCTCCGTCACGATCACTTTTACGCTGATAGAACTTCGCTTCATCAATTAAATGGATGCATGAGTCATAAACTTTTAGGAACCCGGCACGTAACCGCTGGTCAACCATCGAAATGCCAGTTTCGATAAGAGGCACTGACTTCTTCTGAGCCCGTATCCCACCTTTGCATAGCCACTCAATCAGCTCAGGTCTGGAGTGATCGCAATAAATACCGGCAAAATAACCACCCTCAACAACGTCGGAGTCATTCGCCCAATATTTCTTGAGTCTTTGCACTTCGGTACGAATCGTTTCAATGCCAATCTGGGAACCATACATTTCTTCAACGATGTAAATCCTCCCGTCCTGGCATTCACACCCCACCAGAATCGCAAGAGGATCGTTCCAACCCCAGTCAATGGAGATGGCAACGCGGATAACTGGTGATGGGAGTTGCTTCGGGGGCTTCTGGTCTTCGGTATTGATTACTGCTTCACTGAAAGTCCCATAGACCAACCCCTCCAACTTGGCGAACTCACCCAAGTATCGACGCCGGAAAACAGCATCGGGCAATATCCGCCGCTGGCGTTCTAGTTCATCTTTTGAGTAGGTGGGATTAACGGTTGAGTGCCATTGAACAACGGCAATTGTCCCGTCCCTACTTTTCCGAATGCTTCCATCTTTGAAATCCTTGAGCTCCCCATCGGCCAACTGGAACACTTCGTTATGGATCCAGTTGTTGATATCGGGAGTGGTGATTCCCAATATTGGGCCTTGCTCCGCGCCGACACGGGCAGACGCCTTCACCCATGCGTCATAGGAAATCTTCGCAGCCTCATCAATTACTAGAGCTTTGTATTGTCCGCCTTCCAAGGCGTCGGGAGTGTCGGCAGAACGGAAAAACACCTCTCCCCCGGTGCCCAAGTAATAAATATTCTCTGTTTTATTATGTTTCCCTTGGTATTTGGTGCCGTCCAACGTCTCATGGAGTGCATCCAACATCCGCGACTGTTTGAAGATTTTGTAGGTGGGTGAGACGACCAAATATCGGGGTTTCGTCGGGCTCTTTCCCTCATGCTTGTCGAACTGCCTTACCAGCCATAATGGTGCAATGCAGGTCTTACCGCCTCCAGTACCGGCAAAGGCAAACGTAATGCGACTGGTGGAACCTAAAACCGCAGCCTGATATTTGTGGACTGGATACTGTCTTTTCTGGGTTGCCGGATCATATTCTCCCCATTTCCATTTACGTGCTGTAGGTTTGGTCACCAGTTCCCCCTAATTCCTTGGCCCCAGGCACTGGTGCCTCAATCGCCTCATCCTGAACAAAGACATTTAGCCCGATGCCACCACGTTCCCCAATATTCAGATTGATATTGGGACCACCGGGAATCGTCGCCATGCGTTTAAGGCGTTCGATAGTGCCTAGCGGGTCCTTGAAATATGCCTCTTGAAGGGCATCAGCAAAGGATTGCTGATTATGAGGGTGCCTCATCAGCTCTGTAATGATGAGCTGGTGAACTTGTTCCCAGCATGTTGGCCGAATATTGCCGTTCTCATCCAACAGGTGAGATGCGGACGGCGACTTGAGAACATCGTCAATATGAACCTTGGGAAGAGTTTGAAGTGCTTGGCGACGGCGTTTATTGAGACGGGTTGCACCCTGTTCTTGCAGCTGATGGAGGGCTTCTTCGGTCCAATTAGAGATTCCCTTTTGCTTTAGCTCCAGCTGTTTCGCTTCAATGAGGGCCAGCTTGCGGAGTGCATCGTCTCTGTCTTTACCCAGGTAGAAAATATGGGGATATGGTCTGCCGTTAGTTCGGATGTCTTTACCGCGTTTTGCTGTCCATTGCCCCGATCCGGGGTGCCAACTCATTCGTTTCATGCACTAATGATTCGACGTTTGAGGGCAAGTTCCTTCTCCAGAGCATTATGTAAATGGGGTGGTGGTGGGGGGGGCTAGACAAATACGTATAAAATCAGGAAGAATCTAGGAAGAATCTAGGAAGAATCTAGATAGTTTCTAGATAGTTTCTAGAAATTTCTACAAATTTGGAGAAAATGGTAGCGTTTGGTAACAAATGGGTACAAATGTCACCAGATGGGGACAAATGGGGACAGATGGGAACTAATGAGTACAAGCACTTGTCCTCAAGAACCCTTAAGAATCCTTAATAATACTCAAGAATAATCACAGATATCTGTGATCTTCAGTGGTCCGATGTTCAAACCAACATCTTTCAACAGAAAACAACATAAAAATGTTTAAGACTTGTCAAAAACTTGTCAAAGGCATTTTTATAACTTGCCGGTGATTGCAGGTTATATTTGCTTTTGCCTAGAGGGTTGATAGCATATCACCTGATGGCTCTCTTGCTTGCAGGTGTGCGTATGAAGTTGAAGAAAAAGATCCTGAAAAGGGTGTTGAAGCTGGAACGTGAGGTCGCAGCTTTGAAGAAACGCCCGAAATACAATCGGCTGCCCCCAAGTGGTATGAGGGCTTTGGGGCTTATGGAGTAACAGGTTCCCAAATCAGGTATTGGATGAGATCGCTGGGGAATCGCATCCAATCTCTTCGCTTTGCGTCGCGAAAGTCGGGGTGGTGGAGACGATTTCGAACGAATGTTCGTGCTGCCGACAATGTAATTGAGATGAATTGATTTGATTGCTCTGGGTTTTCCGCGAACAGAATCTTTGCTATTACTGTTCCGTTTGCCAACGCGTTGCATCCACGCGATAGATCGTAAGAAATTGAGTTGGGAAGGGTGGGAACGATCTCAGAGGAAGAGAAGAAACCTAGCCTTTTGAGTCCGTTTGACACTCTCCCTTCAACAAATGCGTTTCTAGCTCCAGATGTGCCTCCACCTTTGACCTGAGCGATGATTCCAATATTGTAACTTTCTTGCGGATCAACCGCTGCGGGGTCCAGTCGTCCACTAAAAATTGGGTTGAAGAGATTCACTTTATCTAGGTCACCATCTCCGATTGTTTCTTTGGTATGGCAAAGCCTAATTGCCAAAAGATCGCAATCCGGGGCGGAACCTCCGCCGGAAATGTCATCATGCAAAACAAAATTGTCGATTGGGAAAAATCCGTTCAACCGTAAATACCAATAAGCCAGCGTCTCAGCATAATTTGCCATGTCGTCTCCATTTCAAACACTGGGGCGATGATAAAGGCATTGAAACGTACCCGCTATCAATCGCCTTCCTTCTGAGTGAGGTTGGAACTAATCAACGTCACTCAACTGGAAAATTCCTCATCCAGAAATTCCGGCTTATTTGAGCTTCGCGGCGACTTCACTCCGCGCTAGTGTGTCGTTCGTCAGGTTGATGTTCGGGTCTCTGAACACCTGATAACGAACACCCCATAAGGAGCCAAGTCATGGCAAAGAAAACCACCAGCAAGTCGGAACGCAACTATGGTCTCTCAGTTGAGGAAGTCGTCGAACTCAAGGCTGAATATTCCAAGTCCAAGAAACTCCCCAACCCTCACCGCAATGGCTGCTATGGTTGGATTGTATCCGCCCTTGTAAATCTGGGAGTCAATAAATGGCACCCGATGGCAAACCTTATGAAGCGGATTCAACAGGAAGCAACGAAAGAAAAATGGGCTGCATTTGCCGCGAAGAAGAAGCGTAACAAGGAAAGCGGTTTGGATTGTTCGGAACGAATACACCAGAACTTGTTAGTGCTTCAGCGTCCAGATTATGGCTCTAAAATTTACGATTTGAAAAAGGTTATTGGTGGCAAAGGGGTTGTAATCGACCTCCGCCGCGATGGGGAAAAGGTTGAAGCCGGGTTGAATACCGATTCATCGACGCCGATGAAGTTGGGAAAGGCGAAAACCGTCAAGATCGCAAAGGCTAAGGCACCAATTGTCATCAAAGGGAAGGCAAAGATTGAAAGCCGTCCTCCGATCCTAGAGGGGCGGGCAGCTCTGGCAGCATTGAAGAAATAATCTGCTAACGACAACCGGGGGTGGCTTCGGCCACCCCCTTTTACTTTGGAGCCCAATATGCTTACTAATCTCAAAACCGATATGCCGAAGTTCATCAGCTGGTGCCATGCAACCGCGAAGCGGGAAGGTTGGACAATCGAACATGACCACTTCAATTTGTTTCACGCGGCCTCCGCAGCCTTTGAACTCTATAACCGCGAAGGGCAAGCACCAATATGGGCCAGTCGCATCGTCGCCGGCGTCCTCTCAGATATGAACGATGGGTTGATCCCCGACTAAATATAACCAGCCAAAATATAATTAACGCCAAGAGCCTCAAGCGTAATCCACTTGGGGCTTCTTTGTTTGCTCCGAAAAATACTTGTACAATTCAGGAATATCACCGAATGAGGAAGCAAAATGGAATTAACTGATCGTCAAACGAAACTTCTAATTGCCTGTTTTCAGCAAAATAATGGAGGCGAATTTGACCCGATCAAAGCGGGAGCAACTATTGGATTTACCAAAGATGAATCCAATGACTTATGCAGTATCCTTAAGGGCGACGGTTTCTTTTCGGTAATGGGATTGGGGGACCGTTCTTTCTTTACAACGCGTGGAAAAGAAGTGGCACGCGAAATGATCTCCCGTACAGATATAATCTTGGCAGCTTTCAAAAAGAAATTAGATGCTGAGAACCCGAAAGAAATATTTGTTGAGTGTAGGATTGATCCTCATTTTCGTGGCAAAAGCATGATCTCATCGAAGCCCCCAATAAAGAAAATTGGGGGCTTGTTGTCTGTTCTCAACGCGTTCATCAGTCATAATATTATTAGTGGTCTGATAGTTGTAATTGTTGGTGGCTTCCTTTGCATTCTGATTTTTAATCGCTGGGGTTTTAACCTTATGGATCCTTCCTCATCAAAAACTTCTTCGACCTCTTGCCAACTACGCAAGCGGCAATGGGCATTATTAGGCTTCTGGGAGCGGTTTTAGGGGGTTAATATAGTAAAACCATATAGAATCCGCCCCTACCGATAGCCTTTGCACTGGATAGGGGTTTTAAGGGG
>Ga0206973_1028_pt1 | contig 41300 bp, 35 predicted proteins | sample Alteio_BWOrgHeat_83_FD_152927 | JGI IMG/M metagenome (GOLD analysis project Ga0206973, IMG submission 152927) | Enriched cells from forest soil in Barre Woods Harvard Forest LTER site, Petersham, Massachusetts, United States -... | ecosystem: Environmental > Terrestrial > Soil > Temperate forest >...
AGTGGAAACAAGGAACATTGAAGCAACAAATGCTGCCAAAGCAATGGGTATTCATGCAAGGGAAAATTTATCAATGGCTGATGGATTTTTTCAGAACGATGAAGCACATGTAAGAAAAGTAATTACAGTTATAAGAAAGTATCAACCCGAAATTGTTTTGTGCAATGCACCTGAAGACCGTCATCCCGATCATGGCAGAAGTTCCGAGCTTGTTTCTGATGCAGCCTTTCTTTCAGGCTTAAGGAAAATTGAAACCGAGTATGAAGGCAAACCGCAGGAACAATGGCGGCCTTCTTATGTTTTTCATTATATACAGGACCGTTATTTAAAGCCTGATTTTTTGTTTGATATATCTGATGCGTATGAACAAAAAATAAAAGCAGTATTATGTTATACAACACAGTTCAATACAACCGATGCAAGCGAACCGCAGACTTATATTTCCAATCCTGATTTTTTAGATGTAATTAAAGCAAGAGCATTGATGTTTGGCAAACGCATCGGTGTACGATATGCTGAAGGGTACCTCACCACAAAAATGATTGGTGTAAAAAGTTTTGATGCGTTTATACAGCATGTAACATAAGATGATTCAAACAAAGAAATTGAAAATATGGATAATTGTAACGCATGCTTTAATTATTGTAGGAATGGGACATGGTGGAGCATGCTTTGGGTTGCTTGAAATAATTGGATTTTCGGGAACTTTAAAGCAACTATTTACCTTTCATTTTATTGAATTATCTAATATTTTTTCTGTCATTACTTTCTTGATGATTCTCGGGCAAGCGATGATTATCGTATCATTATATCAAACGAATAAAATCCGAAAACTTATTCTCTATGTTGTTGGAATTATTTTTTTGTGGCTGAGTTTATTTTGCTTTATGTATTATGCATCCAATGAAGAAAGCGCTGCGTTTTTACCACTATTTTGTTTGCCCTTTTTTGTCTGTACTATAATTGCTTTTTTCGGAAAATCACTCAAAAGATTTTTTTATTGGTTTATTGATAAAGATTTTACTGAAGAAGGATAAACAGGCAAACCCGAATTTCTTACTTTGCAGTTTTTCCAAACATTTCAACGTTCATCATGAAAAGATTTTTCTTTTTTGCAACAGCAATTTTATTTTCTGCAGTTGCTCATACCCAACAAAAAGATTCTTTAACAAAAGCCGATTATGACCGCGCTGCAAAAATGCTTTCATTCAACATGACGCAGTATGTTGATAATGGTGTTGTAACTGCGCGTTGGACAGACGATAATTCATTCTGGTATCGCAATCTTACAGCGCAGGGCAGTGAATATATTTCTGTTGATGCATCAAAAGGCACACGCAGTACAATAACAAAACCTGATGCAGCCGCTGCCAATAAGATGAAAGCAAAAAGCAATGAAGTACTTTCTCCTGACGGAACAAAAGCTGCATTTATAAAAGACTATAATTTATGGGTGAGAGATGTTGCCACTAATAAACTTACACAACTTACAACAGATGGCATACAGTACTTTGGTTATGCAACGGATAATGCAGGATGGAAACATTCTGATAATGCAATATTGCGCTGGTCGCCCGACTCAAAGAAGATCGCCACCTTTCAACAGGATGAACGCAATGTGGGCGATATGTACCTGGTTTCAACAACTGTTGGCCATCCAAAACTGCAGCAATGGAAATACCCTTTACCCGGTGATTCAACCATCTTCACCATTCAGCGCGTAATTATTAATGTGGATGAACCAAAAGTTATCCGCTTACAAATGCAGCCCGATATGCATCGCGGAACATTGAGCGATGATATTGCAAGCAGCGGCACTTTTGATGATGTTGACTGGAGCGCTGATGAAAGTGAACTCGCTTTTGTTTCCACATCACGCGACCATAAGAATGAAAAATTTCGTATTACCAATACATCAACCGGTGCAGTGCGCGATGTATTTGAAGAAACAGTTCCTACTCAATATGAATCAGGACAAGGCGCCATTAACTGGCGTTATCTTTCAGACACGCATGAAATCATCTGGTATTCTGAACGCGATAACTGGGGACATTTATATTTATATGATGCCAGCACAGGCAAGGTGAAAAATCAAATCACCAAAGGAGATTTTGTTGTTACGGAAATAGAAAAAGTTGATGAAAAGAAACGCGTGATCTATTTTTTGGCTGATGGAAAGGATGCAAAAAATCCATACTTCACGCATTTTTGTAAAGTAGGTTTTGATGGAAAAAATCTTGTTGACTTAACGCCTGAAACAGGTAATCACAACATCAGTTTATCACCTGCTGAAAATTATTTTATTGATAATTATTCGCAACCCGATGTTCCTAATGTTGCTGTGTTACGCAACATGGATGGCAAGATCATTTCAACATTAGAAAAAGCAGATGTATCAAGATTAAAAGCAACCGGTTGGAAACCGATAACAACAATTACAGTAAAAGCGCATGATGGCACCACAGACCTGTATGGATTGATGACAACACCCACGCAACTTGATTCAACAAAAAAATACCCCGTTATTGTTTATATATACCCGGGCCCGCAGGGAGGAAGTGTCGGAAACTGGTCCTTTTCTCCAACACGCAGTGATGATGCCTCACTGGCTGAATTAGGTTTTATTGTGGTGAAAATTGAAGGCACGAGTAATCCGCTTCGTTCAAAATCTTTTCATGATATGAATTATGGATTCATGGCTGATAACACTTTACCGGACCAGGTTGGCGGTATCCGCCAGCTGGCAGCACGTTATAATTTTATCGATACAAACCGTGTTGGGATCTGGGGCCATTCAGGCGGTGGTTTTGCAACAGCTTGTGCAATGTTTAAGTATCCGGATTTCTTTAAGGTTGGAATATCAGAATCGGGCAATCATGATAACCGGGAATATGAAGACGATTGGGGCGAAAGATATAATGGACTGCTTACAAAGGATGCAAATGGTGTTGACAATTATAATACGCAGGCGAACCAAATTTATGCGGGCAATTTAAAAGGCAAATTATTGTTGGCGCATGGTTTAATGGATGATAATGTTCCGCCGTATAATACGTTACTTGTTATACAAGCTTTGGAAAAAGCAAACAAAGATTATGACCTGATCGTGTTCCCGGAAAGTCATCATGGTTATGGTCAATATTCTTTGTATATGATGCGCAGGCGCTGGGATTATTTCGTAAAGAATTTGTTGGGCGCAACGTCTCCAAAAGAATATGAAATAAAGTTTGCACCAGACCCGCGTAATGGTCAATAAAGTTTGGAAGGTTTTGCATGATATCGAATAAAAATTATAACAATCTTCAATTCAATTGCTGAATGAAAAAAATATTGCTGCTGATCTTTGTATTAAATACACTTATTGTGACTGCACAAAAGTCAAATAAAAATTTTTCCGTGATTGCTTATTATGCCGGCGATTCCGCGCACATTGATGCATACCCGGTTGAAAAATTAACGCATATCAATTTTAGTTTTTGTCATTTACAAGGTGACGAATTGCATGTTGACAACGCAAGAGATAGTGCAACGATTAAACATCTTGTTGAATTGAAGCAAAGAAATCCATCTTTAAAAATTATTCTTTCAATGGGAGGATGGGGTGGATGTGAAACCTGCTCACAGGTTTTTTCTACAGATAGCGGAAGAACTGCATTTGCAAAATCAGTAAAAGAAGTAAGTGAATATTTTAAAACAGATGGAATTGATATTGATTGGGAATATCCTGCAATTGAAGGTTATCCAAATCATCAATACCTGACTGCAGATAAAGAAAATTTTACTGCGTTGATGAAGACATTAAGAAAAAAATTGGGCAAGAAATATGAGATAAGTTTTGCTGCAGGCGGATTCAAAAAGTTTCTTGATGAATCTGTTGAATGGAATGAGATCGCAAAGTATGTTGACAAAGTAAATTTGATGAGTTATGACCTGGTAAGTGGCTTCAGTGGTACAACAGGCCATCATACACCATTGTATTCAACGCCGGAGCAAATTGAATCGGCAGACAATGCAATAAAGTATTTTGATTCTATTCATTTTCCTTTAAACAAAGTTGTTATCGGCGCCGCTATGTATGGAAGAATTTTCAACGTATCTACTGATGCACAGAATGGATTATACCAGCAGGGAAGTTTTGATCATGGTATGTCGTGGAAGAATTTTAACGTTGATTCAATGCAGCAACAAGGCTATGTTTATTATTGGGATGATACAGCCAAAGCGCCTTACATGTACAACAAAACACAACTGAAAATTTTTACTTATGATAATGAACGTTCAATGGCTGCAAAAACAAAATATGCAATGGATAAAGGCCTGAACGGAATTATGTTTTGGCAGCTTTTGGATGATAAACCTGAAGATGGTTTGTTAAACTCTATAGACAGCACACTGCATCATTAAAACTTAAAATACATCTATATGAAACCTTCAATTGGAATCACACCGGATCATCTTAGTTCAGTTTCGCAGGCGCTTAATTCAGTGCTTGCCGATGAATTTGTTTTGTATGCAAAAACAAGAGGCGCGCATTGGAATGTAGAGGGAATTGATTTTTACAACAAACATCTTTTCTTCGAGAAACAATATGAAGAATTAGATGAAATAATGGATGCGGTTGCAGAACGCATTCGTGTGTTGGGTCATTATGCTTCTGCAAAACTTTCAGAATATATTGAGCTTACACATTTAACACAGGATTCAAGGCAGCCTAATAATTCTGAAGGTTTTATCAGAACATTGCTGGAAGATCATGAAGCAGTGATCATTCACCTGCGTGAAAAAATCAATTACTTTAATGATGAATTAAATGATGCCGGCACTGCTGATTTTATTACCGGCTTAATGGAGAAGCATGAAACCATGGCGTGGATGCTTCGCTCACACCTGAAATAAAATGCATTTTTATTTTGATGAAAGTCTTTACATGTTTGTAAAATAAAAAGAGACTGTCTTGTTTTGAGACAGCCTCTTTTTTATTTTTGATTTCTTCACTATCTATGTTCGAAACATGAATCCAACTCCCGGAATTTAATCTCTACATTCGTTTTATGAAATCACAACTTTTTAGAAAAGCAGAAAGAGGAATAAAAGACATAGGTTGGTTGAAAAGCAACTTTTATTTCAGCTTTAGCGATTATTATAATCCCGTAAAAAGTGCGTTTGGAACATTGATAACTTTTAATGATGATTTTGTTGAGCCAGGCAAAGGTTTTGGTATTCATCCGCACATAAACATGGAAATTATTTCTGTATTGCTGCAGGGAAAGATGAATCACATTGATACATTGGGTTATAAGACTGTAATTGAAGAAGGTGGTGTGCAAATTATGAGTGCCGGCAGCGGACTTAAACATGAAGAATATAATATAGGAGAAGAGGATGTAAACTTTTTGCAAATATGGATTCAACCAAAGTTGCAGGACATAAGCCCACGATACCAGCAGCGTAGTTTTCCAAAAGAGAAAAGAATAAACCAGCTAAAGACAATTGTATCCAACGAAGAAGGTTTAGAGCATTGCTGGATCAATCAAAATGCAAAACTATCACTTGGTTATTTCGATACAGCGCAGGAAGTAGATTATACATTCTGTTCAGTAAATAAATGCCTGTTTATTTTTCTCATGGAAGGAAAAATAAGAGTGGATGGAACTGATCTGGATCCAAGAGATGCCATTGGCGTTTGGGAGACTGAAAACGTGCCTATACATTGCGAAGCCGGTTGTCATTTTCTTGTCATTGAAACACCCATCAATCAAAAATAAAAACGGGGGTAGCATCAGGGATTTTATAAAATTTTTGTTTCGGTAAAATGATGTGGAAGATAAGAGGTGTGTAATAAAGCTGATAAAATCTAATTAAAAAGTGCCCGGGACTGGATTCGAACCAGCACGCCTCGCGGCGCCGCCACCTGAAGACGGTGCGTCTACCAATTTCGCCACCCGGGCTATTAAAAGAGCGGAGCGCAAATATAATGGCAATTATATAACCATCAAACTGCAACCGCGAATATCGCTGCCATCAAGCCTGCCGGCAACTGTAAAACTTCCATCACTAAAAACTTCACCTACATCTTCAGTTGCTATAAATGCGCAACTATTTACGTTGGCAAGATCTATAATATTTAGTGCGCCTTTGCCCGTTGCTTTTACCAATAAAGGATCATCTTCATCGCGTATAAAAACTTTCATCCACGGCGGGCAATAAAACCTTCCATCCTGTTTTGAATATGCCTGCGATAATAATTCACTCATTCCATATTCTGAATGAATATGCTGCACATGCAATTGCTTTTTTAAAATATCATGCACTTCATTTCTTGTCAATTCTTTCCGCCTGCCTTTCATGCCGCCCGTTTCCATAACTGTTGTTGATGAAAGCTGCATCGGAAATTGTTCAGCAAAATCAAGTAATGCATAAGTAACACCAATGAGTAAAGTTTTTTGATGGGTGTTTTCAAGCTGTTGTAAAACATCTGAAAGCTTTTCATATTCATCCAAATAAAACCCGCTTTGCGGATGATTGCTTTGTTTGATCAATTCATCCACCATTTTTACAAGTGATGAATGTTGTTGCTGTAAATACGATGGCAGCAAACCAATGATGCACCATTCTTTCACATCACCATAAAAAATATTGAATCCTTTTGTAAAGCTTTGAATATATACACTCATATCTTTTATGTAATGCCTGCTTTTGTTGGATTGTGTGGTGCCGCTGCTTTCAAAAAAAAGCTCATAATTATCGTCGCCTGAAATAACAGTTCGTGTTTTAAAGAGCGGGATAGGCAGGAAAGGAATGGCTTCGGCACGTTCAATATTATTTATATTAATATGCAAACAATCACACCAGGTTTTATACGTTTTATTGTTATTGTATTGATACCGGAATAATTCTTTTGCAATGGAATTAAAATTTGTTTCCGGAAGAAAAATTTTGTTAACAAATGGAAAGCTCACAATGAAGAGTCGTTTGCTTTTGTTTAAATTTGAAATTAATTACAAAGAAATGAAGTATAAGTTATTTGTGGTTTTTTTAATAGTGCTTGGATTTGTCACCTGTACTAAAGATTCTTATAATACTAAGCCTACTTTAAAATTTATAAGCGTTAACGGGCCTGTTTTTGCTCAGCCATCTGTGGTTACATTTAACCTGCAATGCACCGATAAAGAAGGTGATGTTGTAGATACCATATGGGTGCAAAGAATTTCAAAAGTGCCTAATTGTGTTGTGCTTTCAAGAATTGACAGCTTTCCTATTCCAAACTTTGATCCGCCAAAAAATGTGAAAGCGGATTTTGTTTTTACTTATAATTACGGTTCTATTTATCCGCCTAATCTTGGCGCATGCTCACTAAATGATGATACCAGTTATTTCCGTTTCTGGATGCATGACCAGGCGAATCATATAAGTGATACAGTTCAATCACCGGATCTTGTTTTTCTTAAACAATAGCTATTTTATTTTCCTGTGAGCTTTGGCTTGTATAAAACGACTGTAGTAAAATTGCTCTGTTATTAATTGATAACTATTGGCAAAGTATGGGCGCATGTCAATTAGTTCCTGCGTTTCAATTCCGGCTGTTATTCTAAAAAAAACATACATGGATTTTAAAAGAAATTGCTGCCATATTTTTTTGTTGGATTGATCATTTACAAAATCTGCATACAACCAAATACCTTCCTTTTTTAAAAGGTTATCAAGCATTGTAAAAACGGATTTTATTTTATCTTCTTTAAAATTATCAAACAAAAATGCAGTGATGACGACATCAAACTTTTCATCAGTATTATATTCTTCAATTCCTTTTTGAATAAATGTTGTGTGTAAACCTGTATGATTCTTTTTCTTCGCGAGCTCTACCATAGCAGAAGATTTTTCTACATATACTATGGAGAGATTTTGTCTTTGCAGTTTTGCTATCTCTTTTAAAATCCATCCTGTACCACCACCAACAATAAGTATAGCATCATTGTTTTTTATCAATTGAATTAAAAACACCTGCGCTTTTACGATAGACTTTTGATACACAATGCGACTAAGCGCATCGTAAAATTTTGCAATGTTGTTATAATCGTTAGGCATAATTAACTTTTAATGAACTGCATTCCTATAATACCACATAAAGCTTTTAGGAAAATCAAGCCATCAATTACAACAAGGTAATATAAAATCTTGTGCGGCTTTTGCATACTCCATGCAATCATGATCAATAAAATAAATGGAATAAGATTAAAGCCGATTGTAATAAAACCATAATGGCGGCTTGTTGTAAATGCAATGAGTGAAATCAAACCAATTATAATAAGCGGCAATAAAATATAAAAGATGGTCCTTTTTAATCCAAAACGAACTACAAATGTTTTTAACTGCTGGTTTGAATCATCAGCATAATCTTTTATATCGAATATGATTGCGTTAACGGTACAATACATCCAGTTCTTTACAAAAAGCCAGATCAATAAAATTGTTTCTGCGGCATGAATACCGTTCTCAACCTGGACAATTATATAAGAAATAATATTAACGCAGCACGCCCAAACAAATCCAATAATAAATGCTTTCAACCAGCCTGTATCGCGAAGATTGAGTTTGTAAACTGCACCGGGCAATAAGCCATAGTAAAGAATTCCTGCCAATAAAATTATTGTTATTGCCAGCCAATAAATAATTGGAAGATCTTTTATAGCCGTAAAATGTAATTGCAAAAAACAGATGCCGCCAATCGCTGCTATGATAAATAGAATGCGCTGGCTCCATAAAATAAATGCATGATGCTTATTGTACCATTCTCTTCGCGGGTTCGTTGGTCCGCCGGTATTCAACGGGCCTAAATATGCATATGTATAATAAAAAACAGTTGCGCAAAAAAGTATGGCGTAATATAAAAATGAATTCAAGGGCAACCGCAATTGCACACATGATTCAACGGATAAGGCAATCGCAATAAATCCTATAAAATAGTTGCCGAAAAAAAATGATTTTATAAACTTCAGCATGAGCGATGAATGCAATTTAATAATTAATCCAGGCTGTGACTGTTTATAATTCAGCAATGCAACAACTGCATATCTTTGAGCGTTGCTGCAGATACAGGTAATCTTCAATTTTATATTTATCACATGGCGAAAAAAACTTCAAAGCTTAAACACAAAGACATAATAAGTAAAGATTCTCTTGATTTTTTAAAAGAATACATCAACACCCCATCACCTGTTGGTTTTGAAACCAGCGGGCAAAAAGTTTGGTTGAATTATGTAAAAAATTATGTTGATACAATATTTACTGATCCTTACGGAACAGCAGTTGGGGTGATCAATCCAGGTGCGGATTTTAAAGTTGTTATAGAAGCGCATGCAGATGAAATAAGCTGGTTTGTAAATTATATAAATGACCAGGGGTTGATCTATCTTAAACGCAATGGCGGTGTTGATCACCAGATAGCACCTGCTATGCGTGTATTGATTCATGGTAAGAAAGGCACTGTAAAAGCAGTGTTTGGCTGGCCTGCTATTCATACAAGACATTCCGGAACTGAAACAAAAGAACCACAGCCCAAACCAGATAATTTGTTTCTTGATTGTGGTGCACGCAATAAAAAAGAAGTGGAGGAACTTGGTATTCATATCGGCGCTGTTGTTACTTACCAGGATGGCTTTGATGAAGTATCACACAACTATTTTATTGGCCGCGCATTTGATAATCGCGTTGGTGGATTTATGATCGCAGAAGTAGCAAGGTTGATTAATGAAAACAAGAACAAATTGCCTTTTGGTTTATATGTTGTAAATGCTGTGCAGGAAGAAATTGGTTTGCGCGGTGCTGAAATGATAGCAAGAAGAATAAAACCGAACATTGCTATTGTTACAGATGTTACGCATGACACCACTACACCGATGATCAATAAAATTGTTGAAGGTGATATATCGTGCGGTAAAGGGCCGGCACTTTCATATGCACCTGCAGTGCATAATAAATTACTTGCTTTTGTTGGCGATGTAGCGGATAAGAAAAAGATACCGGTGCAATGGCGCACATTAAGCAGGTCAACCGGGACAGATACGGATAGTTTCGCTTATGCCAACGATGGTTGCCCTTCAGTTCTTATTTCAATTCCGTTGCGTTATATGCATACAACTGTTGAGATGTTGCATCGCGATGATATCGAAAACACGATAAGATTAATGTATGAAACTTTGATTGAGTTAACACCTAAAACCAATTTGAGTTATTTGTAAAAAGTAATTTTGTTACATGATCTATAACCGCACACTTGCATCTTCTTTAAAAAGATACCAACAAACATTTCATAAGGTAGTGCCGTTTATTCCCGGGAAAGACAAGCTGTTGTTGATGAATTTTACAGCCACTAACACAGAGCTTAAAAGCATAAATATTGATGATGAAAATATTTTCGCTTCATACATCGAACAAAAAATAAAAAACAGCGGCGCCTTATATGGTATTGGTGGTTATGCTGAATATCGTTCTTTATACAGCCGCAGTAATGTATTTGATAATGCGCCTGGGGCTGAACCACGGCGTTTGCATTTGGGCATTGATATCTGGTGTGAAGCAGGCACGCCTGTTTATGCATTCATGGGTGGCATGGTGCACAGCTTTGCTTTTAATAACAGATATGGTGATTACGGTGCTACACTTGTATTATTGCACCAGTTAGATGGCAATGCATTTTATAGTTTGTATGGCCATATTTCGCTTGATGATATCAATAACATTTTACCCGGGCAATACATAACACGCGGAGAAGAAATAGCACATGTTGGTGCTTATAGTGAAAATGGAAACTGGCCGCCGCACCTGCATTTTCAGCTTATTTATGATATGGAATTGAATAAAGGAGATTACCCAGGTGTGTGCGCTTATGGCGAGAAAGATAAGTATCTTAAGAATTGTCCTGATCCTGACCTGGTGTTGAATATGATGCAATACGCAAAAGAGCGTTGATTAATTCACTGTAAAATTTTAATTGTTTATTATTTTTGACAGATTAAAATCAAAACAAATAATATGTCTAAACAGAGCAGCCAGCCGATCGAACCAAAAAAGTTTATACTAACAGCTTTCATTGCTTTTGTTGTTGTATTTGTTTTTGCAATGCTTATGATGCTTTTGAGTGGTGATTACTCTCACGACGAAAGCGGAAGGCATTATAATACTAAAGTTGTAGAACCTTAAGGGATTTGCCTAACTATTCCTGCATTAATGCCTACACTGGAAATAGAAAGATTGCCTGTGCCTACACCGTTTAACGTTGTTTTGAAATATGGCTCTATACGCAGGTTGGTCTTATTGCCTGTTTTTAACTCGTAGCCCGCACTCAGGTTAAATATAGAAAACCAGTCTTGTGTTGTATGGTAATAAGGAGCGCTTCCGGAATGCTGCCACCCGGCACTATCAATATATTTAAAATTATAAAACTCTTTATTCATAAGATAAGATGAAAGCCCGACAGCAGCAAAGAAAGTATGTTTTTTTCTTGTGCTGATATCGTATTTTATGTTTAAAGGAATTTCGAACATTTTACAATACCCGTTTACATTAATGATTTTCTTATCATTAAAATAGTGGAGATTGCTTTTGTCAAAGTATTCCCCTGCTGTATAATAATTCTTTTTGGCAAGATAAAAGCCTGATTCAACACTAAGGCGCTTGCCGAACTTATAACCTGCCAATAATCCAACATTATAACCTAAAGGTTCTGCCTGCTGGTATTTGATAAAGCTGAGATCTGCACCTGCAATAAGCCCTGCATAAAAATAATGTGTGTTGATTTTTTCTTTTTGTGTTGATGATTTTTTAGCAGCAATATTATTCTTATTGTGTGTTGTAGTATCAATTTGATTAATACTACCATTTAAGCTGACCGGAGGATTTTTTTGCTGAGATGTTTGCGAATCAATAGTTGGTTTTAAATAAGCGATATCAGCATTTATCTTAGGTTTTTTTGTATCACCTGTTTCAACAATTATTGGCTGTTGAGATAAAGAATCGTTATTCGTTGTTCGATTATTATTACCTGGTTGTTGGGTAGACAATACAGTATTGTTATCGTCATTATTGTTCAAATTGCGATTGCTGTTTGTTGGCTTTACATTATTTGTATTTGCAGTAAAATGTTTTAGACTAAACTGAGCAGCTTGTTTAGTTTCTTTTGTAGTATTTTCTTCCGAAACTGTATTGTCATTTTTTATATCATTTGATTTTACATCTGTTTTTGGTGATAAAGAAACACTTTGATCAGCGTTATCTTTTTTTGATGCTGCAGCCTGCAAACTGTTTACCGGCTTTGCACGTGCATCATTAAACTTATTGTATTCTGTATTTGCTATCCAGCCAAGCGGAATTAATAATAACCACCAAAATGCAAAACGGCGTTTCTTCTTTTTCTCTTCAACCGGGCTGTCTTCGCTTTCATGAACGGCTTTATACACAGCATGCCAGTCAGCAGCCATTGCTGCATCCACCTCATAGTTTTCAGCAGCCTTACGCATCATTTCATCCATATCGTCTTCTTTCATGTAAAGCATAAAATGTTGCCTTTGTCGTCTTTTACCAAATATTTTTGAAGAAACGCCCTTGCCTTTGAAAGATTTGATTTAGATGTGCCCACAGAAATTCCAAGCATGTTTGCAATTTCCTGGTGTGTGTATCCATCAATAACATATAAATTAAAAACCACTTTATAGGCCGGACTAAGTTTTCTTATAAGAGATATCAGTTCTTTATATACAATACTGTTTTCACCATTATTGTTTACACCTGTATGTTGTTCGTGATGTTCCAGGAGTTGAGTGGCGTGCGAAGAAACCAGGTTCTCTCTTCCCATAAAATCTATTGACGCATTAATAACAATTCTTCTGATCCATCCAAGTAACATACTTTCTACATGTTCATAATCTCTTATTTCAAACTTTTTAAAATTCTTAAAAATTTTTACAAAAGCGTCGTTTGCTGCGTGTGCCGCATTTTCAAAAGAATGCACATAACGGTACGATATACGCAATGCATACGAAAGATACCTGTCGTAAAGCATTTTCTGGCATTTTGGATCATTATCCATACAGCCCTGCATTATATGTAAAAGTTCATCCAAGCCGGCGCTTAATAATTTTATGTGATAATAAACCCGTAAAAATGTAGAAAGGTTGCCTCTGTTTTTAGTTTTATAATAACTCCATCGTTATTAATTTCCATTCTTCGGTAAGACTGATGGCCGGCTGTTGTGCATGCGCGCGATGATACCAATAACCGGCATTTGAAATATCGCCTTCTTTCCTGTGTAAATATGCATGCACGCGGCAAGCGTTTTTATCATCAAGCGCATCAATTAGCGCATGCGCTTTATCCCAATTGCCTTTTGCATCCCACCATAAGGCCTGTATGTATAAAGGTTGGTTTGATGGCAACTCATCATTTTCAATGGTTAGTAGAAATTCATCATAGGTCATACTAATGAAAGTTTAGATCTGAAAGCCCTGTTCCGCAGGAAATCCCGCTCAGCAAAAGTAGAATTCCTCCACTTAATAAAAACCCTTTTCCCCATTCTTTTGAACTGGAAACATAAGCCAGGAAGAACAGGAATAAATTCAGCAATCCACCGCCTAAACAAACCAAACCAAGAGCTAATGCAAAGTCTGAGAGGTTTGCAAGGCCTACAATAATTCCAATGGCAACAACTATTGCGCAATCGATAAATGCAACTCTGTATGCAAGCCGCCAGTTCTTCATGCCATACTATTTTTAAGTTTTGAAGTTGCGATCTCTTTCTGCAATAGTTCTACGTGCGCTTCCTTGCTGTCACGATAAAACATGTTCATGGTTTCAAAAGGTATAATTCTTCCGTCTTTGTTTACGATATGCACGCAACTTTTCTTTATAGCTCTTACATCAAAATCATACGCATCAATAAACCGCATAATAATAATGCGGAAAAGATTTTCATATCCTAAACCCGGCGCATGAATTTGGGGCAAACAACAAAGCAATTCTTTAAAATTATTTTCAACACGGTCAACCGATATACCGGTGCTGAAAATTTTAAGCATATGTGCATGCAGTTGTTCATCCTGTTCGTACACGATCGTATTGCGGCTGTTGTTTAATAAATGCGCAGGATCAACATAGCGTGTCATTGGAAAAACCTGGCCTGCTAATTTTAAAGCATAACCCATTATCAAGGCATCAGGATTACACGGAACAGGAATAAGATCGTTTGGCTGAAAAGTATTTGTTTGTTCTAAAATTTTTTGTCGCACATCTGTCATGGTTATCCTGTCTGTTGCTGCATCAAAATGTTCAAGCCTTCCTGCAATTTGTGTTGGCTGAAATGTAACGCCCCTTACACATGGTTGCTTTAAAGCAAATTCTGTTATTGCGCCAATCTCATCATCATTCAGACCTTTCTGTAAGGTAACTACCAGTGTTGTTGAAAGGTTGAATTCATTTAAATGATCAAGCGCCTGCTTTCGTATATCAGTAAGGTCTTTTCCACGCAGTTGCATTAATGCTTCCGGTTTAAAAGAATCAAACTGCAGGTAAATTTCAAAGTCGGGCATATACGAAGCAAGCTGCCTTACAAATTCTCTGTCTTTTGCTATACGAATGCCATTTGTATTCACCATTAAATGCCGGATAGGTTTTGTTTTGGCAATATCAAGAATAACAAAAAAATCAGGATGAATAGTTGGTTCGCCACCGCTTATCTGCACTACATCCGGCCTGCCTTCGTTGGCAACAATTATATCAAGCATGCGTTCAACTTCTTCAATTGTTCTATGCCTGCCGTAATGTGGTGAACTCATAGCATAACATGTTGGACAAGTGAGGTTGCACCGGTCTGTAATTTCAACAACAGTTAGGCAGCTATGCTGTTCGTGATCTGCACATAAACCACAATCATAGGGGCAACCATACAATGTTTGTGTATTGAAATGCAAAGGCATCTCGCTTGGCTTGTTATAGTTGCGGATGTTTTTGTAGTATTCAACATCAGTTGCGATCAATACTTTCTGAAACCCATGCTCAACGCAATTCTTCAGCATGAAAACATTATTGTTTTCAAACACAATTTTTGCATCCACTCTTTTTAAGCAAACGGGGCAAAGGCTGATGGTAAAATCGTAGTAAGTATATGGGCGTTCCGGCATAAGCAGTTTAATGGATTATAAAGATATAACCTGTTGGCGGAGTTTTGTTAGTGAAGTATATAGTACATAATCAAAAGTAAAAGTTGAAAGCGCTTTTAACTATTGATTAATAGGGGATGCCGGGTATGCAACTGCAGGTTGATTATTTTATCAATTACCATTGTATGCTTACCTGTAAGCTTGTTTTGGCGGATTATTATCGTTATATAACCGGCATTTCTTCTCTCCAATAAATTGAGTTTATACCGGCAAATGGCGGGTTTACATTAGAACGCTTGCATATTTGAAATACTTATATAAATCATAATTGCAAATGCCGGTTATGAGATTTGCCTTCAATCCAAAATCTTTTCTTCTGTTTCTCATAGCGTTCTGCAATTATACTAACCCGCTTTGCAATTACCGGGCATAAATAAAACAGGAACAAAACTATTAGCAAACAACTATTATAGATTTATTAAAAAGAGACAAAAGAGGGACAAAAGAGATACTAAACACATATTTTGCCTATGTTTTGTCTCTTTTTAGTTTGTATTTTACCTCTCTTTGAAATGATATTGATAATAGTTACTCCATGCCCAGGGAATAGCCGTTGAAGAATTTACCCCTGGCTTTTTTGCCCGTTAAAATCTTTGTCATTATTTTTTCCTGCTGGTTCCTCCACCTTCATTTTACACAGTTAAACGGCGAAATTGCTTGCCGGTAATTGTCGTTGGTGTTCCAAATATGCTTTTTACTTATCAACTCTTATAACTGACTCAATACCAAATTTTCAACATATATCAATACCGTTAATGCAAGAGGCGTATTGAAGTAATGAACTTGCTGGTACCTTTTGTATTATATGGCAATAGCTTTACAAAAAGCGGGAAAGATTAGGGAATAAATTTTAAACAAGCGACTGTATTGGTGAATACTGTACCAATTGCTTTGGATAAATAATATACCTGTAATAATACAACAACCCAAGCAGGGTAACTATCTGAATAGTTGAAAACCCGATACTGAAAGTATAATGGGGCTTTATAAAATCAAGCATAAAGCGAAAGAAGCAATAAGTGATCATGAATATTTTAAACCGTGCTCCGTTTTGCAGTGTGTATTTTTTTTTAATTTGTACAAGTGTTATCCAGAGCAGCACCAGGAAAAGAATTTCATAAAGACAAACAGGATGACGCAGTTCATCATCACCCAAATGCATTCCCCATGGCAGTGTTGTGGGCAGCCCGTAAGTTTCTTCATAAATGCCCATGCTGAAGCAACCAATGCGGCCAATGATTAATGCAAGTATAACCGGATACGTAAACAGATCACCGGAAGCGGTTTTTTCTTTGATCAATTTTTTTACCAGCTCAACGCCGGCAAGGCCACCAAGCAAACCACCTACGATAGTTTTGTTTGAATAGAAGTAAGCAATAACATTTTTTGATTGTAGTAATGCTGTGGGATTTTCAAGCCCTCCAATTAACCTGCTGCCAACAAAGGCACCAAGCGTTGCACTGATGATGATCCATATACGGTTGGATGATTCAATTACATCGCCTTTCCTTCTTTTTAAAAACAAATAATAGCGAAAGCCGATAAATAACCCTGCAAATTCAGTGATGGTATGTAACAGAATTTTGTTGCTGCCAATAGTTATGGTTACAGGAAAATGCAGGAGTAAAAATTTAGAGATTTATTTTATCGTTTTTCTATTCTATCGTAAAAGCCTCCGTATGTATTCAGCCGTACAGCGTCTTCTTTAAAAAATTTCATAGGGAAACCCATATCAATAGCGCTTATTTCATCAAGGCGTTGCATGTCTTCACCAGGAATAATAACATCAATAGTTTTTAAATTTTGTTCAAGCTGCGAAAGCTTTGTAGCGCCAACGATCGGAATAACAGAAAGAGGTTGCTGCATTGTCCACTTTAATGCAACCTGTGATGCTTCAACACCAAGCTTTTCTGCAACTGCAATTAGTTCTTTTGTTATGCGCTGGCTGTTTTCATTCAAACGGTTGCTGCCTTCTTTGATCCTTCCAAAATCGCCGCGTAAATATTTACCGGTTAATGCTCCTCCTGCAAGCGGAGCCCATGGAGTAACTGTCATACCAAAATGTTTCGCCATCGGCAACAGTTCCCGTTCGGGCGTGCGTTGCAGTAAACTATATTCAACCTGTAAGGCAATAAACTGGTTCCAGCCCATTAACTCAGCCAATGTATTTCCTTTGGAAACAATCCATGCGGGCGTATCGCTGATAGCTGCATAATTTACTTTTCCCTGTTTAATGAGATCGTCTAAACCACGCAGTACTTCATCAATAGGAGTGAGGTCATCCCAGATATGTAAATACAAAACATCAATAAAATCTGTTTGCAGGCGCTTCAAACTTTCTTCAACACTGCGCATCATGTTTTTGCGATTGTTACCGCTTGCGTTTGGATTTGTATTATTATCAAGTAGTGTATATTTTGTAGCAATAACAAAATAATCACGATCGCGTGTGTTTACAAATTCACCGATTATTTTTTCGCTGGTACCAAGTTTATAAATGTTAGCTGTATCTAAAAAATTGCCACCTGTTTCAGCAAAAGCTTCTATTATTTTAAAGCTTGTTGCTGCATCTGCACCCCAGCCATTCTCAGTTCCAAAGCCCATTGTGCCGAGACATAGTTCTGATACTTTCAATCCGCTTCTGCCAAGTAATTTGTATTTCATGGTTACAAATTTAATTAAGACCCTGAAGGTTTTAAACCTTAAGTTATTTGATATGGGAAACAAAAAACCGCCGTTAGAAAACTGGCGGTTTAATTGCACATGAGAAAAATGAAAGTATTATAGATCTACTGTTTTTAGCTCTTTCGGAAATTTAACGTCAACAGTCTGTGTTAGATTGTTGCGTTTGTAAGTAATTTTTACAGTATCGCCTTTTTTGAGGTCGTGCATACTCTGTTTAAGATCTTCCGTAGATGTAATGGCTTTGCCATTTACCTGTGTAATTATGTCATCTTCTTTCAAACCGGCTTTACCTGCAGGAGAATCATCATCGTCAATATCTAAAATTTTTACACCATTGCCATCTTCTGTATCCTGTGCTGAAATGCCGAGACGTGGCTTGTCGCCATCCCATGAAAAAGAAAAGTTGTAAGGTTGGTAATTTTTGTACATTTCATCTCCGCCGGGTGCATTCCATGAATAAACTTTTACCTGTTCAGATTTGCTTAAAGTTGCGTTTGCAGTTGATTGTTTTCCATTTCTCAAATAAGTAACTGTTAATTTTTCTCCGGCTTTATGTTTACCAACAGCTTTATACAAATCATCAGGGCCGGTAACTTTATCATCGCCAATTTTTGTAATAATATCTCCTTCTTTCAAGCCTGCTTTTGCTGCGGCGCTGCTGTCTGTAACCTCAGTTATTTTGGCACCCTGGTCACTCTTTTCAGTCATAACACCAAGGAATGCTGAATTGTAATGTATGGTGCGCATCATATCCCTGTTAAACGACTTCATTTGAGGAGGGCGTGGCGCCATTGGTGCCATTGGAGGCATTTCTCCATTTACAAAAACATCGGCATCATCCATTGCCATATCTTGCCTTATAATATCAATGTCTTTGCTTTTGAAGTCATCAACAGGTTTGCCGTTTACAGTAATATTGTTGCCATCAATTACAACTGTAACTTTTTCGTTAGTAGAATTTTTTTGGTGAATGATGATGCTCTGTTCTTTGGATGTATCAACTGAAGTTTTGTTGTTTTGCGCCGGTAGTAAGACTGTATTGGATGAAAAGGCAAGCAACAAACCGATCAGCTTTAATGTCTTTGTCATAACAAATGGATTTAATAATCTACGAAATATTTAGTAGATCAAATATAGAGAGAAAAATTAATTACGAAGTATTTCGGAAATGTTAAACCGGAAATTTATTTTACAATCAAGGGTTGCCAAACTATTAAAATTCCGTTTATACGTTACGAACAAACTCAAATATCTTTTCTTTGCAAAAAATTCGCTTATGAAGAAATGGCTAATTGCTCTTGGTGTTTTTATATCGGTGTCTGCTCACGCGCAATTTGGTTTTTATGGACAGGCAGGGGGAAATTATACGCATTTGGGTCTTAAAGATGCTACCGGAACTTTGGACAGCAAGGGTGGTTTTGGCGGGCAGTTAGGTGGCGGCGTTGAATATCACACTCATTTTAATTATTTTCTTTATTTAGGAGTGAACGTTGCTTACGAAACCTTTAAGCTTGATTCTTCAGCAACAGGTTTTTCAAGCGTAGTTACTACTGCAACATATAAACCGTTATTTGTTTCTATACCTTTTGGATTTGCCTACCAGTTTGATTTTTCAAAAAACCTGGGCCTGAAGTTATATGGCGGTATGGATGTTCAGTTTGGTATTGGTGGAAAGATAGATAAACATTCTACTTATTATGTGCAGGATTCTGTAACAGGTGCACCGGTTAAAGTAAGAGAATCTTCCAATTCAAGTTCTATCGCTTATGGGCGAACTTCTAATAAAGAAGCCACCTTTGATTTAGCAAATGCCAATATGGGATTTAATTTAGGAGCAGGGTTAAACTTCAGCAAATCCGTTGAAGTGTATGCAATGTACAGGTTTGGTTTAAAAAATATTCTGCCCGGAGGCGAATCTGCATCTGAACAAAGCTGGCTAAGTATGTTGCAGCTAAATCTTAAAATATATATTCCTCAACATTATTATCACACCTCAAAAGAAAAGCCTTACGCCCATAAAGAATATTATTGATTGATATATTTTAAAAGCTCAGGGCTGTCCGGTGTAATCTTACTATCAAAGTGTTGAAGAAGGTTTCCATTTTCATCAATAATGAACTTATTGAAGTTCCAGGAAATAGTAGCATCTAAAACGCCGTTTTGATCTTTATTACACAGGTATTGAAAAACCGGTGTAGTGTTGGGACCTTTTACATCTACTCTTGTTGTAAGCGGAAAAGTAACGCCAAAATTTTTCTTGCAGAATGAACTGATTGAATCATCTGAATGATATTCCTGGTTAGCAAAATTATCTGAAGGAAAACCTATAATTACAAGATTATCTTTGTGTGCTTCGTATAGCTTTTCAAGGCCATCATATTGAGGAGTGAAGCCACATTTAGATGCAGTGTTCACAATCAATATTTTTTTCCCTTTGTATTTTGAAAAGTCTATCGTGCTACCATCAATTGCTTTGATCTTGAAATCATAAATTGTTTTTGGAGGTGTATTGAATGACAGAGATACTACAGCAACAGTTAAAGCCACAAGAAGTAATTTCATACGAGATTTTATTTTAATTGTAACAAAGTTATTGTATTGGATAATTGATAAATAAACTAAATAGTATAGGCAAGGGTTGCCACACTTAATTTAATATCAGGAATTTTTAGAATAGCCTGTCCACATGCCTCCAATGTTGCACCTGTTGTAATAACATCGTCAACCAACAAAATGTGTTTGCCTGCAACAGCATCCGGCCGCGTTACTGTGAACATACCTTCCATAGTTTCCCATCGGTCGATACGGTTTTTATGCGTTTGTGTTTCAGTGAATAAAATTCTTTCAACTGCATTATTAATTACAGGCCTCTGCCAAACTGATGCAATTCCTTTTGCGATTACTTCGGCCTGGTTATAACCACGCTTATAAAATTTTTTATCATTCAATGGAACAGGAATGATTACATCAGCATCATCAAATCTTTCGCTTTGCGTTAATTGATGTCCTAATAATTTGCCGAGAAAAATTCCTGCCGGTTGATTGCCCTTGTATTTAAGTTGAATGATGGCTTGCTGGATCACTGAATCTTTGGTGAAATAAAAAGCACTTCCTGCATGCTGAACATTTATTCTGCCAATAAATATTTTTTCAACAGGATTGTTTGCTGAAGATATAAAACCTGTTATGGGAAGCGCATCTATGCACCTGGCACATAGAATATCTTTATTGTTCAATACGTCAGAACCACAGCCAATACACACGTGCGGAAAAAAAAGGTGTAAGAAATCGTCGATATAATTTTTTGCAACATTCATAATAAAGATCAAAAAAGCAACCGGTATAATTCATCTACTTTGCTAACAGCAATAATATCTATCTGATGTTGAGATTTATTCAACGCTTTTTTATTAAAGGGTGAAATAAAAATCTTTTCAAAGCCTAATTTTTCAGCTTCGGCTATTCGTTGTTCAACACGGTTAACAGCTCTTATTTCACCATTCAATCCAACTTCGCCGGCAAAGCAAATGTTTGGAGAAAGAGGCGCGTCATCATATGAAGATAGCAATGCACAAATAATGGCAAGGTCTGTAGAAGGGTCTTCAATTCTTAAACCACCAGCTATGTTCACAAAAACATCTTTAACCCCAAAATGAAAGCCACCACGTTTTTCCAACACTGCCAATAATAATTGTAATCTCCTTGCGTCCAAACCACTTGCTGTGCGTTGTGGTGTTCCATAAACACTTTGTGTTACTAATGCCTGTGTTTCAATTAACAAAGGCCTTAATCCTTCCATGCCTGCAGCGATAGTGCTTCCGCTTAATACTTCTTCTTTTTGATTGATTAATATTTCAGATGGATTGTTTACAGTTCGCATGCCTGAACCTGTCATCTCATAAATACCTAATTCTGATGTGCTTCCAAAACGGTTTTTTAATGTCCGTAAAATACGATAAGCATAATGTTGATCACCTTCAAATTGTAAAACAGTATCAACCATATGTTCGAGAATTTTTGGGCCTGCTATGCTTCCATCTTTTGTTATATGGCCAATTAAAAAAACCGGTGTGTATGTTTCTTTCGCAAAACGTTGTAATGATGCTGCACATTCTCTTACCTGCGCAACGCTACCTGGTGTTGCATCAATATTATCCGATTGCAATGTTTGAATTGAATCAATAATGACAAAAGATGGTTGCAGTTTTTTTATCTCGCTAAAAATTACCGACAATGATGTTTCAGTAAGTATATAAAAATTATCATTGTGAATGTTTAACCTGTTGGCGCGCATTTTAATTTGCTGTTCGCTTTCTTCGCCACTTACATAAAGTATAGTTGTTTGCTTCAGCATTAAAGCATCCTGTAATAACAAAGTGCTTTTTCCAATACCTGGTTCACCTGCCAGCAATACAATGCTTCCTGAAACAATACCACCGCCTAATGCACGATTCAATTCAGCATCATGTGTTATTATTCTTTCTTCTTTTATGTTTTCAACAGCATCAAGCAGTTTTGCTTTTGATGTTTGTCTTTCTCCTGCAGCATCTTTCCAGAAATTTTTCTCTTTTTGATTTCTTTCAATCACTTCTTCAATGAATGTGTTCCATTGATTACATGATGGACATTTACCTAACCATTTCGCGCTTTCATATCCGCAGTTAGAACAAAAGAAGGCTGTTTTAACTTTGCTCATCCTATAAAGATAAATTCACGTAAATAAAAAGGTTTATTGAAGTGTATGAAATAAAAAAGGCCGGTGAAATACCGACCCTTTTTTACTTACTAACCCATTAAATTCAGCCACTAAATTACAATAATGGGCTACATAACAAAATAATTTTTTGGTGTTGTTGAAAACTTTTGGACGCTTCATCTAATTTCAAAACGGGCAATTTGGCTGAATTTACTTTAAATCTTTAAAATTTCGGTCAAGTTGTCTTATGTGGGTAGAGTTTGACTTCCTTTTTTTCCTGATTTTTAATTGGTTATAAATTTGACCCTTCAAATAAAAAAAATTTAAATGGGTTCAATATTTTTTATTTCTCTGATTTTTCTGGGCATCAGCTTCCTTGTTTCATCTACATTAAAAGGTAAATTTTCAAGATATGCCCAAATTCCTCTTGCCAAAGGTTTAAGCGGCAAGGAAGTAGCAGAAAAAATGCTGCGCGACAATGGTATTTGCGATGTGAAGGTGATATCAGTAAACGGTTACTTATCAGATCATTACGACCCGTTTAAGAAAACAGTTAACCTGAGTCCTGATGTGTATGAGGGCAGAAGTATTGCTTCCGCTGCAGTTGCAGCACATGAGTGCGGCCACGCGGTGCAACACGCCACTGCTTATACCTGGCTGATGTTAAGAAGCAGGTTGGTGCCTTTCGTTCAGTTCAGTAGTAATATTGTGCAATGGGTTTTGCTTGCCGGTATAATAATGATCAATGTTTTTCCGACGCTTCTTTTGGGTGGTATCGTACTATTTGCGTTAACTACAATTTTTTCCTTAATAACCTTGCCTGTAGAGTTTGATGCAAGTAATCGTGCACTTGCCTGGCTGGAAAGAAGCAATGTAACTTTACCGCAGGAACATGATAAAGCAAAAGATGCTTTGCATTGGGCTGCTCTTACATATGTTGTTGCTGCATTGGCTTCTGTAGCAACATTACTTCAATATATTATAATATATTCCGGGAACAGGAACAGGCGTTAACTAAAGTTCTTCATCGCGTTCCAACATTATATGGCACTTTTCGGAATGATGAAATATTTTATCCTGTACTAACATCATATGTTTAATTTATTCTGAGATAAAAGTATAAACATCCGTTAAACTGACCTTACATATTAAATTTCTTTTAATCATGCTTATCTTTAATCAAAATAATTAATGCGTTTAAGGCATTTTAATTGTTATTAACTTTATATATAAATACAAATTTATGGAAGGAAAAAAGTATAAAATTTTATTGTGTGAAGATGATACAAACCTGGGCATGGTGCTCAAGAACTATCTTGAATTAAATGATTATGATGTTATATTAGAAAGAGACGGAAGGCTTGGCCTCGCCGCTTTTCAACGTGAAAAATTCGACATCTGTTTGCTTGATGTTATGATGCCGAATATGGATGGATTTACGCTTGCAGAAGAAATACGTGATATCGATCCTGATATTCCGCTTTTCTTTTTAAGCGCAAAAACAATGAAAGAAGATATTATACAGGGATATAAATTAGGCGCTGATGATTATATTACCAAACCCTTTGATAGTGAAGTGTTGCTTCTGAAAATAAAAGCGATACTTAAACGCAATGAGGAACTAAATAGAGAAAGTGAGAACATAGAGTTCGATCTTGGACGTTATCACTTTAATCCTAAGCTGCGTGAGTTGGCGCACGATGGTAAAACACAAACACTTTCTCCAAAAGAAAATGAGTTGTTGAAAATGCTTGCTGAACATAAAAACGATCTTTTGCCAAGAGAAAGAGCATTAAAGAAAATATGGGGCAGCGATACTTATTTCAACGGACGTAGCATGGACGTTTATATTGCAAAGCTGCGCAAGTATTTAAAAGATGATGAGAACATTGAAATAGTAAATATTCATGGCAATGGCTTCAGGCTTGTTTCGCCATAATAAAATTGAATATTGAATATTATAAAGCTTCTGAAATTTCTGAAGCTTTTTTATTGCTTAAATACTTCAGGTATAACTTTTCCAACGCAACCACTTGGCATTTGAATGTGAAGCAGTGCAGCAACAGTAGCAGAAATATCTGTCATATAAGTTTCGCGGTTGGTTTTGCCGGCTTTAATATTCCATCCATACCAAAGCAAAGGAATATGTGCATCGTAAGGATTCCATAATCCATGTGATGTTCCCATTCCATCACCTGCAACATAACCCGGCGCAAGAACGTATTGTATATCGCCGCTTCGTTGTGGAAAATATGTATTACTGTACATCTGTTTTTGAACAGGTGTTAAAGTTGTGGCACTTAAGTCTTTTAATGCAAATGCTCTCGCAATACCTGGCCTTTGTTCAGTAAATTGAATAATGGAATTTATTACTTCATCCTCGTTTAAGTGGAGTGAATCAATTATATCATGATTAAGATATATCTGGTCTTCATTTAATCCTTTAATGATATTCGGAGATGAATATTTTACCAGCATTAATTGCTTAATACTGTTTGCAAGCATAACCTCATTAAAAGAACCACCGGGTAATTTATGTTGTTGTGCAAAGCCGGGGCTGTTTACCACACCATGATCAGCAGTTAAAAAAACAAGATAATTTCCTGCACCAACCTGTGCATCTAAAAAGGCAAAGAACTTTCCAAGTGTTTTATCAAGCTTTATGTAATCATCCATTTGTTCCCACGATTCAGAACCAAAACTGTGTCCGATATAATCAGGTGAAGAAAAACTTACAGTTAGAAAATCCGTGTTCGTATTGCGTCCTAAATTTTCGTTTACAACTGTATTTTCTGCAAACGCTTCCAGTAAAGTATTTCCGTAAGGGGTTACATCAATTTTTGTATAATCTTTTTTTATGAATGAAGTTAATGTGTATGGAAAATGTGTTTGATTATCTCCAAAAGGTTTTCTTTCATAAGGCTGTTCATCATTGCCGCAATGCTGTTGGTAAACAGAATCAGGAAGACTTAAAGTCCAGTTGAGTTTGTAAAGCGAATCAGTAAGTTTACGTTTGTTGAAATCGTTTGCCCATGCAGGAAGTTCATTCATGTAATAAGAACTGCTGATGAAGTTTCCTGCAACTGCATCATACCAATATGCGGCATTTGCCAAATGCCCTGCAGGAAAAATAGCAGCCCTGTCTTTTATAGATACTCCAATAACTTTTGATGAAAAATTTGTTGCCAGTCTCAACTCATCTGTTATGGTTGAAACAACAAGATTGCGCGGACTCATTTCTCCGGCTTCGTCTGCCGCGCCTATCGTTTTTGCTGTATCATCATCTGCACAATAAACAGTTTTATTGTTTTGCCTGTTAATCCAGGTATTGCCAACAATTCCGTCAATTGCCGGCACAGAACCGGTATAGATAGAAGTATGCCCCGCGGCAGTTACAGTAGGGGTATAAGGTATAAATGTATTTTCACAGCTAAAGCCATTATTAAGCAATCTCAGGAAGCCACCATCTTTATCAAAAAAGGGAGAGTATTTATAAAGATAGTCCCATCGCATCTGATCGATAACAATACCCACAACAAGTTTGGGGCGATTTACATTATTACCTGTAGGTTGTGCGAAGCTTAATAAGCAGCAGGTAAAAGCAAGTAACGTTAAAAATGCACGTTTCATTTTATAAATGATTATGTGCAAATGTAAGTGTAATGCTTACAACGATTTTTTCTCCCTGGTCAATTAATAATTGAAAAATGTAAAAAATTATTTATAAAGTTTCTCATAATATTCATGTGCCATGCGGTTGCTATCAAACTGCACACGAACATCACGCATACCATTTTTTCTTATCTGCCTCCAGGTATCAGGACTGTCATAATACAAAGGAAGAATTTGCTGCTCCAGAATTTCGTAAAGCTTATCAAGATCATATTTATCCTGTTCACTTACGCTCATGTTTTTATAATCAACTATTGGCACAACAAAACCATTGTTGCCGTTATTGATGAATTCAGGTATCCATCCATCATCTGTTGAAAAATTTACTGAGCCATTCATAGCTGCAGTCATGCCGCTGGTGCCGGAAGCTTCTCTTGGCACACGTGGATTATTCAACCAGATATCTGAAGCTTGTTTTAGTCTTTTGCTTAAGCCAAGTTCATAACCTATAAGCACCGCAACGTTTTTATAATTCTTACTTATTTGAACAAGATTATTAAACTGCGTGATAGCCGGGTAATCAACAGGGTAAGGTTTACCTGCCCATACTACTTGCACCGGGTATTTTTTATTTGATACCAATGCATTAAAACGTTCCAGATCCCAGGTTAACATATCTGCTCTTTTATAACCTGCAAAACGTCTTGCCCACACAATGGTTAAAATACTTGGATTAAAAAGTTTTCCTGTTTGATCTGCAATAATTTCAAACGCACGTTTCTTTAAATACCATTTGCGGTCATCAAAGCGCCAGTCATTATTTTCATCCATTGATGCATACAATTGTTTATCTGCCCAATACTTCCAGTTTTGAGCATTAGTAATTGAAGTGATAGGGCAAATGTCACTGTACTTACTCCACATTTCATTGGCGACTTTTCCATGCAGTTGCGAAACGCCGTTTGCAAGTTTTGCAAATCGTAAAGCCACCAATGAGTGATTAAACTGGTTGTCTTCAATACCGGTTAGCTTTCTTACTTCATCAACACTGAACCCGCAGAAATAACTCATTTTCTGGCAGAGATAAATATCGTGTTTTTCATTACCTGCTTCTTCAGGTGTGTGCGTTGTAAACACAAGATGTTTCTTCAGTTCATCAACACTTTTATACTTATGCAACAAATAGAATGCTGAAGAAATGCCATGCGCTTCATTCAAATGATACAGGTCCGGATTAAAGTTCAACTCATCTATCAATTTTGCTCCGCCAATACCAAGCAACATAAACTGGGCAACCTTGGTTGAAACATTTGCATCATACAAACGATGACAAATAGTTTGAGACACATAATCATTTTCAGGAAGATCAGTGCTCAATAAAAATAAAGGAGCTGAATTAAAAATTTCCGGGCGCAGGTAATATGCTTTCACCCATACCGGAACATCGTGTACAATAATCTGATACTTGATGCCGGTATCTTCCAGAAAGCTGTATATTTTTTCCATCCAGGTTACCTGCAATGTCTGATCCTGGTTGCGTGCCTGGTCATAATAACCATACTTCCATAAAATACCAACGCCTATAAGGTTTTGTTTTAATTCATAAGCACTGCGTAAATGTGATCCTGAAAGAAAACCAAGGCCACCACTATAAATTTTAAGTGGCTGGTGTATGGCAAATTCCATAGAGAAATATGCAATCTTTTTGGCGTAGCGATCGTCTGGTGTGTAAGGAACTTTGAAATTTTTAAAATCCATAGCGTTGATTTTGTAAAGCGCCGCAATATAGTGTTAAATTGATAAAACGTATTTTTTACACGATGAAGTCAGGTATTGTGGGGATAATAACTGAAAAAGATTTTTACGCAGGCTTTGTATTCAACTTCTTTTTGGGTTGCGGTTTCTTTTTAAAGCTCAGATCGAATGGACACGTTATACCACGATGATTACCACAGTTTCCTTCTTCCAGAATTTTTATTGAATTGCCTGTGAATTTAAAATCGATAACGCAGGGATCTCCGCTTTCGCTAAACACAGCACTCTGTTTGTCTTTAAATGTCATCGCTCCTTTAAGCTCACCAATGCATGCTCCGTTATTTTTTTCAAAGTGAATAAAAAAGAAATAAGTAAGAGAATCTTTGCCATTTCTAACAGAAATAAAATTCTTTTTATCACTCATATAATCGCCGCTGAATTTATGGGTTGCAGGTAAAGTATCAATGGGATTGATGATCTCGTTATTGCGCGATGTATCTTCATTACTATCATGTAATACCTGTTCAAAACCATTTAATGTACTGTTATAGGCAAAACCATTCCTGCTGTATAAAGAACCATTGTTGTTAGTAAATTTTTCTTTCTTTAAAATAAATGTCGGCTCTTCTGTAATTACAAGACTGCGTTCATAATCATCTTTTTGAAGATTGCTTAAAAGCGGAAACGAAGCAAGAAATTTATGTTTATCATCCAGCACAAAAACACCCAATTGTATTTTTTTATTGGAGATGAATTTAGCGATCAAAAAATCTTTTTCGCTTTTATGAATAATGCCTGCGGGATGAATAATAAAATTTGTGCCCGTACTTTTTGCAAAAGTATTTAATGCAGAATCTGCAATGAATTGTGTGAACACTGTTTTGCTAATTACAACTGTGTCTCCAAAGTTTTTTAAAGAAGTATCAGCTATCGATGCAGGTGATTGTATTTCGGTGAAAGCTTTTAAAAAATCATCTGTGCTTATTTTTTCATTGCCGGAAAGATCGGGCGAAGAATTCCTGCAACTATTAAAAATTAATATCGCTAAAAGACAGAAGGAAATACGTCTCATGCAGGATTCTTTTGCTAAAAATAATTTTAAAATGCAAATACATGAAATAAATTTTTTAGGTTTGCCTAAAAATTAATTACGTGCCACCTAATTATTCTGTTTCAGAAGAAAATTATATCAAGTCAATACATTACCTGCAGCAGGTGAATGAAGCGGTAAGTACGAGTGCATTGGCCGAACATTTAAATGCTAAACCTGCATCTATAACAGAGATGTTGAAAAAGCTGCAGGCAAAAGGTTTGTTACTGTACAATCCTTACAAAACATTTCGCCTGAGTAAAGAGGGCAATAAGGTTGCACTAATTATTATACGCCGGCATCGTTTGTGGGAGTTTTTTTTGGTCGATAAACTGCAGTTCAGTTGGGAAGAAGTGCACGAGGTTGCAGAAGAGCTTGAACATGTACGCAGCAAAAAACTAATAGACAAGCTGGATGCTTTTTTAAGCTATCCGAAATTTGATCCGCACGGAGATCCTATACCTGATGCAAACGGAAAAATAAACATACAGCAGCAATTGCCTTTATCCCGATTGCCTTTAAATAAGCAGGCAGTTATAACTGCGGTGCAGGATCAATCCAGTGAATTACTTTCTTTTTTAAGCAGCCTTAATATAGTTATTGGCACAAGACTGGAAATAAAACGGCGTCTTGCTTTTGATAATTCACTTGAAATAAAATGCAGGAATAAGCAAGCTGTTAATATCAGCGAACAGGTGGCAAAAGCTATACAAGTAAATCCTTTATAATGTTAAACTATAACGATACAAGATCTTTAGGCGATGTGCATGAATCAATAGATGCAACACAAAAGCAGCGGGGATGGAAAAAAGTATTGGCCTTTTTTGGCCCGGCATATTTGGTAAGTGTTGGCTATATGGATCCCGGCAACTGGGCTACTGATCTGCAGGGCGGTGCAAAATTCGGATACCAGCTTATATGGGTTTTATTAATGAGCAACTTAATGGCTTTATTGCTGCAAAGCTTAAGTGCAAGATTGGGTATTGTAAGAAGAAAAGATCTTGCGCAGGCCAACCGCGAAATGTATCCGCCAATCGTAAACTTTTGCTTGTATATACTTGCAGAACTTGCTATCGCAGCCTGCGATCTTGCTGAAGTATTAGGTATGGCCTTAGGCATTCAACTGCTGACAGGATTGCCGCTTGTATTTGGTGTATCTGTTACAGTATTGGATACTTTCCTGTTGTTTTATTTACAGAAAAAAGGAATGCGTGCAATGGAGGCATTCATCATAGTGCTGGTGCTTATAATAGGCATATCATTTATGATCGAAATATTTTTCTCAAAGCCTCATATCGGTGAAATAGCCAAAGGACTTATTCCATCTTCTTTAAATAATGAATCATTGTATATAGCTGTTGGTATTATCGGCGCAACTGTAATGCCGCACAATCTTTACCTGCATTCAGCGTTGGTGCAAACACGAAAAATAAGCAGCGATGAAAAAGGTATTCGAAAAGCTATCAGGTATAATATTTTTGATAGCACTATAGCACTTAACGCAGCTTTTTTCGTGAATGCCGGCATATTAATTTTAGCTGCTTCTGTTTTCTTTTATAATGGTCAATCATCTGTTGCAAGAATTGAAGATGCACATAAACTATTGCAGCCGATGTTAGGCTCTTCGCTTGCACCAATTTTATTTGCTGTTGCATTAATAGCATCAGGACAAAGCTCCACCATTACAGGCACGCTTGCAGGCCAGGTTGTTATGGAAGGCTACCTGCATCTGCGCATCAATCCATGGTTACGCAGGTTGCTTACACGGTTGCTGGCTATCATTCCTGCCGTAATTGTTATTTTAATTTACGGTGAATCAGAAATAGATAATATGCTTGTCTTTAGCCAGGTTTTATTAAGCCTTCAGCTTGGGTTTGCAATTATTCCGCTGATACATTTTGTAAGCGACAAAACCACTATGGGTAAATTCGCTATAGGTATTATAACCAAACTCGCCGCATGGATCATTGCTGCCATACTCATTTTTCTAAATGTACGATTGGTTGCAGGAGAGATCATAGATACATTAAAACAAAGCAATAATATTTTGTTGATTGCTGTTTGCGCGATCGCAACGCTGGCATTTATTGTTTTGTTTTTGATAATGACTTTTTATCCATTCTACTCTAAACGGAAAAGATCAGAAGCAGACAGTATTCACGGCGCTACTCCGCAACTCTCGCATCTTACAGTCGATCCTTTTAAGAAAATTGCAGTTGCACTTGATTTTAAAAACCTTGATGAAAAGCTTATAGCACATGCATTAAACCAGGGTTCCAAACAATCAACATATTTGTTGGTGCATGTTGTAGAAACTGTTTCAGCAGGCTTCTCAGGTAATGCTACTGATGATGATGAAACACGGGCTGATATGAAACGCCTGCAGGCTTTGGCTGTGCAGTTAGATACAATGGGCTATAAGGCAAAAACAAAACTTGGTTATAAAAACCGTGTTACAGAAATTGTACGCATAGTAAAAGAATTTGAAGCCGATATACTGGTGATGGGGGCGCACCGGCACACCGGTATAAAAGATATTGTTTATGGCGAAACCGTAAACCAGGTTCGTCACAAATTGCCTATCCCGGTTTTGATTGTTAGCTGATAAATGAAAACTGCAATGGCATCTTTTTAGCACTTACATGCTCTATAAATTTTTATGGTAGCTACTATATTTATGTGTTGTAAAAAATGAAAGCTGCACTTAATCATAACAATTGTTATCCGAAGTTTATTTGAATTTGAATGATTCAATAATTTCAGATCCGATTTTATTGTATCTGTCAAATGTTTCAGTCTTTGTTGTAAATGTGATCAAATATGCCATTTCATTTTTCATGTAGCATAGAGACTTAATATGAACATTATTGCCTTGCGTTGTCATTAAATATTCTACATAATACCTGCTCCCGTTTGAAGATTTTTCAATTGTTGAGCTTATTAGTTTTCCACTTGTTTGTAAGGCTGAAATTTGGCTTTCAGTAATTTGTTTGTACCTGGGAAGATCAATATTTTGACCGGCTAAATTTTGTTCTATTACGTTGACATTTTCTGAGAAATTGTCATTCGCGTTATCAAGTGGAGAAAAGAAAAGAATTGCATCCGCTTTCTGTTTGGATGCATCTAAAGTCCAGTTCTCCGGGTAATTAATTGAATATGCAGAAGTAGTATAGGTCTTATTTAATTGGAGCCAATAAGTTAAGAAAAACAATGAAAATATTATTGTTGCTGTTCTGGTCATTTTAGTTTTTTGAATGGCGCCAAAGATGAAGCTTTTGTGAGATATCGCAATAGTGAACTGCCGGAACAAATTCTCAATTGAAAAACTGGAGCTGAAGATAATTGCAAATACTTGGTAGTATTAGATTATGCCGGCTACGCCTTACTACTACACTCAATGCTTATCTGCCCGGGAGCTTATTTCTACGATATAATGCCGATATTTCTTCGATCCATTTGATCGAAGTTATATCGAAGAAATATCGAAAAAATGATCTTATCTGGTATGGAAAAGATATTTGTGCCTTATGCGTGAATATTTTTGCAAATCCAATTTGGTTATGCAATAGCATACTACTCAAACAGGCCTTCGGTTTATCTTTTTTTTAAAACCCCGCCATTAGGTTAAACTAAATTGTATCTTGCTTTGCTAAGTGTTTTGTAAGAAAATAAACTTCTTCAACCATAATTTATGAAAGGTACTTTTACCGGCATTTACTGTTTCGTTATCGCTCTGTTGCTTGGTACCCCTGCATATATGCAACCCATTATAAGAAATACGGGTAACCTTTCTATCCTGGCTTCTGGTGTAATGAGTGTAAACGGGTCTTTTGAAAACGCTAATACCTCATCTTTAAAATTAAATAACAGCGGATCATTAATTATTACGGGCGACTTTACAAATAATGGCAATGATATGGATGCTTCCGGAACAGGCACAACAACTTTTTCCGGAACTGTTACTCCGCAAAACATTAATGGTACTCAAAGCACCAGTTTTTACAATGTTACAAAGCCTAATGGTAATGACGTTATTCTTGGTAATAATGAAACCATAAAGAATACTTTTACACTTACTGCCGGAAAATTTAAATTAAATGATAAAACCCTTACGCTAAATGGTACCATAACAGGTTCGGGCGTTTTAACTGGTACAGCTTCATCGGGTGTGGTCGCTGTAATTGCAGGCACCAATCTTGGTACGCTTTTATTCGATCAAACAACAGATACTATTACCAATGTTCTTAAAACGCTAACTATTACCGGCGGACAGGCAACAATTGGAAATACATTGAACATAACAGCGGGTAATAGCAGTACAGGTTTCGGAACGGTGAAAGTAACAGGACTATCAGGTAATTTAAATACAAACGGTAATCTCATATTAAAGTCAAATCCCAGCGGTACGGCGAGGGTAGATATTTCCAGCGGCAATATCACAGGCGAAGCAACCGTGGAAAGATATTTTCCTGCTATACGTGCATGGCGTTTCATAGGAATTCCTTTCAGCAGCAGCAGCCAAAGTATAAATGCAGCCTGGCAGGAAGGTTTTGTTGATGCTGCTCTAACCTGCCCGCCCCAGTTTACCGGTACAACTGGTTACGGAACGGAAATAAGCGGTGGGAGCACTGCCAATGGTTTTGATGTAAATAATACAGGGTATGCTTCCCTGAAATATTACAGTAACAACCAATGGGTAGTACCAACTTCTACATTAACCACTAATATAGCTATTCCAAATACTGCTTATTGCCTGTTTGTGCGTGGCGACCGCAACATTTGCCTGACTTATTCTGCGCCTCCCGGCGCAACAACACTCAGGCCTAAAGGACAACTTAACCAGCAGCATAATGGCGGTAATGTCACAAGCCTTTTTAGCGGCAATCTAAATGATTTTATTTTTATTGGTAATCCCTACGCTTCTTCGGTTGACATTGCAGGCAGTGTTCAAGCAGGAATTAATATTAACAGGAGTACATTCTGGACATGGAATCCACGTCTTGGAGGAGCAAACGGCGTCGGCGGTTACGTAACTTTAAGCCTGCAGGGTGGGGTATTTGTTCCTAACGACGGTACTTATACTGCCGGAAGTGTAATCCAGAGCAGCCAGGCTTTTATGGTACAGTTAACCAATACCGGTGCAGGCTCTGTTACCTTTACTGAAAACAGCAAAACTGCCACTGAAACGGTTACCGGCATTTTTGGTTTGCAGGCTAACGTGAATAAGACGTCTGGTACCAGCACAACGGTATATGCTGATCTTGTAGACAATAACCAGGTATTAATGGATGGCGTTGCAGCCTCATACGGAAAAAGATATGCTGCCGCCGTAGATTCAATAGATGCAAAAAAGAAATGGAACGAAGAAATTGAAAATATGGCCATCGTACGGCATGATACTACCCTGGCAATAGAATTCCGGCCTATACCCGGAAGCGCAGATACGCTCTTCTTCAGGCTATATTTAAGGCAACAGCCTTACCAGCTTAAGTTGTTTGGAGATAATATAGCTGATAAATTCCCTTCAATGGCTTGCCTTGTAGATAAATATCTTGGTACGCAAACACAGGTTGACCTGAGAGATACTTCTCTGTACAGCTTTACACCTAATACTGACACTAACAGTTACCGCAACAGGTTTATGCTTGTGCTAAACTGTTCGGGCAGCAAACCTGCAAATCCTGCTAAAGTTAACCCGCAGTTTGCGCTTGATAAAAATGCAGGCATAACGGTTTATCCAAATCCTGCAAGCGAAAACTTTACTACGCTTCAGTTTGCAAATATGCCAAAAGGAAATTATGAAACTGTGATCTATAATGCCGAGGGCGTAAGGCTTGGCACCCGCATTATTCAACATAGCGGTGGCAATAACAATCACAATCTTCCTTTAAATCCTTCATGGGTTTCCGGTGTCTATAGCATACGGATCATAAATAAAACCACCGGTGGCGTGGTAAATGTACCATTGATAATATCACACGGTTAATTCTTCAGGCATAAACTACAGGTACTATTTAGAAATAATATTATTTATAATTATTCCGGTTGCGGATGTAGCAAAAAAATGGCGCAACGAATAAACGTTTCGCCATTGAAAGAGCTATTTTCTTTTTGCCGATATCGATAATTAAGATTCTGCAAACGGGCCATAAGAATCTAATATACATGAAACACCCCATCCTACATTTAAAAGGCTGATTAATGCCATCCATCCGCCAATTGCAACTTTGCCATCTGGGGTTAAATAGGCACCTTGTGCTGAAGCCAGCGCGGGTGAACACCAGCCACTTGCGTCAAAAGCTGTTCCTCCTATAAAATTTATTATAGAATTTATTTTTTCGGTGGTTGTTGGATTTTTATGCATGAATTCATCAGCTATAGCACCACAGGTAGGAGCCTGCCAGGCAATATTTATAATAAGATCAGCCCAGGGCGCTATATTTCCCCACAATGATCCAATCAGTTCATTAAACCCGCATTGAGCATCAGCAAGTGTCTTTGTTATAGCTACCCAGGTGCACCAGTTATTCATTATGTCGTACCATGTACCGCTGGTAGTATTGGTAGGAATAGACTCCATTAAATCCGGCCATACATATAACAAGTAGCAAGCTGTATTCACGGCATTAATCCATTTATTGTCTTTCAGCGTATCTATTACACCTGATTTTAAAGTTGATAAAACTGAAACACCAACCGCACCGCCAAGGGCAGCAATGTTAGCAATTTTTATATACTTCTTAAACGTAGGGCTATTGCTTATATCGTCTCCTCCATGGGCACCCACACCTGTTACAGGTTGTGACAAAACGCTTAATAACGTTGCAAAATCTGGCGCATTTATCAACGCCGTAGTTGTGTCATCATCAGGAAACGGTGAAGTTTCTTCAATAACTTTATAAACAATAGTTGAGGGAATAGCCGTTACCAGGCAAACCAGGTCCAGCAAATCAAAATCGCTGCCTTTTGTCATTTTTTTATACAACCATGAAATTACCGGAATGTCTATCGGGCCGGTTAATATTGTATAAACTTCATCCATCAGTAAAGCCATAACATCTGTTGATGAAAGAATGACATCCTGCGCCTCACTAATAAGAAAATCTGTAATGGCAACGAGCACCTGTTCAACAATCTGCGAAACGGTAAGTGTTTTATAATTATCAACTATTGATTGCAGGTTAGTGCTTAACTGGTTTAATGTAGTTGTTTCCAGGCCTTCTATCTTTGAAAGTAAATTCTGCAATTTACCGCCGGTAGGATCTGAATTCGAACCAGGTGAAAAGTTAGGATCACTTGGATTTGTGTTCCCACCATTACTTTTCAATTTATGCGTGCCCCAGTTTGCCTGCGGCGTTTTGCTTGATTGCGGAGGCGGATTTTGTGATGATGTACTGGCAGGTGTATCACTTATTTGCGGCAAACCCACAAGTGCATTCAAATCGTTTTGGATGCTTGTGAAAGATGTTTGTATAGCTGATTGAAACGTGGAAATATTTGATGCAGCATAATTGATTGTTAACTTAAGAAAGTTCTTTATAACGGCATGTGTTCTCAAAATATCGTCGTAATCAAAAATAAATCCTATCCATTTCACGATATCTTCAAAAGCAACTTCAATAGCATTCAGCACCGTATGCACCAGGTTAACAATATCGCTGGCGCACTTTGCCACAAAATGGTATATTTCGCCTGCTATGGTAAGCACGCAATCAATCACGCCATTTTCAAATGTAGCAACCGCATTTTGCAGTTTATCCGCTTCGCTCTTCATCCATTTAAACAAATGGCCTGCCTTTATTTCAATCCAGTTGCTGCTGTCCAGAACATGTCCATTACTTAAAGTAAATGCCAGGCTGCCATTCGCCTGCACTATTAAACCCATTTCTTTCATTGCTTCAATACCTTCATAATGCTTTGCATTTTTGCCAAAAGTCCAGCCCCATATTTTACCTGTTTCAGCATTGAAGCGTATGTTTTTTGCAGGCCTGTCTGCTTTGGCAAATTTCTTTACTGTATTCTTAATTACTGTACCTGGGGCAGGCTTAACCGCCGATGATACACCGGCTGGAACAGCCGGGAAGGCAGCAGCTACAGCTGTTGCATCCGGCCATGACCGCCCTGTTACAAGACCGTCCTGGTTAAGGTGGGCATTCTGCTGACAAAATGTATTGATATTGTTGGAAGTGGTGGCTGTCCGGGAATCATAAGTACTGCTTACCAACTGCGTAGTAGTGCCATACTCATCTGTAACCTGAACGCCCTGCAGATGATCTTTTCCATCAGGAACTTTGGTGTTAAGTGTTGAAATGGTGCCGGATGTACCAGACAACGGATTAATAACCTCGGTATAAATTTGTTTGGTAACAGGATCCTGCACCGCAACGTAATATGAAATACCACCAATGGTATCTACCGGCTGCATGATGGTGACATTGGCGCTAACATCTGTTGAAAATAAAAATGGTTTTTCTGTATCCAAAGTAAAATAGGCATCCGTATTTTTTGCGTCATTAATGTAAACGCTGCAGGGGCTGGAGGCCCATACTGCAACCGGCACATTAATTTGGGAAATATTGTTATCATCCGTTATTTCAATATGGGTTGAATAAGTAGTAGTATCATAAATAGCGGTTTGAATATTATCAGTATCCGGTGCGGTTAATAAACTGCGCACCTGCCATGCTGTTGTAACCGGGTCCTGGAACAACTGTGTTAAAACAGAAGCCTTATCTATCACCTGTTCTGCAAACAGCACATTGCAACTGCCATATGCGTTGCCGTTTACCGGATCAATAATGTTAAGTGCACTGTAATTATTGTTGATATAAGTAGCCGAGTTCACCACATTAAATAACAATGGTATAGGGCAGCTCCATGCAAAAGCATCCGGTTCATGCCCTACAGCACATTCCATAATAAACAATTGAGAGGTGCCTGAGCCATCGGGGTCATCGCTCTGCCCCCAAAGCACAATATTGCCGTTCGGGTCATCATTATTGCTGTCATTCCAGGTATTTACATGCAGGCTGGTGACTTTCTGCAACAAGCTATGTGTGTATATAGGTGTAAGCGTAGGTAATACCCCATTTACTTCTATCTGCTTTTCATTCGGTATAAAATATAAAGAGCCATTGGAAGCAAAGAAAAGATCAGTCATGCCATCATTGCGCGCCGATACAGCTATTGCCATGTGTGTAACATCTACATCCAGTTTCGACAAATCGAAATCTGTAGGATAACCGGGACCTGTGGGATCACTGCCAAATAAAGGTGAATATACTAACGCAGGCACATTCGCATCACTGTTATCTACACCCAGTGTGTAAACGCCGTTCACGCCCACATCACCCGGACCGCAACCTATCGTGCTGGTAAGTGAACCTGCCTGTACCGTCATAGGAAAATTATGTGGTATCCAACATTGCGGTGTACTGGAATTTGTCAGGTTCATCCATGTCTGGCCGGTATAGTCAACAGCGTATCTTGTGAGTGCATGTGTAACAGGATCTGTTGCCAGGTCAACAAAAGCAAACATGTTGCTGCCATACCGGGCAAGATATACATCATTAATAGGAGCTGTAGCATAAGCGGGGTAGTTCGGGTCATCAAATTTTACGTATGTCCATTTAGGTGTATAGCCTACCCAGGTATCGGTTGCATTGTCTAAAGACACATAAAGATAATCCTGGTTATTTGCGTTCAATACCATTACCAGGTCAACATTACGGCTAACCGGGTCCTGGCCAAGATCGAAGTGGGTTACCTTCACAGTTTTATTTGTGAAGTCATCCGGGAAATCGGTTTTAGCCTGGGCAGAACTCAGGTCAACCACTGTCCACCCATGTGTATCACCCTGAACTTCACAGGTGCAATTAAGGATTCCGCTTTCGTTTAAAGAAAATACCAGTGAATTACCCGAAGCTGTTTGTACGGCTTCGAACTGAACATCCGGCACTATAACAGTTGATGCCTTTTGGTTATTCATCAACTCGGTTTCATTTATAATTTTCATTGGTTAATACTTTATGCAGCCTTTGCCACAGTTAATTATTTATTGAGGATGTATTGACCTAAGATTTTACATTATTGTAGGTAACATTACATACCAGGTCTGAATAGTTGGAGAACCCTGCATTGGTAAATGTGAATGTATCGCCGCCTGGAAATACAAACTGTTTAGGCATAGCGAGCGGCAGCTGTGTAAAATTGGCGGCTGTACTCCATGCTACCCACCTGCTCAGGGCTTCAGATACATATTGGGGTATATTGGCCGGGTTATCTGAATTATCCTGCACCTGTGAATTTGTATTTGCCAGGTTTACGTTACCCATCGGGTCTACAATTACAGAAAAAGTATCTGTAAAAGTCTTGTACACAGGGCTGCCATTATAAGGCGTATGTCCTTCAAAGTCAGTGTTGCCGGTAGCATCAACCGTAATCCAAAGATTTTGGGTTAAAGTAAGCATTTTGCTTAAATAGGGTGGCGTTGATTCAGGCAGCTCCACATCAAGCTGTAACCAGTAATGGGTTGATACTGTCATAGTATCATTGTTCGTCCAACCGGTTGCAGTGCCTTTCCCATTGAACATATACAGCAACAGGGTGTCAGGAGATCCTGCGTACAAATCATTTATATTAAATGGCTGCACACCGAAATTGCTGGCATAGGTTCCATAATTAATATCAACATCATATTCAGGCATTAATAAGCTGGTGCTGCTGGTTACAACCGGTGACCAACAATTGCCCAATACATAGTTTTTCAACTGGCTGTCAAAATAAGCGGCAAAGCTGTTACGGTTAATAGCCATTGCGCCATTATAATTGGCTACATCGCCGGTATCCAGCCAATTCCAGTTAAATTGTTTTGGTGCAGGTAAAGCATGGCCATTAGTGGCAAAAAGGTAATTCAGTGTACACTGGCTTATTTGCGCAGCACTGGGGTTGCCGATCACATCTCCATTGGCATCAACCACCTGTTCAAAACAAAAACCCATGGATGTAGGAATTAATGTGGCGCTGTTTGGCTGTACAACAGAGTAATTCAGAACCGGTGAAACAACAGTATTAAATGCATTGAGATATGCAGGAATAAACTGATCCAGTAGCGGTGTGTAAATAGCGTTGTCCTTTGTAAGTACGGGTATGGTGGTGGAAGGATCAATTGCAGCCGTATCAAAATCAAACAGCAACTGGTAAACCGATAGCCCCTGGTTGCCAAGATCATTCAGTTCATTCTGCACGTTTGACGGGAGGTTGTTGTTATTCAAAATGTTTTGCAGCGTAATAGTTGCATTAATGTTGTATAAAGTACTTCCCTGGCTTTGGCTGGCATTTACCCAGGTATTGTGTTCTGTATCGAAAAATACAAGTTGAATATCCTGGCAGCAAAGTGTATAAGTAACGTTTTGCGTTCCCAGGACGAACTTAAGATAAGTGAACATAAAAGTGGGAACAGTGGAAGGATTGCCGGGCGTGAATTTAAATGCAAAATAGAAAGAGGTGTTTTTAATAGTATTAATAGATGCAGTGTCTGTGCTTTTAACAGTTAGCGGGTCAATATTGCCGGTTAGGGCAAGTAAAGCAGCCAGATCAATAGCCTGCGGATTGCCGGCACTGTCTTTAATAAAGTACATTGTAATAGCTGTAAAGTCTTTGGCGGAATTAGTGTAGTACTTCTTTAAAATTCCATTTAATCCATTAACGTCTACTGATGATACAGTATCATAACCATAAGCTGACTGTGATAAATAAGATTGTGAAAGTCCCATAAAATTTGTTTTTAAATGTGTTTGAATTTTTGTTTTTGAAACTATTTTTCATGGCATACTTCGCCCGGGCACACGTAGTGCATGCAAGCTTGTAAGCCATTTTATTTTTTTGGAAATGATGTTTGCCTGTATGTGCAAATCACACCCTGAAGTGCTGGTTGCAGGTAGCTGATACTTTCAAAGTGCCTTACACCTTATACAACAAACATGGTTTTCGAAGAGCAGAAACGAATAATCTTTACCGGAAAAATTAAAGCAATTAATTAGGTGAACAGGTCAGCGTTTCTCTTTAACTGCAGTGCAAAAGTATTGTGAGGCGGAAAGTGTGGCAATAGCTAAAACAGGCTAATTTCTACCTGTCCATTTTCTTATTCCGGAAAAATAACCGGCAAGGAGTATAGCAGGTATATTCAAGCACAAACAAAAAAGATACAAAACAGGGACTAAAGAGGTACCAAAGAGGTACCAAAGAAGTACTA
>Ga0206973_1026_pt1 | contig 41271 bp, 41 predicted proteins | sample Alteio_BWOrgHeat_83_FD_152927 | JGI IMG/M metagenome (GOLD analysis project Ga0206973, IMG submission 152927) | Enriched cells from forest soil in Barre Woods Harvard Forest LTER site, Petersham, Massachusetts, United States -... | ecosystem: Environmental > Terrestrial > Soil > Temperate forest >...
TTATTGCCTGCTGAGCCAATTCTAACATGCCATTTAGTTCTTGTAACTTAAATGGCTTGCCCTCTGCAGTACCTTGCACTTCAACAAACTCACCATCGGCAGTCATGATAACATTCATATCTGTTTCTGCAGTGGAGTCTTCTATATAGTCTAAATCGACAATAGGTGTGTTTTTATAAATACCTACTGAAACTGATGCAATCAATGTTTTTAAAGGATCTTTTTTGATTTGCCCAGTTTTCAATAAATGCGACAGAGCATCTATTAATGCCACACATGAACCTGTAATACTGGCTGTTCTGGTGCCCCCATCGGCCTGAATAACATCGCAATCTAGAGTTATGGTATTCTCGCCAAGCAAATCCATATTTACCATGGTGCGCAGCGCTCTAGATATCAAGCGTTGAATTTCCATGGTGCGTCCAGCAGGGCTGCCACGTGTAACCTCACGCTGCATACGCTCATGGGTAGAACGCGGCAACATGCCATATTCAGCGGTGATCCAACCACGCCCAGTGCCTTTTAGGAATCTAGGAACCCCGGGTACTATGCTGGCATTACATAATACTTTAGTGTCGCCGTATTCGATCAAAACAGACCCTTCAGCATGTTTAGTATAATTTCTGGTGATTTTAATATCTCTAAGCTCGTTTATCGCTCTGCCGCTGGGTCGCATTTATGCCTCTGTTCTTGAATTTGGAAAATAGTTGGAATTATACCTACAACGCATAGACATTTCTAGAGCAACTGGCCAAAATTTGCATATTGCGCCTCTTAGGGCCATAATTATGCCCAATAGTTACATCTACAGAATAGGACGCCCCATGGCTAAAATACGCGGCCATCTTTCACTACATGTCCAACGCAATATATTTTTAGGGTTGTTTATTCTTATTCCATTGTGGCTAACCTTATATATCGCCTATGTAATTTTCATTCTTTTGGCAACCTTCACATACCCGATAATTGCCGAATTACCAGTGAGTTCAAGCAAGTTTGTTATGTATAGTCTAAGCTTCGTCTTTAGCTTACTAATCATATATCTAATCGGTATCTTGACTAATATGTGGTTAGGTAAAATTGTGCTTGGTTTAATAAATAACACAATGAAAAATATTCCAGTGGTAGGCTCATTTTATAAATCATTGAAGCAGCTTGCAGAGACTTTTAATAATAGTGAAAAAGGCAATCAAAAGGTTGTATTAATTGAGTTTCCAACTCCGGGGATGAAAACGATAGGATTTTTAATTAAAACGATTGAAGATTCAAATACTAAACAAATTCTTGCGACAGTGTTTGTGCCGACCACTCCAAACCCTACTTCCGGATTTTTAGAAATAGTGCCGATCGAAAAAACCATAGCCTTGGATTGGAGTTTTGAGGAAGCAATGTCGTTTATTATATCTGGTGGTTCGCACATGCCGGATAAAAAGTTAAGTTTTATCTAAATATTTTTTGTACAATCATGGCTTCACATGGAGTTACGATATGCTGGATTTAAACTTAATTTTGTACAACACTCTGCGCGTTGAATAGCTGGCAGTTGGTGTTGAAATTTATAATAGAAATTTGTAAGTTTAATACCTAAAAGTTGTTCAAAGTTAAATATCAAGAATAAGTATTGTAGCGCTTATATCTACGTGTGGGGAAAACTGGAATTATTATTGTAACTATCATGAGTGAAAACTTCCGTTACATTCTTATGATATAATGGTTTAAAACATTGTGCCGTACGCTCCGACACTAGATGCCGCGCCAAAAGCTTAAAATCTATGGGGTTATTATTCAGCGGGAACCGCTGCCATCCTTGCGTTAAGGAAGCTTTTATGCTAAAGTTTCCTTACTATGAGGAAGTTTTTATGAAAGAAATTATTAGACAATTAATTATAGACTTTAATGCGATGGACATACCAAGACCTACACCAAGATCTTATGATATGCCAACGCTCCCGCCAAATGTTAGAAAAGCGATTATATACATAGGTATGCGTCGTTCAGGAAAAACCTGGGTCTTATATGACTTTATGCATAGACTAATAAATGGCGGCTTAGCAAAAAAGCACATATTATATTTGGATTTTACTGACGATCGTTTGGAGGGTATAACTGCCAAAGATTTACAATATATAGTAGATACATATTTTGAAATCAATCCTGATCTTATAAATAAAGAGCGCGTATATTTCTTCTTCGATGAAATTCAGGAAATTGAAGGCTTTGAAAGATTTATTAGGCGTTTGCTCGACAAAGAGAAAATGCATATTTATATTACCGGCTCGTCAGCAAAAATGCTGAGCAAAGAAATATCTACACTGTTACGCGGCAGAACAATTGAGCAAAAAGTTTTTCCATTTAGCTTTACTGAGTATTTACTAAATAAAAACATCGATCTCATGCCACCTTATACCAGCACAGATAAATATAAATTACATAAATTAATTAATGAATATATACATATAGGTGGATTTCCAGAGGTATCGCATATGGAAGAAATGCAACGAATTGAAATGCTACAAGGATATATTAATAGTGTTGTATACAGAGATATCGTTGATAGATATGAGATAAAGAATATTCACGCCGTTAAAGCAACAATTCACCATTGCATGAAAAACGCGGCAACTAAATTGTCCGTAAATAAATTATATGATCGATTCAAATCGCAAGGCATGAGCCTTAGTAAAGATGCATTATATCAGTATTTAGAATATTTTGAAGATAGCTTCTGCGTTTTTAGCATTCCATTATTTACCCCTTCGGTCAACAAACAGCAAAATAATCCAAAGAAAATTTATCCTATAGATACTGGGTTAATTACGGCATATTCTTTCTCTAGTGATATGGATATGGCGGCAAAACTAGAAACTTTAGTATTTGTTACCCTATATAGAAGGCATACTAATATTTTTTATTATTTAACTAACAATCGTCTTGAAGTAGATTTTGTTACCCTTGATATAAAAGGCAAACCAATTTTATTACAGGTATGTGTAAATATTAATAATATTCAGACTGAAGAAAGAGAAATTAAGGCTTTATTGCAAGCTATGGACGAATTAGATGTTTCTAGCGGATACATAGTAACAATCGATACAAAAAGAGTGATAGAAATAGATAGCAAGGTGATCAATGTTATACCAATTCTAGAGCTCATAGACAATGACTCTAGCACTGTTAAAATATAGAGCATATGCGAAGGCAATTTTGTCCAGCAGATGTGATTACCTCTTGACTTTAATATGGTTATAGGATAATTCTACCAGATGCATTACCTTATACTTACGTCATTAGTGTGGGCCTTTTCATATGGCCTAATCAAATCAAATCTAGGAAATTTAGATCCTAACTTTGTAACGGCCGCACGCATGGCTTGCGCATTGCTAGTATTTACACCATTTTTGCGCATCAAATCTGTATCTATATTCAAAGCACTACAGTTAATATTAATTGGCGCTGTGCAATACGGATTAATGTACTTATGTTTTTTACGCTCGTTTCAATACCTAGAAGCTTACCAAGCCGCACTATTTACGGTGACTACACCAATCTATGTAATATTATTTAATGATTTATTTGAAAGAAAGTTCAATCGTTCTTACATGAAGGCAGCACTATTGGCCGTCTTAGGTGGAATTATTATTTATTATAAAAATATTAATACTCCTAATATATTACATGGCTTCATACTCGTACAATTATCCGATATTTGCTTTGCCTTTGGACAGGTTGCCTATAAACGATTACGTGCTCGTGCACCACAAATCAAAGATGCTCAAGTATACGGGATGTTATTTTTTGGGGCGTTGAGCGTAGCGATATTTGCCACAACATATAACTATGGTTGGCACAGTGCTTTAGACATGACGCTGCGACAGATTTTAGTGTTAATTTATTTAGGATGTATTGCATCAGGCTTATGTTTCTTTATGTGGAACAAAGGCGCGGTTACAACTAATACTGCAACATTAGCGGTATTTAATAATTTAAAATCACCATTAGCGATTACTGTATCAATATTATTTTTCCATGAACAGACAGCCAATATTCCGCGTTTAGCAATTGGGTTAAGTTTAATTGCAATTGCACTGTTTTTGGCGGAGCGGTATTCTAGAACTAAAGCCTCAATATAGGTAAAATATAATTAACTTTTAACGTGACTCAACACAGATAGTAAACTATAATTTACTATCTTTAACTATATCGACTAAAAGTAAAGGATATTTAACTATGGCAAGTCTATTGTGGGGCAAAGTCTACTACCAAGAGATATTTGTGGGATTGCTAAAGCAAGAGCCGGGAATGGGATCATCATTTGTATATGATGATGCATATTTACAAGGTCAAAATCCTCCTATAGCGTATTCGTTACCGTTGCAGATTGAAACACATACTTTCCAAACTGAACTGCCACCATTTTTCGACAATCTAGTGGCGGAGGGATGGTTAGAAGAAGCACAAACTAGATTACTCGGTAAGCGTTATGCTTCTAGGTTTGAATTATTGCTGGCCTTTGGACAAGATTGCGCAGGAGCAGTGTCAATAATTGATCCAAGTCCAGAAAAAATATCAAAAACGTTAATGGACGTCGAGGATCCTAAAGAATTTGCGCTCTTAACTAGTCGGGCATCGTTATCTGGGATACAACCTAAATTAGCGATAGTTGAAAAACAAGGAATTTACTATCCAATAAAACATGGGGAATTAAGTACTTATATTGCCAAATTTCCTTCGCGAAATCATTATGATTTGGTAGCAAATGAATATTTAACCACAATAGCGTACAAATGCCTATTGCCTGAGGATACTTGCGTAGAGATGCATTTAGGTAACATTGACGGCTTTGATGAACAGGCTCTAATTATTAAGAGATTTGATAGATTTCAAGGTAAAAGGATACATTTTGAAGAACTTAATCAGCTATTAAATCAACCATCTAATAATAAATATGACGGCACATACCAAGAAATAGCTAATTTCATTCGTAACACGCCCGGGTGCCTGCCAACAGAGATATACCGATTTTATTTGCGCGTATTAGCAGGAATTTTACTTGGTAATACTGATATGCATTTAAAGAATTTTGCTATGTTTCATACCACGGATGGCTTGCGATTAACTCCTGCATACGATCAAGTAGCTGCGTATCTTTATGGATATAAGCAACTGGCATTATCTTTTTGTGATATAGAAAATCTACCTATTAGCAAAATAACGGCTCACAATATAATTGAATTCGCAACGAGTTTTGGTCTGAATCATCAGACTATAATTATGGCTATAGAAATATTAAGAAAAAATATTCCTAATGCTAAACAGGCGGTCTTAGAATCGACCTTCGGTTCTGAGCAGTTGAAACAAAAAATTTTGGAATTAATAGATCAAATATGGAAAGAAACATTCGCCTTAATTGGCCAGATATTGTCACAGAAGCAATAAAACGTCGCAAAGAACAGCGTCTGACACAAACACAACTTGCGATATTATGCGAGGTGAGTAAGCCGACCTTAAATAATTTTGAACAAGGCAGAACTAATATCACTTTAGATTCAGCATTAAAGATTCTACGTAATTTAGATCTGGCTTGACGTGACATTATCATTTTTTTGCACACGATACTAAATATATGCTTAAATTATTCTCCGATTTTAAAACGGCAACACTAACCCTGGTGCTACATTCCATAATGCAGCCCTAAATTGCTCCTGAATATTGCTTAGCGCTTCTGCATTTGCGGCTTCAAAACGTATCACTAATTTAGGCGTAGTATTAGATGGTCGCACTAAACCCCAACCATCGGTAAATTCAACACGCATACCATCGATAGTAATAATCTTATGCGGTTGTGCAAACTGCGCGGTATTTATTAAATCCTGCATAATTGTAAATTTATTTTGCTCGGTTACCGCTACCGATAATTCCGGCGTGCTTACCTGCTCTGGAAATGCTGCAAAAACTTGTGCTGCTGTAGCGGTTGTTTGACTCAATATTTCAATTAATCTTGCTGCAGCATATAACGCATCGTCAAAACCGTACCAGCGATCTTTAAAAAACACATGTCCACTCATCTCTCCCGCCAGCAATGCACCTGTTTCACGAATCTTTGCTTTTATTAAAGAGTGGCCAGTATTCCACATTAACGGCACACCACCTGCAGCGGTAATTATTTTTGCAACATCGCGGCTGCATTTTACGTCATAAATAATAGTAGCACCAGGATTTTGCTGCAGTAACTGCTGCGCATATAACATTAGCACACGGTCTGGCCAAATAATTTTACCTGTATTATCTATTATACCTAACCTATCACCGTCACCATCAAAAGCTAAGCCTAAATCTGCCTGATGCGCCATCACCGTTTGTTGTAGAATCTCTAGATTATGCGGATCACTTGGATCTGGATGATGGTTTGGAAATGTTCCGTCTACCTCACAATACAAAGGTATGACGGTACAATCTAAACTGCTTAATAATTCTGGCGCAACAATCCCTGGGACACCATTGCCACAATCGATAACGACTTTTAAGGCACGTTTTATGTTCAAGCTATTAATTATCTCATTAATATAAGCAGCAATAACATTAGCAGTTGTGTAAGTTCCAGCTCCAGTTGCAAACTGCTGCGCCAATATCATTTGGTATATTTCTTGAATTGCAGAGCCGTAAATAGTAATGCCAGCGATGATAATTTTCAGGCCATTATAATTTGGCGGATTATGACTACCAGTTAACATTACTGCTGAACCTATTTTTAAATAAGCTGCAGCAAAGTAAAGTACCGGAGTGGGAACTAGTCCAACATCTACTACGTTACAACCTACAGCACGAATGCCATCAGCTAATTGCATAGATAGTCTTATGCCAGAAGTACGGCCGTCGCGCCCAATTACAATGCTATTGTCGCCTAAACTTAAAACTTTAGATCCTAATGCACGCCCGATCTGGTACACAGTATCGTCAGTAAGAGTCTGATCAACTACACCACGGATGTCATAAGATCTAAAAATTTCTGCAGCAATATCCATTATAATTATTCTCTACCTGTATGCCCAAAACCACCGGCAGCACGAGCTGTCTCTGTAAAAGACTCGACGATTTCAAATTGTGCCTGTACCACGGGTACAATCACATATTGTGCAATGCGTTCGCCAACGTTGACAGTGAATGGCTTATCGCCACGGTTCCAACACGATAACATTAACTCGCCCTGATAGTCTGAATCTATTAGCCCTACTAAATTACCAAGCACTATACCATGCTTATGCCCTAAACCTGAGCGCGGTAACACTAGACCAGCATAATTGATATTTTCAATATAAATCGCGATTCCAGTAGGAATTAAAACCGTAGCTCCAGGCTTTACCTCAAGCGGCTCATCGATACATGCACGCAGATCTAGCCCAGCAGCCCCTTGTGTCGCATATACCGGTAATGGGATTTCTGTGCCCATCTTCGGGTTGATAATCCGCATTTTCACCCTATTACTTAATACATTCATAATATCCCCCAATGTCTAACAAAACCTAAGCCCAACACTATACCAAACTTATGAATATTTTATAACCAGCCAAACAACTAACAATATATTTATAATATTATGCTGGCGTAGCGCTTGCTTTATTGTGCAAATTTTGTTAAAAAGAGTCCCTTTAGCACAAAATATATTTAGCAGGAGTAGGGGTATGTCCAGGGTATGCCAAATTACTGGAAAGCGTCCAATAACGGGATCTAAAGTTTCCCATTCAAAACGCCACACAAAACGACGTTTCCTACCAAACTTACATTGGCATCGTTTTTGGGTGCCGAGCGAGAAACGTTTCGTTAAATTGCTAGTATCTAGCAAAGGGTTACGCATCATAGACAAATTAGGGATTGAAGCAGTAGTTGCTGATCTACAATCTCGTGCAGTTCAACCTTAAGGAGATAGAACATGGCTGGTAAGAAGAAAAAAATCACCTTAGTGCGCCTGGTTTCTACAGCGTCTCACTATTTTTACACTACCAAGAAAAACCCTCGTATGGAAGGCGGTTTTGAAGGTACAGGTAAATTGAAATTGCGCAAGTATGATCCTATAACTCGCAAGCATGAATGGTTTGAAGAGAAAAAGATTAAGTAATCTCTTGAAAGCCCTAGGTTAAAAAGCTCTATCTACGAGCTAAAAATTGATCTAGGGCATTTGCAAATTTTATATTGTCTTTCTTATTTAATGGTGCTGGGCCCCCAGTAACCTGACCCGTTCCACGCAATTCTTCCATAAAATTACGAATCGACAACTTCTGACGCATGTTATCTTTGGTATAAAACTCGCCACGTGGGTTAAGTGCAAAACCACCCTTTTCTATTGCACCAGCGGCAAGCGGAATATCCGCGGTTATAACCAAATCCCCAGGATTAACTAATGAAACTATATGGCGATCTGCCACATCAAACCCTTGAGAAACTAATATAAAATTTATGAATATTGATTTTGGGATCCCAATGCCATGGTTTGCAACCATAGTCATTGGAATCTTGAGACGCTGTGAAGCACGAAACAGGATCTCTTTAATCGTGTTAGGACAGGCATCGGCGTCGACAAGGATTTTCATTACTGCTGCGTTGCAACCGTATAGCTTTGTAAATACGCTACAAAGTCTTGTAAGCCCTTGATACCAGTAGCCTCTGCCTGCTTACACCAATCCTGTAACGCATCTAATAGCTCTTTTTGTGAAGCTGTAGTCCTAGCCCAAATATCCAGCAGCCGTTTTCTAAATTGATAGGCTACTTTAAGTTGTTGCGTATTGTCTAAGAACAATTCTAGGTGCTTGCGCTCTTCAGCACCAACTAAAGATTCATCACGAATCAAACTAGTTTTGATCTTTGATAATTGCGTAATAGAATTAATCTTATCTTTTTCCTGGTTAAAAATCGGCATCATCACATTATTGGAATATTCTGCCAATAATTGAAAACGTCCATTAATTACACCAGTTAAAGTATCGTTGTCTATTGCTACTTTACCTGGAACTAATAATTCTTTAGGGGGCAAGCGTTTAACTTTAGCTAAACCTAGTAATGACATGGTTTTAATATACAGCCAACCAATATCAAATTCCCACCATTTTACTGACATCTTAGCTGATGTTGGGTAGGTATGGTGATTGTTATGCAATTCTTCACCACCAATTAAAATACCCCATGGAAATATGTTAGTAGCGGCATCAGGGCATTCAAAGTTTCTGTACCCAACATAATGACCAACACCATTAATCACCCCCGCAGCAAAGAATGGAATCCAAGCCATTTGTACAGCCCATACGGTGACACCTGGGAGCCCCAATAAAAACATATTTAGGGCTAAAGTAATTAAAAAGCCTCTTGCAGAATATGGCGTATATACATTACGCTCAATCCAGTCATCCGGGGTACCCTTGCCATAACGCTCCAAAGTTTCCTGATTCTTGGCCTCTGCCTTATAAAGCTCTGCACCTTCAAATAAAACTTGCTTTAAGCCCATGATTTGCGGACTATGTGGATCTTCCTCAGTTTCACACTTAGCATGATGTTTACGATGAGTTGCAGCCCAAGCCTTAGTCTTCATCCCTGTCGTTAGCCACAACCAGAGCCTAAAGAAATGGCTTATAACCGGGTGTAACTCTAAAGCACGATGCGCTTGGCATCGATGCAAGAAAATCGTAACCGCAGCGATGGTGATATGTGTGCATACCAAGGTATACACGATATAGCCCCACCATGGTAAATCTAAATATCCGTACAGCATAATCAACCTCACTAGTTAGACGTCACACATAAGTATTGCGTCTATTAATATTAATGCCGTATATTTTCGCACTCTATAGAGTATTAATCAAATAACAATTTTAGTGTAAGGCCGCTATAATAAGTAAATGCAAACTATTTTCATCTCTATACAGCAACTAGAGTTCGGATTGGCGCGTACCCCTATATTGCGCGGTATAACGTACGACATTGCCAAAGGCGAGACAATCGCAATAATTGGGGCCAACGGCTCAGGCAAATCTACATTGCTTAAACTTTTATGTGGCTTATTAAAACCGTCGGCAGGCGAAATTCGCATCGAAAGTTCGCAACAATTAAAAATGCTTATAGGGTATGCACCAGACAGTCCACCTTTATATCCTATGGACACTGTATATAGCTATTTAAGATTTATTGCTGAATTAAAACAAATCCCTAAAAAAATAATACAACAAAGGATCGATGCTTGTTTAGAAGTATTCGATCTAACGAGCAGTCGCAATAAAACTATTGTTGCACTTTCTAAAGGTACACAACAACGCGTAAACCTAGCGCAAGCTATAATCCATCAGCCACAGTTGCTAATTTTAGATGAACCAACCAATGGCTTAGATCCGCAGCAATGTGAAAATTTTGCTACCTATTTAAAAATATTACAACAACAAAAAGTTACTACACTTATAGCCAGTCATCATTATACTGCAATAGTCAAAATTTGTGACTACATGTTAAAAATGCATAATGGTAATCTGCAAAAAATTATGCTCCCGATTAAAGAAACCACGGTTAATAATGTTTATGATCACATCAATCATACGTCATGAATTAAGACAAGCCATGAATAATCCAAAGATTTGGTATTTTTTGGCTACTACCCAAGCTATGCTGGCAATTTTATTCAAATGGCTACTCACTAACTTTTTGAAAACTAAATCGATAATACAAACAACGCACTACGGCATTACCGAAGAGGTAATACATCCATTTTATGGGTGGTTTGCACTACTGATGTTGATACTGTTACCTATGATAGCAACGCAAGCATTCTGCGCTGAAAAGCAACGCGGCACCATGATTAATTATTATTGTTCCCCCATAACGGGATTACAATTGTTACTGGCAAAATTTTTAAGTTTAAATATTTTAATATTTATTGCCATAGTAATAAGCAGCCTTATGCCAATAACCATATTAATCTCAGGCAGTCTAGACTGGGGCCAGTTTACTGCAGTTATTCTTGGGGTATATTTAATGTTAAGCGCAGCTTTAGCTACTAGTTTAGGATTTTCCATATTTATGCATAATACACTACGTTCAAATGCAGTAATTTTCTTAGCTCTTACTATTTTTGTAATGTTAGAGTGGGCAGCACAATATACGGCAGGACACGCAATGTTTTTACAAACCTTTGGCTTGCTCAGTCCGTTAAAAACTTTTTTAGCTGGGATATTAAGTATACGCCATATAGCATATTATATGCTTGTAATAATTAGTTTTCTATTATTGGGAGCATGGCGTTATTCCCGTAGGTGGAATAATGCATAAAAAATTGCTTATTGTGTTAACATTGACGCTATTAGCAATATTAAGCTGTACTAAATTTGCGCAGCGATATACCTGGGATATTACACAAAATCAAGCACATACACTAACAGCATCCAGCAAAACGCTATTAGAGCGCTTAGATGCCCCGTTAACAATTAGCGTATATTCTCCAGATATCAATGTTTTAAATACTTGCAAAGACCTACTGGAACGTTATAAAGAATACTCCCAGCAAATTACAGTGGAATTGCACCAAACTATATTTCACGATACTGAACAAGCTAAACTGAATTTATTTACTAATGATAATATGCTAGTAACTTACAAAAACGCAAGGCATGCCATAGATGTGCGGTTAGAAGAACTCTCTGAATATAAAATCAGTACTTTAATTCAAAAAACAAGCAATGCAGATAACCATTGGTTAGTTTTTATTACTGGCCATAACGAAGCAGATCCGTTGGATCACTCTGAACTTGGATTAAGTTCTTTCGCAGAAATTTTTACGAAACAAGGCATGCATATCGTTACATTAAATTTAGCCGATCAACAAACAATCCCAGACAACACAGCATTATTAATTATAGCCAACCCACAGTTAGATTTTTTACCACTAGAAAAAGATATAATTCATAAATATTTAGAGCGCGGCGGCAAATTATTATGGCTTACGGAACCAGACACAAAAGTAACGGACATTTTAACAGAAGAATTTGGCATAAAACCATCTAAAGGCGTTGCAATTGATCCAACTAGTTTGCAACTCGGCAGCCCACACCCAGCCTTAAAAATAATCACCAAGTATCCAAAACATGCGATCACAGAGAATTTACATACCGCAACGATACTGCCATGGTCGGCACATTTACAAGTTTTATTACAAGTCAATGCTTGGCAACAACAAGTATTTTTAGCAACGCAAGCGTCTACCTGGACTTACAATGGTCCAGAAACATTTAACATAAAGACTCTCGCAAACCACAAGGAGCACCTCGGACCATTGAATCTTGGTATAGCATTATCAAGAGACAACGGTACAGATGTGCCACAAAGATCTCTAGTGGTATCTGACAGCAGTTTTTTATTAAACAAATACATCCCTCTTTATGCCAATGCACAACTAGCAGCTAATACCATTGAATGGTCACAAGAAGACATAAAGATTTTTGTATTTAGCCCAACACCATTGCGAGATCTTAGTTATCATACGAGCAAATTAGATAGATTTTTATATCAATACTTTTTCATATTTTTTTTGCCAGCACTATTTATTGGCATAGGTTTGTATCAAGGTCTGCGTAAAACTGGCTGAATCCCATTTTTAGTTTTAAAATTTATAGACAGTCGTAATCGCTTTGGAGAAGATAATGTCAGATGTAGATGGAAAGCAAAACAATCGTACTTTTAAAAAGCGTGCCCATCGGCCATGGGAAACTGCATTGTTAGAAACTACGGTTGAAGAGGCAACTATTGATCTAGACAGCGATTTACTTGAGTTTGATCTTGATTTGGAATCTGATCTCACTGAAGATATGGAATCATTCTATCCCGAATTTAATTTTACCTTGGAAGCTGATGATACTAACTCAGAGCTGAAACAAGAAATTCGCAATACTCAACAACAGAAAAAACTTCTTGTACAACAAATTAATGATAAATCACACAGCTCTATATTATTAGGCGGTTTTTTTCAACCACAACAAGTCTCTGCGCAAAGCGACACTCTAGCTGGTCGTAAGATTAGTTCCTTATTATCTGACCTCAAGATACGAGAGCAAAAATTAAATTCCTTGACTAACAATTTAAAAATATCTGAGGCTGTTGAAAGAGCTGAACAAGCGGAGCTGTATAAAAAGGCTGCAGCTCATGGTAAACAAGCTGCGGAGCAAAGAATGCGCCAAGCCATAGAACAGGCTAATATTGCGGCAGAGCAATTTCGATCTGCTATGGAACAAGCGAATCAGGCTGCATCAGCACAACAAGAAGAAGCTAATTTACGTAAAAATGCTGAAGCGCAAGCTAAAGAGGCTAGACTAAGAGCAAACAATGCTGAAATTGAATTACAGAATGAGCGTTTAGCGCGTCTATCTGCAGAAGAAAAGGCGCAACAGGCATTCACAGTTGCAGAACGCACTAATTCTTTACAAAAGCAACTGCATGAAACAACCGAGCAATTAACTAAATTAGAACTAACAAAAAATGTTGAGGCTAACAAAAGGTTAGATGTAGAAAAACAATACGATCAGTTGCATAGTGATTTTATTAAAGTTGATAATGAGCACAGACTTTGCTCCTCTGCTATTAACAATTTAGAAATTTCTACCAAAAATTTAACAGAGCAAATCCTTGCAAACCAGCAAAAAATCAAGGACTTTGACTCCCAAAAAGAAAAATTAAAGGCAATAATAGCTACTGAGCAAGAGCTACGTAGAACAGCAGAGCGCAAATATAATGAAGCTCTTAAGCGCGCCGAAACTGCAGAAGAAGGCTGGAAAATGGAAATACAGCAACGTAAGATCATTGAAGAACGCGCCAAACGTGCAGTTGCGCATGCAAGTCGAACCGTTATGCATCTCTTAAACGCACCAGCGGACAATGAGTTTAGCCCGCAAGGCAAAGAAAAAGAGCCAGATTATGAGGCAGATGACTTTAGCTTTTGAGAGTTGACATTAGAGTGCCTAGGAAATACCATCTAACACAAATCAATAAGCTAGGTTACAGTAATGCCAGAATTGCCAGAGGTCGAGACCACCTGTCGTGGAATAGCGCCGCATATTCTGCATGAAACCGTAACACAAATAATAATTCGAGCACCTAAATTACGCTGGCCAATCCCCAAGATCATTACTAAGATATTACCTGGACAAGTCGTTCGTGCGATTGAACGTCGCGCCAAATATATACTAATCAAATTCGACATCGGCACCTTGATCGTGCATCTTGGAATGTCTGGCCGCTTACAAACCCTTGCGACACATACCCCTGCTCAAAAGCATGATCATGTTGAAATAGGTTTCAATAACGGCACATGGTTACGCTTAACTGATCCACGTCGCTTCGGAGCCGTGCTATGGACCGAGCATTCGCCACTCGAACATAAGCTGTTAGTTAATTTGGGTCCAGAGCCATTTGATACAACTTTTACAAATAAATATATCTTATCTAAAGCAAAAAATAAGAAAATTGCGGTCAAAAAATTTATTATGGATGCCGCCATAGTAGTTGGAGTTGGCAATATTTATGCAAGTGAGGCATTATTTGCTGCCAAAATAGATCCTCGTAAAGCCGCACAAGATGTGACACTAGAACAATACACTATCTTGATAAAGCATATCCGCAGCATACTAAAAGCAGCAATTGCCAAAGGTGGCACGACATTAAAAGATTTTTTAGATACAAATGGAAAACCTGGTTATTTCAGTCAGAAACTTAAGGTTTATGGGCGTGATAAACAACCTTGCTTTGTATGTAACACCAACATTGAATCGATGCAGATTGGGCAACGCAATACTTTCTTTTGCACCACATGTCAAAGTTGAGTCAATTTAATATATTTAACCCGCAATTGCTCAGGTGTCTCGTAATTATTAGGATCTAGTGGAATGCAATCTACGGGGCACACGATCTGACATTGTGGTTCATCAAAATGCCCAACGCATTCAGTACATTTTAAAGGGTCAATAACATAATAGTCCAGCCCAGCCGAGATAGCCTGGTTTGGACACACTGGTTCACATACATCACAATTAATACACTCATCAGTAATCATTAACGCCATGTAACACCTTTAACAACATCTAATATAACTTGCACGTTATCTGGATCAACATCCAACGGAATGCCATGCCCTAAATTGAAGATGTGTCCAGGACCACTTCCATATTGCTCTAATACTGCTTTTGTTTCCACTGCAATTCTTTGTTTAGATGCATATAAGACACAAGGATCAAGATTCCCTTGTAACGCAACTTTATCTCCTACTAACTCACGCGCTTTAGCCAAATTTACCGTCCAATCCAATCCTAATGCATCACAACCAGTAGCTGCTTGTTCGGTTAAGCATCTTCCAGAATTTTTACTAAATAGTATTATTGGAATTGTAGGATTATCAGATTTTAAATTAGCTACAATTTCGGCCATGTACCGTAACGAAAATTCTTTATATAATGCATCATTTAAAATACCACCCCAAGTATCAAACATCATGACTGCGTTTACGCCAGCATTTATTTGTGCTTGTAATGCCTTAGTTGTTTCAATTGTCATATGCGCAAGAAGTTGGTGCAAAAGCCGCGGTTCTTGATACATTAAACCTTTAATTTTATAAAACTGTTTAGAAGTTTGTCCTTCCACCATGTAGGTTGCAACAGTCCATGGGCTGCCAGCAAAACCTATTAATGGCACAGAATTATTAAGGTTTTTAACTATCAAGCGTATCGCTGCACTTATATAAGATAAATCATCTTCTGGATCTAAACATGGTAATTTATTAATATCGGATGCCGCGGTAATCACACTGGAAAATTTAGGGCCCTCTTCCGCTACAAAACTTAACCCCATTCCCATGGCTTCAGGGATCATTAGAATGTCGGAAAACAATATAGCGGCATCAAGGTCAAAACGTTGCAATGGCAATAGGGTTGCTTCACAAGCAAATTCTGGAGTTTTACATAAAGTTAGAAAATCACCAACCCGACTACGTAGTGATTTGTACTCCGGCATATATCTACCAGCCTGACGCATTATCCAGACTGGAGTTCGATCTACTGGTTGTCGATGTAATGCACGTAAAAATCTATCATTTAAAAGTTTAGTCATTGTTGCTGTGCTTACTTATACTATCTTGAATTTTGCTATATTGCCGCGGCCAAGGGCGCAGTTTTCGTAACGCCAGCGGTAATTTAGATAAGGCTCTTTGCGCTTCTATCTTGCTGCTATAATTACCAGTTACAACTATAAACCATGGCCGTCCCTTGTGAATACCTTTGTAATAATAGGCCTTATTGGTAAGCTTATTGTTACTTATAAATGCTTGTGCTTTTTTTTCATCGCCTGAGCCAAGCAATTGAATCGCATAATTTTGACCAGGCATCGCTAAAAGATGTGTTTCATGCGTGCTATTGCGCGCTTGTTGATAAAGCTGTGTATGATTAGTAAGTTTTGTTTCTGCAATACGTCTAGCTTCTTGTTCACCAGACAATTGCTGCTGTAATGCTTCTAGTTTTCGTTCCAAACGCGCCATTTTCTCATCAGCATCTACTGCAGGCATTGGCGTCGCTACGGCTTGTTCTATGATAGGCTCATTATTTTCTAATGCCGCATTGGAAAGTACTGCATTGTCAGTAGGGTTTGGTGTTAACTCTGTTGCTATTGCAAGAGTCTGTGATTGCTTCAAAGACGTCTCGTCAGCAGAAGGCCAGACAATTGCCAAGATGCAAAATAAGAGCCCAAAGGAAACTGTAACACCTACTGCAAATGGTGATAGCCGTGATTTATCATGCTGCACCTGTGGGCCATCCTTACCAGCTAAAATTTCTTTAGCAAGATGTTTGGCTTTTCCAGGGATACCGCCTGATAGCGTATATATTTTTTTACATTTTGATTTGCTCAATAATAACTCCGAATTATATACTTTTCGCCACTCATGGGCTAAAAATGCCTGAACTTCTGCCAAAGTTAATGGCTCTATTTCAATGGTATGGATTTGCTCAAAAAATTCATCTTTTATAACGGAGCGTAAAACCTTCTGCTTCAATTCTGGAGTTGCAAATAATACGATATGCAATACGCCAGTTTCTACAGATTTTTGTTTCAGCTGTAACAGTAAAGTAATAGCTTCAAGCGATAGGTTTTGTGCGTCATCTATTAATAGCAATATTTCTTTATTATCTTGACTATCGCATTCTACATCGAGGCGTTCTGCAAGTTTTTCTGTAGTTAAAGATAGTGTGGCTAAAATTTCGCAAACTATAAATTTTTCTGTATCCTGGCTAATTAGAGCTTCCTTCATAGTGCTCTTACCAATACCAGACGGCCCAGTAACCAACAGAATATCATTGCCATACTGACATAAATGACTCAATAGATCTAAACATTGCCCCCAATGACCACCATGAAAATTATTCGACATAGCTTTGCAATAAACCCTCTAAACTTTTTATACTTATTTCTGAAACTACTTTTACCTTGCCAAGCGCATAAGGTAAAATCAAATTAAGTATATTACCATAATTCTTTTTGTCACAACTTATGTAGTCGCATAACACATTTATAAGCAAACATTCGGTAGGCAGCTCAAAGTATTCTAGCAGATTTTGCAATCGACCCAAAATATCTCGCTCCAACATCCCTATTCTAACTGCGAGTCGAGCCGCAAGCAACATGCCAATAGCTACAGCCTCACCGTGCAAATAGTGCGAAAAAGAGGTGGCCGCTTCAAGTGCATGCCCAAAACTATGTCCAAAATTTAAAACCATACGTTCTTTTTGATCTAGCGGATCCAGCGTAACAAAGCGCATCTTGATCTCACAGCAAGATATTACTAATTTTTGTAACATTAATGAATCACGATTTTTAATGCTAATCTTATTGGTCTCGATCCATTCAAAAAAATCTTTATCACAAGCCATACCATATTTAACAACTTCGGCTAAGCCAGCAGTGTACTCTCTGTTCGATAAAGTCTTGAGATACTCTGGGTCGACTAAAACTAATTTTGGAAAATGAAAAGCACCTAAGACATTTTTTTTGCCCCGATAATTACACCCAGTCTTACCACCATAAGCAGAATCTACTTGTGCAATCAGTGTGGTAGGAATCTGAATCCAATTGATGCCACGCATATATATTGCAGCCGCAAACCCAGTCAAATCGCCAACCACGCCACCGCCTAGCGCTATTATGGTTGAAAATCTATCAAGCTTACAACATAGTAGATTTGCTACGATTGCCTCTATTGCTAAAAGATTTTTATTATCTTCACCAGCCGATAGCTTGATTACTTCAATCTCTTTATTATGAAATATGGCACGTAAATTTTCTACATATACGTTTGGCACTAGGTTATCAGTAATAATTACAGTATTATCTAATCGCATAAGGGTATTTAGCAGGACTTTATTTTTCATTAAACCAGATTTAATATAAATATTCTTATTAATTACTCGCATTGTAATCCTTAACAATATCAACTAGCATGTGAGCTATAGTATCAACATCAAGACGATCCGTGTCTATACTGATGTGCGCTATAGATTCATAAAGGATTGTGCGTTCTAAATACATCTTTTGAAAAAATTTAAATTGTTCAAGGTGATTCAATGGTACAGTCGGCCTATGCCCGGTAGCCAAGATTCGTTGCATCTGCTGTAGTGGACTAACACGTAAATAACATACCAGACCGCCGTTAGCCAAAGTTATCCGCGTATTTTTACACATTATACAGCCGCCGCCAGTGGCTAAAATCGCATTTTGCCGTTGAGTAAGTACATGCAATAATAGCCGTTCCTGATCTCGAAAATAGGCTTCACCATGAATGCTAAAAATATCCGCAATTGTAGAATTATGTTTAGAGGCAAGTATTTGATCAGAATCTAAAAACTGCAGACGCAATAAAACCGACAGTTTTTTCCCTACTGTGGACTTACCAGCCCCCATAGGACCAACTAAAAATATGCCATTATTTTTCATATCCAACAATCTAAAGCTAGCCGCAATTAATGTCAATATAGTTAATGCGAGGCAATATTTTTAATTATCCGCGGCGTAACAAATATTAAGATCTCGTCACGTGACACGGTTGTATCAGAGGCTCTAAAAATTCCACCTAGAATGGGTATTTTGCTTAAATAGGGGATAGATTGGACAGTATTCCCAGTATTAACTTTAAATATCCCACCTAATACAATAGTCTCGCCATCATCAACCAATATTTTAGTAGTCATACTAGTTGTATTTATACCAACTTGACCATCAAAAGTGGTAGTAGTTGGAGCATCATCATTTACCGTTAGATCCATCGAAATTTTATTATTAGGAGTAATCTGCGGTGTAACCTCTAATTTTAGCACTGCAGTTTTAAATGTTGTAGTTGGAGTTGACCCCGCCTGTGCCGTTGTTGTGTATGGAATTTCTTGTCCAGTTTCTATAGAAGCAGTTTGCCCATCTTGAGTAACCAGCTTCGGGCGTGCTATGGTTTTAGTTTTAGACTCCAATTCTGAGGCCTGCAACTCTAAGTCTATTAAAGTACCACCAGGAAGCTTTGCCAACGCTAATCCCAATAGACCTTTTGCAGCTGAATCACTAAAATCAAAAAACAGATTGTTGGCAGTAGTATTTTTGCTCGTCGGGCTATCAGCAAATTGTCGTGCAGTCTGCATTGTCGGGGCAATACCCAATGTATATTTACCCAATTGCGATGTAGCTGCACCACCCATTTGCACACCAAATGCATCAGTATATGATGTGGTAGTCTCTACGATCTGTGCTTCAATCATAACTTGACGTACTGGGATATCTAGACGCTCTATAAGTTGTTTAATGCTTATAATATTCTCTGCCGTATCTTTAACTAATAACGTATTGGTGCGCGTATCCACGCTAATTTGCCCTCGTTCAGAAAGCAGATTATTGGATTTGTCTTTAATCATGGAGACCATATCAGCGGCCTTGGCATAATTAATTTGAATAAATTCTGACTCTAGTGGCGCAAGAGCCTGAACCTGCTGTTGTGAAGCTAAGGCCAATTGCTCTCTTGCATTAATTTCTTCACTAGGGCCAATTAGAATTATATTACCACTAGTGCGTTGCGCTAGCCCCTTAGACTGTAGAATAAATGCCAAAGCTTCGTCCCACGGAATATTTTCCAATCTTAAAGTAACGTTGCCTTGAACAGAGTCACTAATAACTAAATTGAGGTTAGTGAAATCAGCAATCAATTGCAGCACTGACCTAATCTTAATATCCTGGAAATTTAAGGAAATTCTTTCTCCAGTAAATTTAAATTTTTGTAAAGATAATTGTTCCAAAGATCCAGCTGCCATTGGACGAACTTGAACAATGTATTGTTTGTCTAATTGATACGCAACTTTTTCATATTCTCCAGTTGCGATTATATGGATCACAATGTTGTCATCAACTCGTTCGACATTTACTTTCTGAATATTGGTGCCAAAGTCAGTCACATCAAACCTTCTTAATAATTTTTCGGGAATGGTTGCACCACGAAATTCGACTCGCATTTCATTATCATCTTCCGAAAAGTCAACAGGCACAGTCTCCTTTGAAAAATCTATAATTAAACGTCCTTCACCTTGCTCACCACGGTGAAAATCTAACGATGAAATCGTATACTCATTATTCAAAGCGCCTTGATTTGGTGAAGCAAAGTCATTATCTAATGTAAGAATTATTTTATTGCGGTCCTGATCGATACTGTATGGAACGATGCTCAAAACGCTTACGATCAATCTGGTTTTAGATGCTGATTGAATAAAATTTACCCCGGTTACGACCCCAAGCACTAACTTCTGCGTAGCAATTTGTTTAGATAAATTGTTTTGTACATCAGGAAAATCAAAAATCATTTTTGAAGGATTTTCCATAGAAAATCCTGTAGGATTAGGCGGCGGCCCATTGAATTCTAATAAAATCTGAGCTTTATTTCCAGGCATACTACGAGTCTCTATACCTATAAGTGATACGGGTGAATCACCGTGTGTCATGCTGCTAAAATTTAGCATAAGTATAAATATTAATTTCAAAATGACATTCTTATTCACTCTTTGTACCCTCCGGCACTAACATTATAGTTGCCTTTGTGCGCATCCATCCACCAGCCCCATTTGGGGTAGTCTCAACAATTCTTATTTGATCAGGAGTTATGGCAATTATTTTACCTGAATTTTGACCTAAATAATCTCCATTTTTTACGGCATATATCATACCACCACTATCTTTTATTAAACCCCAGTTCATTTCCGGCTTACTCAATGTCCCAACCATTGTAAAAGATGATAAAGGAAATTGTTCCAAGTATTCACGAGGCCGCTTAGCATCAGGACGTGGCTGTTGTACTATAGCATTTTTGATTTCTGTTGGTTGTTGAATAGCTACACTTGGCTGCTGTGCTTGCTTAGTTGCAACAAACGGACTACGTAAATTTTCTGCAGTATACTCTACAATTTTATATTCCTTGTTAGCAGGAATTTTTTCTACAGCTCCAACAGCAGAGTTTTTAATCTGATTCACATAGTCTTCAGTCTGTTTTTTATTTTCAACACAAGCCGATAAAAAGGCAACGCCACTCGCAATTATACAACAATATAGAAGCCTCATTATAAGCCTCCCTTTTTAGGAGCAGCTATCGGTGGCGCGCCAGGGATCCCAGTAATGGTGGCGGAATCAGAATTTTGCATTCTTTGTTGCCCTGGCAGCACAGAAGGATTGCCTGCTGGGCTTCCAGGGGTTGCCGGCGATTTGCTTGAATTGCTACCAGATGATTGTTGTTCAGTTTGACTGGCCACCCAATATGTTTTTGTACTTAAATTCATTAACAACAGACCAGAACTACTATTTTTTTGATCCTCTGCAACTGGTTTGATTGAAAAATCCTCTATAGTCACTATTCTAGGAAGCTTGGATAGATCGCTAATAAAATTCCCGATGTTATTATATGATCCAGTAATATCTAAATCAATCGGCAATTCCATATAAAATCCTGAGGAAATTTTAGCATCACCAATTTTAATGGATCCAAATTTTAGATTGTTTCTTTCTCCTAATCTTGAAATTCCATCAATCAAATCTGGGATATCACTTGTTGCAGGTAATGCTTTTAAATATTCTTTATACATCCCTTGCATTTCAATCATTTGCTGCTTATATGCATCTAAATTTACAGCCATGGTATATTTGCTTTGAAATTCAGCACGTTTTTCGGCTAATTGTGCCTCCTGTAGATCTAATGCTTCCATATGTGATTGTATTACTAAAAAATATACGACAATAATCGACAGTAATCCTGCAGCAATTACAATTGCCATACGTAATATAAATGGCCAAGTGCCAATATCTCTAATTTCTAGAGAGCTGAAGTCAATGTCAGCAACCTTCATTTCAGGCATTTTCATTGATAGCAACCTTCATTTGAAAATTTATTTGATTACGACTCTGGTCTACTATTGGTTTTGCATCCGCACCAGTCTGATCGGTTTCTGCATATGTATTTGTTTTGATTTCTGTCAATTTTGCATCTTTAACCCATGGAAATTTTTGCATATTTTCCATGAACACCGTTATGCTGTAATTTGAATCACTACTGCCAGATAATGTAAGCTCAGTAGCTTTGCGCGAAAGAGAATCTAGTACTACACCATCGGGTACAGCACGTATTAAATTATCAAATATTATTACAGCTAGCGATCGATTAGATTGCAATGACTCAATTACTTGTCTCCTCGACAACAAGATAGATTTTTTTTCTTGCAAATCTTTAATATCTTGAATTTTACCTTCCACAGTAACTAACTCAGAACTAAGATAGGCTATATTATCTTCCACTACAGAGGTCATTCCATTAACAATAAACATAGTACTTAAAGTGAGTAAAGAACAGACCAAAACGACAGCACCAATTACAACGTATAATCTTGTATTTTGAATTTTTATATATCTTGAACGCCAATCTACTAAGTTTATTGCTATCATGGTTTTATTTTATATTCCTCAACGCTAGTCCACAGCATTTCATCAAACGTAGTGTTTCATAATCAAATTCTTCTTTGTTAATCGATGGGGGTATAATCATGTCATCGAATGGATTTGCTACAAATGTTTTAATTTGTAATTTATTTTGAATGGCATTATCTAGTCCAAATACGGTAGCACAACCCCCAGTTATAAAGATATAATCGATGCTATGATAGTCTCCTGCTGAAAAAAAGAATTGGCAAAAACGACTTACTTGTTGCGCCACTGACTGTTTAAAAGGTTCTAAAACTTCTGGATAAAAATCTTTTGGCAAGGTTTCATATCGAAGTGCCAGAATAGCTTCATCATAAGTTAAACCATATATGTTTTGTATTTCATCTATAAGTTGTTGACTGCCAAATGTTTGCTCTCGCGCATAAACTACATTGCCGTTATCAAGTATATTTAGCGTAGAAAGCGTAGAACCAATATCTAAAATTCCAATGACTTTATTCTTTCCTTGCCCAGGTAATTTTTGGGCTACTAATTCAAAAGCTCTAGCAATAGCATAGGCATCGACGTCAACAATAGTCGGTATTAAGCCGGCTTCGATTATTAAACCTGATATATTGCCTATATTCTCTGATTTTGAAGCAATTAATAAAACATTTACTAAACTATCATTATTTGCGACTGGCCCAAGTACAGTGTAATCTAAATTTACTTCAGTCAGTGGATATGGAATATACTTGCCGGCCTCCATTTCAATCTCGCCGCCTATTTCTTTATCCGTTAATCCAGCTTCGTATTTAAGAACTTTAGTAATTGCCATTGAATTAGCTATTGAGGCGCAAACTTTCTTAGTTTTAACCCCCGATAGAGTTATAGCTGTTTTTATAGCAGCGATAACGCGATCGCGATCTACTATATTTTTTTCATTGACCACACCCAGCTCCAACGGAACCATAGCATAGTGATCAACTTTGATCCGATCCCCAGATTTGCTTAACTGCAATATCTTTACCGCAGTTAAACCAATATCCAAACCTATTATTGGGTCAGTATCAAATCCAAAAAATTCCAAAATATTGTTATAACTAAACACTATACGCCTCAAGCTGTCTACCTTACTTAAGTCTAGCTGTGTATACACCTAAGTCAATATTATCTTGTCTTTTGACTTATAACCCAATAACATATTAAGCGATTGGGGACTGGCCCTATATCCTTAAAATTACTAATATATAGAGAACAAATGCTTACATTATCGAAGCTTACATGGAAAATATTTTTTGCAGCCGCTGTACTTGGTATTGCAGCAGTGACGGCTTTTGTCATCCATGTAGAAGCAAACCTACCTCCCGTAGATATGCTAAGGGATGTACAGTTACAGGTACCTCTAAAGGTATATTCATCTGATGGTAAGCTAATTGCAGAATATGGAGAAAAACGCCGATCACCTTTGCCTCTATCTCAGATTCCACAACAACTAAAAGATGCCGTGATCGCCACAGAAGACCGCAGATTTTATAGCCATCCGGGTGTTGATTTTCGCGGTTTGATGAGGGCCGTTGTCAATTTAGTTTCCAAAGGAACTAAAGAGCAAGGTGGCAGCACTATAACTATGCAGGTGGCACGTAACTTTTTTCTAACCAGAACCAAGACCTATACTAGAAAAGTTAATGAAATATTATTAGCTCTAAAAATTGAACAAGAGTTATCTAAAGATGAGATCCTCGAGCTATATCTAAACAAGATTTATTTTGGCAAACGCGCTTATGGCGTTGGCGCCGCTGCAGAAGTTTATTATGGAACTACTGTCGATAAACTAAATTTGGCACAAATTGCCATGCTAGCTGGTCTACCGCAAGCGCCTTCAGCTATTAATCCACTTAACTCTCCTGAGAGCGCCATAAAACGACGCACACATGTGCTCGATAGGATGCTTACCTATAATTTAATAACGCAAGCAGAATACGCAGATGCTATGCGACAACCTATTGCAACAACATATCACGGCAGAGCAATTGAATTACATGCAGCTTATGTTGCCGAGATGGCGCGTCAGAAAGTAATTGAAATATTTGGCGAAGATGCTTATGCACAGGGCTACCAAGTAATTACCACTATAGATAGCAATCTGCAAATAGCTGCCAATAAGGCAGTGACTAGAGCCGTACTAGAATATGATCAACGGCATGGTTACCGCGGTCCAGTAAAAAGATTACGTGCAGGTAGTAATTATATTGCAGAGTTACAAGATATACCTAAAGTTAATACATTATGGCCCGCAGCTATAGTTGATCTAGATGAGACAACAACAACAGCCAATGTTGTACTTAAAAATGGTAGCAAGGTTGCTATTAACTGGGGCGGCATTGCTAATAATGTGCAAATTGGTGACGTAGTCTACGTAGTACCGCAAGGCAAGGATCAATGGATCCTTTCACAAGCTCCAGAAATTGAAGCTGCATTCGTAGCAATGGAGCCCAATACTGGTGCGGTATTGTCATTAGTGGGTGGTTTTGATTATGAACGAAGCAGTTTTAACCGTGCCACGCAAGCCCTGCGACAAGGTGGTTCTAGCATTAAGCCGCTAATTTACGCCGCCGCACTGGAAAATAATTTTACAGCCGCCAGCATTATAAATGATGCTCCGATTGTGCATGATGATCCAAACAACGATTGGCGTCCAGAAAATCATACTAAAGAGTTTTATGGCCCAACGAGATTACGCACTGCCGTCTCAAAATCTAGAAACATGGTTTCAATTCGTTTATTACAAGCCTTGGGTATAAATAAAGCCATCGAAGTCTTAACTAACATGGGAATAGAGTCATCGAGTCTACCACGCGGGCTTTCGTTAGCATTAGGGACAAATAATATTTCCCCGTTACAATTAACGGCGGTTTACAGTACCTTTCCTAACGGCGGTTATAAAATAGAGCCTTATTTTGTAAAACAAATACTCGATTCACAGGGGCGCGTGCTTTATACAGCTGAGCCTACAGCGGTAAACAGCATAGAAAAACCAGCACCAAGAGTTTTGAGTGCACAAACAAGTTATATAATGACATCGATGTTGCAAGATGTGATCAATACTGGCAGCGGTCGTACCGCATTACAATTAGGACGTAAAGACTTAGCTGGTAAAACTGGAACCACCAATGATTATGTCGATGCGTGGTTTGCAGGCTATAACCGTGATCTAGTTGCTACAGCGTGGATGGGCTATGACGAGACTAAATCTCTCAAAGAATATGCATGGAAGAGTGCATTGCCAATGTGGGTATACTTTATGGATCAAGCTCTAAAGGGTAAGTCAGATCATTTGCCAGAGCCGCCGCCAGGACTAGTCACAGTTAAAATTGATCCTACTACAGGATTATTAGCGACTACAGGGCAAACCGACGCTATTTATGAAATTTTTACAGAAGATACCGTGCCAAAAATGTCGGCTAGAAAATCTAGTAACTCTGCAAATAACCAAGCTGATAATCATTTGACCGAGTCAGATAATTTATTCTAATTGATGAGATAGCTTAAGAAGTTTTTGGCCGCTTTGCAGCTGCCGCTCTACCAAGATTTATATCATCGTCTATCTGCTTTTCGAGCGGCATAAATATTAGATCTACTTTTTCCTTCTTAATAAAATCACTATCCGTATAAACATCATTATTTAAAAAATCTAAATATTTGACAATCGCATTGTAAAATTCCTCATCACTTTTTTTATCGCTAAAAAGATCATCCCACTCTGATTGTATTTTATTGAAAGCCATTTTCATCTCATCATTGGATAAATCATGACCGCCATTTTTTACTATATATTGCAGCTCATCTACCATGTTTTTAAAATGCTGCTCTAGATGATCAATTAGTTCAGGGGCATTTTCTTTAATAGAATAAAGTCGTAATTTAAAATCCGCAGGGATCGTAAATTTTGCTACCGCATATGGGATAACCTCTGGAGGAGGAGGAACTACAGTTGCAAAATTAGTATTTCCTTTTACATATTTATCTAATACTTCTTTCATTAGTTCCGGCTCGGTTGATAATCTCGCCGCATATAGCGCGGTGTTTAGTTCTTCTTGGCTATATGACGCTTTTTTATCTTTCATCAGAAGGGTAATTAATTCTTGAACTGTACCATTCATGGCAGTACGCACTAAAGTAGTATGACCATATTTGTCTAGGCCATGGCCTGATTCTATTTCCATTTTTGATAGTTTCTTAGCCATAGCAACGTGCCGATTATATACAACGAGCTCAGATAGGCCCACTATCGCTCCAAACACACTAAAGAAAATAGTAACCCCTCCTAGTGAATAAACCAACACACCAGCTACTGCGACAAACGGTACTAATGGCGGAACTAATGCCATAATAAGCACACTAGCTATAATAAATAAGGTAGAAACAATTATGCCAAGCCACAAATCTCCGTCTCCTTCAACCCACCGATCATAATGCGCCTGTCCTCGTCTATCGTCACTGGAACGTTTCATGTAAGGGGCTAGCAATGCAAATGCCTCAGAAAAACTGGGGCTATTAAAATTTGAACCGTACTTAGAGCTAATTAACCATTTTAGTTCAGTAATAATTTTCAATTTCTTGTCGCTATCGCTATCGGCATATGTGATAGAATAAAGTCTAGCCCTCTTCAACTGATTTTTCAGATCCGTTTCTGAATAAATGTCACATTGCAATAGGAATTTGACAAATTCCATATTCCCCATCAAAACTGCCTGATCCAAAAAATAATACCAAACATCACGCGCAGTAGGAGAACTATTTTTAATTCTAAAGATAACCCCATCACCATTATAATATTCTTTATCATAGGGTGGAGCTAAAAAATCCTTGAATAGTAATTTGAAAGATTCAACTGACCACTTATGCGTATATACACGTGGTGAATAAGTCTCATGTCCTTTAGATAGAAATACTACAAGTTTTACATTCTTTTGGTTAATAGCATCCGCCAAACAATTATCCAGCACGTAAGCCAAAATACTATTGGGACGATCCCTATAATCCCGACCTTTAGACTCCACAAATTTGCTGATGTCCGCGTCATAAGGTGGGGCTAGAAAATCCTTGAATACAAGCTGCATAATTTCTAGCTCTGATTTATCAGGCATGCTAGCCCGTTTAGCTGCTAAAAGCTCATTAAGGTTTTTATCAGTAAAGATCGTGATGTTTTTGGAGTCATCTACTTTTGTTTGGTTTGATTCTGAAACCATTTTTTACACCGTTTTGGCAATCGTCCTATTTAGTGGACAATCGCCGTTAAGATTGGTTCCAAGTAACTACACTTACGTATTTATGGCTTTTGATAATGGTCGGTTAGGGTGTATATGAAGCAAAAAATCCTCTACAGGTATACATAGAATTCCTTGGTACATTATTCTTTCTTTTCCCCTCTAGGCCTTAAAGCATTGTAGACCCCTGCATCAAAAAAATATATCTTACTGTTATTTATTAGCTCTCTTTTAGCTTTCCTGACAAAGATTGGCAGCTTATGGATTAGCAATAAATCTTCTAGAATATTAATATAACTTTCCGTGGTTTTTCTTGGGATGAAGTAAGCGTGCAATATCTCTCATTTCTATTCCTTGCTATAAGTCATAATTGTGTGCCCCAATATTGACAGTAGTTATGCCAATATGCAATTAAAATAACCAATTACAATTAAAGAAATTTTTCTACGGCAGCGTTCAACTCTACCACCGCTTGAATTGATTGTTGCAGGTTTTCATGTTCTGCTGCATCCAGCTTAATTTCTATGATATCTTCAATGCCAGCTGCACCAATTTTAACTGGAACACCTACGAATAATGGATCTTTAACGCCATATTGGTTTTTAGTGAGTTTTGCGGCGCATGGCAAGATACTTTTACGATCATAAAGATAAGCCTCGGCCATAGAGATAGCAGCTGATGCTGGAGCAAAATATGCCGAACCTTTTTGTAACAGTTCTACTATTTCACCCCCGCCTTGACGTGTACGTTTTACAATGGCATCCAAACGTTGTTGCGAAATTTTACCATCGGCGACTAATTTATCTAAAGTAATTCCAGCAATATTGCTTAGTTGCACTAATGGCACCATGTTGTCGCCGTGGCCGCCTAATACATATGCCTGAACTTGCTGCACTGATACACCAAATTCCCAGGCCAAAAAAGTCCTAAATCTTGCGGAATCTAATATTCCAGCCATACCTACTATTTTGTTATCCGGGATGCCAGAAAATTTTTGCAGCACACTAACCATTACATCTAGCGGGTTAGTAATGCAGATTACAAATGCTTGCGGGCAGTATTGTTTGATCCCTTCACCAACAGCTTTCATCACTTTGGCGTTAGTTTCAAGTAGATCATCACGACTCATGCCTGGGGTGCGCGGCAAACCTGCAGTTACAATTACCACATCAGCACCAACTATATCTTTATAATCACTAGTGCCTTTAATCGTTAAATCAATATGCTCTATCGGGGCTGATTGTGCTAAATCTAATGCTTTACCCTGAGCCAGTCCAGTGGCTATATCGTATAATACTACATCACCTAGCTGCTTCAATAGAGCCAAATGTGCTAGCGTCCCACCAATATTTCCAGCGCCAACCAAGGCGATTTTTTTACGCACCATAATATACAAAACCCCATTAATCCAAAAGCCATATCCTTAAATATAGCTCACGATTATGGCTACTGTTCGTAATGCTCTGGATACCCAAATCTTGCAACATTGGTCTTGATTGCAGCTCTTGCGACAGCCTTAGGAACTACTTTAATCAAACGTGGATCTTGCGGTTTAGGAATAATATATTGCGGGCCAAATTCCAGCTTAGCAGTATCATGACATACCTCTAATACTGACTGAGGCACTGGTTCGCGCGCTAAGTCTTTAATAGCATGCACCGCCGCAATTTGCATTTCTTGATTAATTGTAGTGGCGCGCACATCTAATGCACCTCGGAAGATGTACGGAAAGCACAATACATTATTAACTTGATTTGGAAAATCACTACGCCCAGTCGCTAAAATTAGATCATCACGAACAGCTAATGCTATTTCAGGATGAATTTCAGGATCAGGATTGGAAAGCGCAAATACGATGGGTTTAGGAGCCATAGTGCGCAACATATCGGCCGTCATTAAATTCGGACCAGAAACACCAATAAATACATCGCTACCTTTCAATGCCGCAGCTAATGTGTGCTTTTCAGTTTCAATAGCAAATGCAAATTTATATGGGTTGAGATCATTACGACCTGTGTGAATCACTCCTTGGCGATCTACCATATAGATATGATCTTTACGTAATCCCAATGCAATTAGTAAACGCATCGATGATATTCCTGCAGCACCAGCACCAAGACAAACTACAGAAACTTCAGAAATCTTTTTGCCTTGCAATTCCAATGCATTCAATAACCCTGCAGCAACAATCACTGCAGTGCCGTGTTGATCATCATGAAATACTGGGATATTCAAACGCTCAATTAAAGAACGCTCAATTTCAAAACATTGCGGCGCCTTGATATCTTCCAAATTAATACCACCAAACGTTGGGGAAATATGCGCCACGGTATTAATAAAAGCTTCTGGCGATGGTGCGTCAACTTCAATATCAAATACGTCGATATTAGCAAAACGTTTAAATAATACAGCCTTACCTTCCATTACAGGTTTACTGGCAAGCGGTCCAACATTACCTAACCCAAGAACTGCAGTACCATCAGATATTACAGCGACTAAATTACCTTTAGAGGTATATTTATATGCAGCATCAGGATCAGCAGCTATGGCTCGCACTGGCTCAGCGACCCCTGGAGTATAAGCCAAAGCCAAATCTTGTTGTGTCTCGGTTGGCTTGGTTATATTAGTGCTAATTTTCCCAGGACTTGGGAACTCATGATAATCTAATGCGGCCTGCTTCAAATTTTCAAACATAATTACTACTCCTAGATAATAGGCTAATAAACTAAAAAGGCGCTGTTATGATGCGCCTTTTAATGTATGTGTTAGAAATTAAATATTATTTTTTGCCTTTCTTAACTTCATCTGATGCTGCTTCTACTGGTTTCTTTTGACCCAATTTGCTGAAGCGACGATTGTAGCTATCAACCATACCTGCTGTATCGATAACTTTTTGTTTACCGGTATAGTAAGGATGGCAGCTGCTGCACACTTCTATACTCAATGAATCTTCTTGCAGGGATGAACCTGTAAAGAATTCATGGCCACAGGAGCACTTGACCTTGATTTGACGGTATGCTGGATGAATATCTGCTTTCATAGTTAGAACCTCGACTTAATATACCACTTTGCTCTATTTTTCTCGTAGAGGCAGGTATAATAACTGAGTATCTGAACTATCGCAAGAGCTAATAAGAATTAAGCGTCACTCCAATTATCAGGCTCACCTTGTGCCCAATTTGATACGTGATCTGGTGCTTTGGCGTGTGATTGACAATCCCAAGGGAAAAACCCTGTGGCCTGATTGTGCACATCTTTAGCAGCCGCATCAGCATCGTCATACGATCCTAGTTCATCATTATTGACCCCTAACACATACTTGTGTGTTTCTTGGGACTCAATAACCCAAAACGTTCCTTGTCTGGTTCTTAAGTGCCACATAAAATGTCTCCTGTGTAGACTCCCTCATATCTTATTATCGTAATAAGTAACAAAAAAGCAAAGTTTTTTTATAATATTTTTTGTGCTACACTCGACCCCAGCAGCAGGTGGTGTGACATGTTAAATACAAATATCTTAAAATCAGAGCAGCCAATTGGGGTTTTTGATAGCGGCATCGGTGGTCTTACCGTAGCTAAGGCTATACATCAACAACTACCGCAAGAAAGTATTATTTATTTTGGCGATACAGCACATAGCCCGTGGGGCAGCCAATCATCTACTGCAATTCAACATTATGCCACACGCATCAGCGAAACATTACTCGAACAAAAATGTAAGGCTATAGTTATTGCCTGTAATACAGCTTCTGCAGCCGCATTTGCGGCGATACAGCATGTAGTCCAAGATCATGCACTGCTCTTCAATGTAATCGACCCGGTGATCACACACATGGCATCAAAACATCAGAATAAAATAATCGGGCTCATAGGAACCAAACAAACTATAAAGTCTTCAGCATATCAAGACAGACTAAGCCAACAAACTAATTCAATAGATCTAAGATCACTTGCTACACCATTATTAGTACCGTTAATCGAGGAAGGTTTTTGTGACGAAAGGCCAATACACGATATAATAAAACATTACATGTCTAATCCATGCTTCAAAGATATTTCCGCCTTAATTTTAGGATGTACGCATTATCCACTGATAAAAAATCAAATCGTGGCTTTCTTTCAAAATAAAGTAGAAGTGGTGGATTCTGCGCAACTAATTGCTAACGTTTTAGAACAAGAATTAGAGGTACGCAACCTACGTAACAAAAGCATAACGTCTAAAATGACCTTTTATGTTTCGCACGATAGCGAATTTTTTAATCATACCGCGCAACAATTCTTTCCAGGCGAAATCAAATTAGAGACTTATCCGCTCTGGGATTAAGGGGTAGCAACAATAGATGCTAATTTATAATTAGGCGCATTCGGCAACAACATAGTTACCATGTACAACTTCCAAATTTTCTTTCCAGTACGCGTCACTGTATTTCCGAATACATTGAAAGTCTGCGTTACTGATTCACTGCGAACATCTTCACGGCTATGAATTAAAAATGCAACTCGTATCGCATATACGCTATTACGATCCTGCACATCAGCACCCAAAGACCAACGATCTATAAAACCATTGCCAGTTATATCTTCACCATAACGCACCAATACTTGATCAAATAGCGCTGGGGGAATAAGAGCAGTGCCAGTTGGGCTTAAAGTGTAATTATAAGTTTGCCCCGCATCCTGACGCTCGCAATAATAACCAGCCCCTTCCGAGGTAACACGCGAATAAAAACGGACTAAAATAGCAACATTAGCAACCCCATATAAATCGTTACAATCTTTAATTCTACCGGCAGGATCCCCTTCAAATTTCACCCATAATTTATCTTGTAAATCAATATTATTTGCTGATACAAAAATCGTTTCACCAGGAAAATAGCTATCTACTATACCAGCAGGATCATCACTATTAGGTGGTGAAGTACTATATGTGCTGCCATCCGGTCCATTCAAAGTTAAATTAAATGGTACAAATGCAGTAGCATATGGTGGTTGCACACCTGTTGTAGCATTAGGAGTTCTATACCCAGCCTGACTTACGATATCGCCCATGATAAGCGTAGCATAACGTAACGTACTATCCATTTCATTAACATTACGCGATAATTGATAATTAGCTCTTGATGTAGAAAATATTTGCAACATGGTGATAATCAAGAATGCTCCTAAGGCAATCCCAATTAACAAGGAAATCAATGTAACACCAGACAAGTATCTGTGAGCAATGCGCATGTAAACTCCTTAGCTATTCCTTTAGTCCAACACCTTCCAATGATCCGATGTCTTTGTTGGAGCCGCTATCAAATTTTACCATTAAACGAAATTCATTTTCTGAATCAGTATATTTTAAAGCCTCATCATAAGTAATTTTTTTATCTTTATATAAAGCATAAAGGGCTTGATCAAAAGTCTGCATTCCCTCATTTTGACCCTTAGCCATGTATGTTTTTAAGGTATCGATATCACCCTTCTTAATACAACTTTGCACAATTGGGGTATTAATCAATATTTCCATTGCCGCTACGCGTCCTTTAGCATCTGCAGTAGGTATTAATTGTTGTGCGATAATAGCTTTTAAATTTAATGATAACTCCAACCAAACCTGAGAATGTTTACTAGACGGGAAAAAATTGATTATTCTGTCTAATGCTTGATTGGCATTATTGGCGTGCAAACTGGCTAAACATAAATGTCCGGTTTCAGAAAATTGTATAGCATATTCCATGATATCGCTACTACGTATTTCCCCTATTAATATCACATCAGGAGCCTGACGCAGTGTGTTTTTTAAAGCAATGCCGTATGATGCTGTATCGATGCCTACTTCTCGCTGGGTTATTATGCAGTTATCATGTTCATGAATAAACTCGATTGGATCTTCAATTGTAACAATATGTCCAGTGCTCTTGTGATTGCGGTGTCCAATCATTCCAGCTAATGTAGTACTTTTACCAACACCAGTTGCACCTGCAATTATAATTAAGCCGCGTTTTAACATCGTCAAGTCGGAAATTATTTTTGGCAATCTTAAACCGTCAAGATCTGGAATATCTGCGCTAATACGCCTTAATACAGCACCGACATTAAATTTTTCAAAAAACGCACTTACTCTAAATCTACCAGCATATTGTGTCTGAATTGCAAAGTTGTATTCTTTTTGGGTAATGAATTCTTTTTGTTGCTGCTCATCCATTAAACTAAATACCATTGCTTTAGCATTTTCAGCAGTTAATACTGGCGCATTTAATTGTACTAACACACCATTTATTTTAATACATGGTGGCTTCCCTGTTGTAATAAATAAGTCGGATGCATTGTCAGCCACCACCTGTTTTAGCAATGCATCAAAATTCATAATGTTCCATATATATTACTCAAATAATTCTTTATTTTCTGCTTTTATATACGCATCTTCTTTTTTAATAAGATCATCACGTACAAGTTTTTGCAAACATTGATCCAATGTTTGCATACCTAAAGCCTGACCCGTTTGAATTGTTGAAACCATTTGTGGAATTTTGTCTTCGCGTATTAAATTTCTAATTGCCGCATTAGATATCATTATTTCATGTGCCGCTATACGGCCACTACCTGATTTACGCCCCAATAAGGTTTGTGCAACAACTGCCCGAAGCGACTCAGATAACATTGAGCGAACCATCTCTTTTTCCCCCGCAGGGAACACATCTATTATACGATCAATTGTTTTAGCCGCTGACGACGTGTGCAACGTACCAAATACTGTGTGCCCAGTCTCCGCGGCGGTTAAAGCCAAACGAATTGTTTCTATATCACGCATTTCACCAATAAGAATTACATCCGGATCTTCACGCAAAGAAGATCGTAGTGCTTGCGCAAATCCTAAGGTATCTTTATGTACCTCACGTTGAGAGATCAGCGATTTTTTTGATTTATGCACAAATTCTATTGGATCTTCAATAGTTATAATGTGTTTCGCATAATTTGTATTGATGTAATCTATCATCGCCGCTAAAGTAGTCGATTTACCCGATCCGGTAGGGCCGGTGACCAAGATCAACCCACGTGGATATTCTGCAATATGCTTAAACAATACAGGAGTTTTAAGATCTTCTAGACTTTGCACTTCAGTAGGAATAGTTCTAAATACCCCTGCCGAGCCGTGTAATTGTGTATATACGTTAACACGAAAACGTGCTAAACCAGGAATTTCGAATGAAAAATCTGTCTCAAGCTCTTCAGAAAATACTTTACGCTGTTGATCGTTCATTATATCGTAAAGTAAATCATGGACCTCTTTATTAGTCATCGGCGGAATATCTATCTTGCGCATATGCCCATCTACACGAATGATCGGCGGCATCTCTGCGGACAGATGCAAATCGGATGCTTTATTTTGAACGCTAAATGCTAATAATTCTGAAATATTCAATTAATTTCCCTCTAAGCCCCCGACCAAGAATCAAATACCTATGCTGCCGCTGCTTAACGATCCCAGATACAGCATGTTTAAGTATAGGCAATAGGCTTAACTTATTAGCGCGGATATATTAGTATCCTGACAACTAGCCGCTAAATAATCGAGAGGTACATCAGCAGTACCACCATCCCATTGGCCACAATAAAATCTAGTCTCACCAGTGGTCGTTACTATGGCTGCCAAAGCAATGCGATTAGCGGTACCACCACTACCACTGCTATTAGCAATTACAAAACCTGGCACACCCAAATCTTGGGTGTAGAACAAGAGGTATCCTGCCTGCGAACTGCTAGAAACTCCATAGTAAATTTGTTGTAAAACGCGGGTAGATATATTGGTATACGTAGAGACGCTTAAATTTGAAAAGCTGCTGGGAAATTGATCAGTTGCTGCATAAGCCGCTTCCATCTCGTCTTTGTATTCGTCAATATTAGCATATAGTTCTGCAAATTTTGATTTTGTTGAATAACTAGAATAGATGGGAATACTTATTACCACTAAAAGGCTAACTATAGATATAACCGTCATAATTTCTATTAATGTCAGCCCTTGGCTTTCGTGTTGCAGCATGTATTTACCTCAAAAAACCTAAGTTGTTGAATAAGTAAAAAATTGGTGGTATAAATGACTAGATAACAAAACTGAATTATGTGAGGAATTAATCACAATGCTAATGTCATCGGTGCAAAATGCGCTACTGTTTACCATCCAAACTATTTTTAGTTTCTATATAATGATAGTCTTATTTCGCTTTATGTTACAGTTAGTCAAAGCAGACTTTAGAAACCCACTGGCTCAGTTTACAGTTAAAATTACTAATCCTTTATTAATCCCGTTACGTAAAATTATACCTGGCTACGCAAAAGTTGATTGGGCAGCATTAGTCTTAGCCTTGTTACTGCAAGGAATAGAGCTCTATTTGATCTTATTAGTAAAAGGGTTTGGCGTTGCAGCATCTGCGGTATCTATTGGTGGGTTATGTATTTGGAGTATTGGTGAGCTGCTAGATTTAGTCTTAGCCTTTTTATTTTTCGCAACGCTTATACAAGTTGTATATAGTTGGATCCAACCTGGCCAATATCACCCATCTATAATGTTACTACAAAAAATAACCGAACCTTTATATAGACCCATACATAAAATTTTGCCAAACTTTGGCATGATAGATATGAGTCCGATTGTCCTGATATTCTTAATTTCGATATCTAGAATGTTGGTAGCCGATCCAGTGGTTGCTTTTGGGCAGAGTCTTATTTAAGATGCTTATACCACTGAGTTTATATATTCATATCCCTTGGTGTATTAAAAAGTGCCCATACTGTGATTTTAATTCACACGCATTAAAAAACACTTTGCCAGAAGTGGCTTATTTAGATACTCTAATCGAAGATCTTAAGTTAGATTTGCCATTTGCACAAAATCGCAAGTTACAAAGTATCTTTTTTGGTGGTGGCACACCCAGTCTTATATCGCCAAATGGGATCGAAAATCTGCTTTGCAATATCGCAAATTTAATTGCATTTGATGACAATATAGAAATTACTCTAGAAACCAATCCCGGTACCGTAGAGCACTTTGATCTGGCAGACTATAAGCGAGCTGGAATTAATCGCATATCTTTAGGCGCCCAAAGTTTTGATGATCAAAAACTAAAAGCTTTAGGAAGAATTCATTGCGCCGCAGAAACGCTTACAGCTATAGAAAAACTACATCGTATTAACTTTAATTCTTTTAATATCGATCTTATGCATGGTTTACCAGGACAAACTTTAGAACAAGCGATGCAAGATTTAACAACCGCGATCGATTGTCAAGCACCGCATATCTCTTGGTATCAACTGACCATAGAACCCAATACGGTATTTCATAAATATCCACCACGGTTACCAAACGATGAATTAACATGGCAAATTCAAATGCAAGGCGAGACTATTTTGGCAACAGCCGGTTTCAAGCACTATGAAGTGTCGGCATTTGCTAAAGCTGGACATACTTGCACACATAATAAAAATTATTGGGATTTTGGTGACTACTTAGGGATTGGCGCTGGGGCGCATGGCAAATATACTGATCTAAATACTAAAGAAATTAAGCGCACTAATAAAACACGTAACCCAAGTGATTATTTAAATCCTGATAAAAAATTTATGACAAATATAGTTACCGTCGCAAAAGCTGAACTACCTAGTGAATATATGTTAAATCGTTTAAGATTGTTCAGTGGCTTTACGTTGCTAGACTATGAGCAACATACCGGATTATCAAGCACAGGGATTACTAAAATTCTGGATGCGGCACAACAGGATGGATTTATCAAACTAACAGATCAATATTATTCGGTTACGGATCTGGGGAAAAGATTTTTAAATGATGTCATGCAAATGTTTTTAAGCGGTGCCTGAACTATATCAATCTTACAGTGTCTCAATGGTTAAACGCCTGTAACGTGGGTGATAAATCATGATACTTAGTCCCGTGAAGCTTTTGTGTAAGCCGATAGGTGTAACAGAACCCATTGAGTCTTTTGACACAAACTCCACAGAATATAAACAGTTTTTTGCCAACGTGTATAATAATGAAGAGACAAAACTCAGTATAATTGAAAAATACACTTGTATTGCAGAAACGCTTACTGCTCTTATGCGTGAAAATAACCCAACAAATCAATACAACAGTAATGAAAAAATTGACAGTCACTTAACCGAGTATCTAGCAGAAATAAGATCCCGCGTAAATTATTTAAGTATTTTAGATGCAACGTCCCAAAAGGCTAGAACATCTGAATTAAATGCCACATTGGGAGAATTAGAGCAAATCACATTTTTGCTTGCATGCGATAAAGAACTATCCGCCGATAGAAAAAAAGTTTCCCTTATAAATTTATTTGCAGATATGGCGAATAAAGCTTGCTTTCCTGGCATGCATGCTAAGGTTGCGGTTGTCAAGCATTCTCTTACGATTCAAAATTTGCGCTCACAACTTGCAGATTTACGTACAGAGATAATAAAAGAATTTATTAAAAAAACTTATAAGGGATATGAAGGCAATGAGGTACACGCCTTTAATGAGTTAGTATCTTGGGCTGCTATTGACTACGATATTCCACATGCTAAATCTATGGCATCTCATGGCGATGTGTACGCTAAAACTCTTTCCCAGAATTCTAAAGAGGTTAAAAACTTTAAAAAATATTTTCAAAAATCTTATACTTTACAAACTGCAATTTCTAGTTTGGTTGCTAATTGTGCGGAATATTTAACAGAAATTAGCACCATCGGGGGGGTTGGATGAAAGACGCAGCAATAATGCTGAGCTTAAAATTTTAAGAACTATTTTAGTTAAACGCGGATTTCCACTTAGCGAAAATTCCAGCATGGAAGAAGTTTATGAATTTGTCAAAACTAAATTATTGTTTCTGAATGAAGCTAATAAAGAATCAGACAAAATTATAACCGCTGCGTATGACTCTTTTTATGGAGCAGTTGTATTTGATAAATCTGGAGAAATCCCTAAGTCTTTTGAAAAATCGACAATATATGAAGCTGTTGGGGATAATAATACCGTCACTATAGCTTGGTGGCACGACGAACAACAAAAACAAGTCCAGATAGTTGTGGATAAAGACATTGCTACAGCTGCACGCAAGAAATTCGAGACTCAGGCTGATAAATCGAATGCGTTAGATTATTTAGGTCTTATACGTGAATTAATACCGTATCAACTTAACGAAACGGCAGTCGAATATTATATAACCACAAAGTTGATACAAGAAGACTTGCTTGCTAGTCAGGACAATTTACAGGAAAAAACTGATTTTTTTAGTTTTGACTCCAATGAACATGAAGGGCAAACGTTAAAGATTATTAATTATGGTGAATATTTAAAGTTTTATGTTATAGAAAAAAATGGGCTCGTAAAAGAAGTAACCAAGGAGAATGAGAATTTATTGGGGACTGCAATTGACTCATTGCTGAGCGATGCAGCAGATAAAAATATAAATCTAGGCCTAATAGTGGGGACTTTAGGCAAATCTTATGAGCAACAACATTATGTTATGATAGACTTATTGGAAGGAAAATTTGAACCAAATTTTTTGTTACAAAATGCAGTCTTGGGATCACAGTTTGAGTCATTTAAAAATATATTAAATTACAAAATAAAAAATTTAAGCAAAGAAGAAACAAATAATTTGATTTTGTTAGCAGCACAGCAGCCTGCTACAAATTTTATTGGTGAATTAGTACAGAAGTCAGTAGATGCAAACCTAATACTGAATGCTATATCTGAAAAGCATCCTAATGCTTTAGATTGGGCTATAGATAGCAATGATCCAGATGTTGCATTATTTCTGATACATCATGGAGTAAATCTTGAGGGTAAATCACCATTAATTTGGGCTGCAAGCAATGGTTTTACAGAACTTATTGAGCCGCTATTAAAAAGAAAAGTCTATGCTGATAAACCTGATACACAATGGAAAACACCATTATATTATGCCGCAAATAATGGCCACACTGACATTGTTAAGAAGCTATTAGCAACAAGAGAAGTTAATGTTAACCATGCTATCAGCAAAGGGAATACGCCATTATATGCGGCTGCAGTTAATGGCCACATAAAAATTGTTGAAATACTATTAGCAGAAAATGCTGAGATTAATACAACTGATATCCAAAGGCATACCCCGCTATATTGGGCTGTAAATAAAGGCCACACTGAAATTATTAAACTTTTTATAGTACATAATCTAAAAAATGGTTTAAGGTTATACGATACAAAAGAGCTAACAATGCTAATACGACAACTGAATAATGAGCAAAGTAAAGATTTAGTTCCTTTTATACTAGAATCTTATATAGGTAACAATAAACCAGAACTAATGGCAGCTGTTGCTGCTGACCCTGCTATACAAATAATGCCTATAATAAATAAACTTAAAAGAGATAAAGCTTTTACTTTAAAAGAGCTTAGTGATATTAAAGTAGCGCGTATACTAACCCTACAGATTAATAAGGCTGATATTTCCCCTAAAATAAAAAATGATATCAAAGGCCTAAATACATTGATCAGGAACCAACGCCTTTTTAGTTTTTTACCATCATTCAATAGCTTTACATCAAAAAAAGAGCCGCAGCAAGAAACAAACAAGAATGGCCCGAGATTATAACTGCTCCTGAACTATATCAATTTCATGATGTCTAACTGATTAAACACTCATACATAATGTGGGTAATAAATCATGCAGCTTAGTCCCATAAAGATTTTGTGTAAGCCGATAGGTGTAACAGAACCTATTGAATCATTTGACACTAATTCCCCAGAATATACACAGTTTTTGAATAGCGTATATCATAATGAAAAAACAAAACTCAGTATAATAGAACAATATACTTGTATTGCAGAAAAGCTAACTCAGCTTATGCGTGAAATTAACCCTGAGTATCAATCAAAGGGCGATAAGAAAATTGATAGTCACTTAACCGCTTATCTAGCAGAAATAAATTCTCGCGTATCCCTTTTAAATAGTTTAGATGAAAAATCCAAAAAATCTAGAACTTCTGAA